>Ga0131853_10018698_pt1 | contig 12608 bp, 7 predicted proteins | sample TergutLab28metaG_FD_92764 | JGI IMG/M metagenome (GOLD analysis project Ga0131853, IMG submission 92764) | Labiotermes labralis P1 segment gut microbial communities from Petit-Saut dam, French Guiana - Lab288 P1 (version 2) (version 2) | ecosystem: Host-associated > Arthropoda: Insects >...
GCTGTGTTCATAGGGGGCAATGTCGAATTGGTGCGGCAGATTTATACCAATCAAGGAGGCTTTTTCGACGCTTGCCAAGAAGGCAAGCTAAAAAAAGCCGACGCAGAGTGGTGTAAATCTGACTGCCAAGGCGATATTGAACCCTATGAACATAGCTTCTTATTGTTGCAGGCACTGCTCTAGCTCGTCCACTAGGCTTTCGAATACTTGCAATGCCTCCCGTATGGGTGCGGGGGTGCTCATGTCTATGCCTGCTTTTTTCAAGATTTCTATGGAGTAGTCACTTTTTCCGGCTTTTAAGAAATTTAGATAACCCTCGCGTTTTTCTGGATCGCCTGATTGCAGGCGGCTTGCGAATGCAAGGGCGGCGGAGTAGCCCGTTGCATATTGATATACATAAAATGAAAAGAAGAAATGGGGAATCACCGCCCAGCCAAAATCGGCTTGTTCGTCAATTATTACGTCGGGGCCATTATATTTGACAAGCAGCTCGCGCCATATTTTATTAAGGGCTTCTAGGGTTAGTGTTTCGCCATCTTCTGCCATGCGGTGGGTTTCCAGTTCAAACTCTGCATACATGGTTTGGTGGAATACTATGCCGCGGAATTGCTCGATATGTTCGTCCAGCAGGTAGATGCGGGCCTTTGGGTCGGTGGCTGTTTTTAGCATATGCCTTGCCATTAGCGCATCGTTTACGGTGGAGGCTATTTCTGATGTAAAGGTTGTGTGGCCTTCATAGATATAGGGCTGGGTTGAATGCTTATAGTAGTTATGCATTGCATGTCCCATTTCGTGGGCAAATTCTGATAGGGAGGCAAAATTTTCTCCGTAGTTAAGCAATATATAGGGGTGCGCACCATATTCCGACCATGCCCATGCACCGTTGGATTTGCCTTCATGCTCGTATACATCTACCCAGCCGGATTCTATGCCGTTTTTCATGACGGATAGGTATTCTTCCCCTAGCGGGGCCAGCCCTTCCATGAGATGTTTTTTTGCTTCTTCGTAGGGGATTTTTGTATCTACGTCATTTACTATGGGGACGTACCGGTCGCATAGATGGTATTCGTCCAGCTTCAACGCTTTTTTGCGCAGTGCGTTGTAACGGTGGAATGATGGGAGAAATTCGTTTACCGTTGCAATTAGGTTTTCGTAGACAGTGCGGGGGATGTTGCTTTCATGCAAAGACGCGTCTAAGGTGCTGGGGTATTTGCGGGCTTTGGCAAAGAATATATCTTTTTTAATGCTGGCGGCTCGCAGTGATGCGTGGGTATATTTATGTTTTAGATAGCCGTTGTAGTAGGCTTCGAAGGCATCCTTCCGTACACGGCGGTCTGGGGATTTTAAGAATTTGCTGTCATAATTGCTTTCTGTAAGTGCTGCAGAATTGCCGTTTTCGTCGGTGATATTGGTAAATTCAATATCATCTTCTGCCAATGTATCGTAGGCATCGCCTGATGTATCTGCCATTTCGGAGGCACTTGCCAGCAGTTCTTCCATTTCGGTGCTTAGTACATGGGCTTTTTTGCGCAGCAGGTTATCGAAGTAGTGGGCGTACACTTCCAGTCCTGGGGTGTTGGCGATGAAGCCTTGAAGGGTTACTTCATCCAGGGTTAGGATTTCCGGCTCAATAAACGCCGCTGCCTCGTTGTAGTCAGATTCCAGCCCGTCTGCTGTGCCTGCCATGGTTAGGGCTTCTGAGTTGGTTTTGTCTGTGTGTTTATGCAGGTAAGCGTAAAGATATACTAAGTCGTTTACTTCATCTGTGGCGCACCGCTTGTTTAGGCAGGCTAAAATAGCTTCCCCTGTGGTAAGCTTGCCTTCGAATTTTTTCAATTCCTGGGTGTGGGTTTTCAATTTCTCAATGGCTTTGTGCCAGTCATTGATGGTGGGGAATATGTCTGCTGCATTCCATTTATACTGTGCGGGGATTTCACTCCGTGTTTTTTGTCTTGTTTCCATGGTGGGTTGTCTCCTGTTCTGTTTTTTGATGGGTGTATGATAACGGAATATGCGGTGATGCTGGTAGATAAAGTTTGATTATACCAATCCATGCCTTTTGGATAAAATACATTTATGAAGGATTGAAGCTTTATGGTTTTCAACCCTTCATAAGTATAGCCGAATAAACCCAAATCAGCCCTGAAACGGCGAGGATTTGTACCATAAACAAGGATGTATTTTGCCCGGCCATAACCGATTAAGGGGGGCGTTGCTAAAAACGATTATTTCTTGACTTTGGGCAGGGCATCTGGTATTACATGTAAAAATCTTATATCAGGGAGAGGAAATATGATTTCTAAAAAGTATCTTGCCGAGGTAATCGGCACATTTGTCCTTGTTTTTATGGGTTGCGGCAGCGCCATGCTGCTTGGGGTTGGGGCCGATGGCGGGCATTTGGCTGTGGCTTTTGCCTTTGGTCTTTCTATTGTGGCTATGGCATATGTAATCGGCGGTATTTCTGGCTGCCATATAAACCCTGCGGTTTCTTTGTCTATGTTGATGGATAAGCGGCTTTCTGCTAAGGAGTTTATAGGGTATGTAATAGCCCAGGTTGTGGGGGCAATAATTGCGGGGGCTTTATTGTTTATGCTGGCAGAGTCCTTTGGGGTTGTGGATGCTACCGGGGGCCTTGGCTCTAACGGTGTTGGCAGCCTTGGTGTTGGCGGGGCATTTATCATTGAAATTATACTTACATTTATTTTTGTGTTTACCATTTTGGGTGTGACTGCCAATAAAGAAATGGCTGGGGTTGCCGGGCTGGTTATTGGCTTGACACTTGTGTTTGTGCATATAGTTGGGATTCCACTTACCGGTACTTCCGTAAACCCTGCAAGGAGCCTTGGCCCCGCAATATTTGCCGGCGGCGCTGCCCTTTCAGATGTATGGGTGTTTATTGTTGCGCCCCTTATCGGTGCTGCGCTGGCAGCTGTTGCTTATAAGGCATTTGTAGGGACAGGGGAAAAATGAGCAAAATCATAATAAAGAGCGATAGGTTCATCCTGCCCGCTGGGTTATGGGGCGGGTACCTTGTGGCCGAAGGCGGGCATATTACAGCCCTATCAAAAACTCCCCCACAGGAAGAGGGGGAGTTTATTGACGCCACCGGGCTATATGTATCCCCTGGCTTTATAGACATCCACACACATGGAGGCGGCGGGCATGATTTTATGGATGGCGGCAAGGACTGTATAATCCAGGCCTGCAAAGCCCACATGAAGCATGGCACAACTTCCATTGTGCCTACAACACTGGCCAGCTCAGTAGAAGAAATATATAAGTTTCTGGACAGCTTCCGCGCAGCAAAGGCGGAAATGACTGACGGCCCAAACCTTCTTGGGGCGCACTTTGAAGGGCCGTACTTTAATAAAGCCCAGGCTGGGGCACAAGACCCCAAATATATTAAAGACCCAACCCCTGAAGAATATGAGGTCATTGCAGAATACGGCAAGGGCATAATTATCCGCTGGTCGCTGGCGCCAGAGCTTGATGGCGCCCTTGCAATGGGTGATTACCTGGCCAAGGCCGGGATTTTGCCATCTATCGCCCATTCAGACGCGGAATATTCACAGGTATTGGAGGCGTATAACCACAACTTTACCCTTATCACCCACTTATACTCTGGCATGTCTACCATAGTGCGCAAGGGCGGGTATAGGCATTTGGGTGTTGTGGAAAGCGCGTATTTAATAGACAACATGGACGTAGAGGTAATAGCCGATGGGCATCACCTCCCGCCAGAGCTTTTGCGGCTGATTTATAAACAAAAAGGCCCCGATAAGATGGCCTTGGTTACCGACTCTATGCGTGCTGCTGGGGTGGTGAAAGACGAGCCTTTTGACACAATAATAGGCAGCCTGCAAAACGGGCAGCAAGTAATGGTGGAGGGCGGGATTGCAAAGCTTATGGACAGAAGCGCCTTTGCCGGTAGCGTGGCAACCACAGACCGGTTGGTGAGGGTTATGCATAAGAAAGTAGGGGTGGATATTGTGGATGTGGTAAAGATGATGACCGCTACCCCAGCGCGGATACTTGGGATTGGGGGTAGCAAAGGCTCCATTGCCGTGAATAAGGATTGCGATTTGGTAGTATTTGATGGGGATATTAATGTCAAGAAAGTAATTGTTGGCGGCAAGGCAATATAGGCCCTAAAACACAAAATTATCCCGCACAAACTCATGAAAATAAAGTGCAAACATAACCAGGTAGGCTATAGTCAGTACAAGATTATAGCCTTTTTTCTTGCCTGCAATCTTGGCGGCAACAAAGGCTATGGGGAATAGCACCGCCGCATACCGGGGCCCGCTCATAAGCCAGGTTGGGCCAAAGGCAAAGATAAAATAAGCAAGGGCATATAATGTAAAAGAAACCCGTATATGCTTTGCCCCATATGCTGTTAGCCCAAGCACCAGCCCAAACACAATAACACCAGGGATAGCAAGGCCAATAGCCCAGTCGCTTCTAAAGTCAGCCGCAGCGTCAAATAAGTATGTTATTGTGTGCCAAAAATAATATAAGGACTGGTACCAATTCTCTTCCTGAAACACCATAAATTGTGTGGCGCTGCCATACACTGCGTAGTTTATAAATAAATATATGCTTATCCCAAGAAGGAAGGATGTAAGGCTTAAAAGCCGCACCGGGTATTTAAATCTTACAGTATGCCAAAAGGCGCTGAAATTTTGATGGGATTCATCGGCTCTGTAATCTGCTATAAGCTGGCGGATAAGTTCACATGCCACAGGGATGATAAGCAGTAACCCCGCAGAGCGGGTAAGGGCAGCCATAAGCCCAAAAATAAACACATGTACATATTTTTCTTTGATGGTGTAATACAAAACCGCCACAGAAAGAAATAGAAATAAACTCTCGGTAAGGGGCACAAAAAAGAAAAACGCCGACGGGAATATAAATATAAACTTGACCACATTGCGGGCTTCTGATTCTTCCGTGATAAGCCGCGCCAATTTATAAAGCATGACCCCGCTGGCATATGCGAATGCATTGCTTATAAACCACGCCGCAAACAAATATGTGGGGGATACAAAATACATAATCCTAATCAGGATAGAATAAAAGGGAAAGAAGACAATAACCAGCCGGTGTTCGTCCAGAGTGTTTTGGTACCACCGCTGGGCTATTGCAATATAATGCTCTGTATCATTGCCATAGCGGCCAAAGAAGTTTTCTAAAATGGCGGGGAAAGAGGCCCCAAATTCTAGCTGGTGGCCGAAGGCAATCATGAGGGAATTCATAAATACCAGCCACATGCCAATGGCGATATATACACATATGGGGTGCTGGGTGTTTATCCGGGTCCTTTGCAGGCCCCAAAAGTCTTCTAAAACCGGAATAGTCCTGAAAATGGCATACATGAAGCCAATAACTGAAAGTAGTGCAGGCAGGAAGCTTCTAAAGTTTAATACCACCGGTACGGGCTGTGTTGTAAGGGGAAGCCCTGGGGCTATTGTGTCGTATGCCGGAACTGCCTGCGAGGGGCTGCTGTATGCCAGCCATTGGAAGAATAGGAAATAGCCTACCGCGCAGGCGGCGACACCTATAATTGATATTATTGTAATGTGGTCTACTATCTCTATTGCCTTGATTTGTTTTTGCACATTTTCCTCCAAATATAGCATGTAGCAGTAATATGAAAATAAGATGATGTCATTTTTGGTAAAGGTGCTTCAGCCCATATATGTGCTGGGTTTTTGCTTGCAAAATTAACACCATTCATTGTTCTTTGTGAAATCAGCTGAAGCAGGGAAAACACCCTTACGGGGGAAATTCTTATAAAAAGCCGCAATAAGGGGCTCAATAGTAGAAATCCCGATAATAGCCCCTATTACCAACACAGAGAAGTAGCTCATAGAAAGCCGCCCCCCGCTTTCCCAAAAAGTCAAAAGCAGCATTAGGCCAAAAATAGAAAGCCAGGGGACTGCCGTATGCTTATGCCTTCCCGGCCTTATAAAAGCACGAAACGCCGCCGCTACCATAAGCAGATACATGGCAGTGGTAAAACCTGTAGCAACATGCAAATAAGCATTAAAATAACGCCCATGGCTAAGCACCATATCGTGCATGGGTGATTGGTTGACCGGGGCAAGATGGTATATGCGGTGCATTTCGAAGGTGCCGTCACCAAAATTTATTGTCATCTTGGCAGACCATAGGTTGGCCATCCCCCTTACCCCATGCCCGCGAAGGCGCTCGTTAAATATTCTTGTTGCTTCGCTTTGCCTGGCGGCCACATTTGGCAGGTATGTGATATGGCGGTAGTCATTGGTGTTGTACTGGCCATAGCCTTCCAGGCCCATCATCATCCACAGTGTGCGGGGCAGGCGGTAGCGCGCTGTCAGCTCTGGGCCTATAACAACCCGGCTCATGTACATATAAAAGCCGCCATACACAAGCAGGAAGGCGATAATCATTGCCCCAGCACTTAGCAACCGCTGCTTCCAGCCCTTTTCCATTGTCAGTAAAAGGTCAATAATTATGGCGATGAATATAATTATTGCAGTCCCCTTCAATACGCCGCCAATTGCAGCAGCCACACCCGCTATTGCAAAAAATAGCAGCTTTTTCTTTAGGGTACCTTCATCTTTGCCCCGCAGGTACAAGGAAAATGCAATTGCAACAAAGGGCATGGACAATGTGTCTGTATAATATACCCCTCCAAAAAAATGAAAAGGCAAGAAAATTGTCAGCAAAAACAATACATACATACCAGCCTGCAAGCCCTTTATCCGTTTTGCTGCCGAATATATAGCAAAAACCATAACCTGCACCATGGCAACATTCCAAACCAAGGCAGGGTAATGCAAATCAGTACCGCCAAAAAAACTGTATACCTGGAACAATGTGCGGAACAAAAACGCCCCGCCCCATTGCACAGACTTTCTTGCCATATATTGAAGATAAGTGCCGCCAAAAGCATACCTATAATTGTCCAAAGAGCCGGTTATTGCCCACATCCGGCCCCCGTGAAATATAGCCTCTACATCCCACATGGGCACAAAGCGCAGCCTATTGCCAATATAAAGCTGCACCACTGCCGACAGCACCATAAAAATGATTAGTATCCGCCTATGGGCCTTTTCCGATATATAGCCAGATATACGCCCGGTTATGCGCCAGCCGCCAATCAAAACCGGCAATGCCAAGGTAAGGGTGATAAGCGGCAGCAAAATAGGGCTTAACCCAATACGGCTGCCAAAAAATATAAACATAATGCCTGGGATAAAGGTAATAAGAAAAAGAGCGTAGAAAAACATCCAAGCAAGGGGGATAAAGTTGGCAAGTGCTTTCTTCATAAAACTATTTCTTACCTTTCTTGCGATCGGTCTTTACTTCATGCTTTGGCTCTTTGCCCATGAACCACCTAGCCAGCGGTTCCACACAGGATAACCCAATTATCGCGCCCATAACCAGCATGGGGAAGAAGTTCATGGCAAGCCGGGCCCCGCTTTCCCAAACCGTAAGTATCATTACCAGGCCAAAAAGGGATAGCCAGGGTACCGCTGTGTGGCTAAGCTTCCTAAATCCATGTATTGCGCCAGCCAGCATAAGCAGCAAAAACGCGGTAGTGAAGCCGGTGGCTATATGCACATATGCATTATAATTCCTGCCGCCGCTAAGTGTTATGTCGTGGAGGCGTGTCTGGTTTACGGGGTTTTGGTGCAGGATACGGTACATTTCATATGTGCCGTCCCCCATGTTTATGGCAAACTTGGCCAAATATAGGCGGGCCATGCCCCCAACGCCACGTTCCCGCAGCCGCTCCCGGGCAACCCTTGTTACTTCACTTTGCCGGGTTTCAAAATCTGGTATGCCCATGGTAAAGTCATAATCTTGCGGGTTATAAAACCCATAGTGGTTAAGGCCCATCATTACCCAGTGGGCCCTTGGTACGCGGTGGCGGTCTATCATTTCCGGGCCTATTACCCTATTCATGTACATATTAAAGCTGCCTATCACAATGACTGCCACCGATACGGCAGCAATACTGCATAGCAGCCGGTGCACAAAGCCTTGCTCTTTGGCCAGCAGGTAATCAATAACAATGGCAACCAGGATTATAACCACTGTAAATTTTATGGTTGCACCAATAGCAACAGCAAGGCCGCATAACCCAAAAGTTATCAGCTTCTTGCGCAGGTCCAGCTCGTCTTTTGCCCGTAGGTAAAGGGAGAATGCAATTGCCGTAAATGGCATTGACAAAGTGTCTGTATAGTAGACTGCCCCAAAAAAATGGAAGGGAAGAAATACCCCAAGAAGGAATAATACAAACAACCCGGCCCCTGGCCCCTTAAGGCGCTTTGCCGCAGCATAAAGGGAAAAAACCATAACCTGTACCAGCGCAACATTCCACACCAGCGCGGGGATATGAAAATCAGTACCGCCAAATAAGTTGTAAATCCAGAAAAGCCAGCGGAACAAAAAAGTACTGCCCCACTGGTTGGAGAACATAGCAAAATATTGAAGGTATGTGCCGTGGAAAATTGTGTGATGGTCAAGGCTGCCTGTAAGGGCCCACATCCTGGCCCCGTCAAAGATAGCTTCCGGGTCCCACATGGGGGTAAAGCGCAGGCGGTTGCCAATGTAAAGCTGCAATATTGATGATACAGAAATAAACGCAACCATTATCCAGCGCACGGCTTTTTCCGAGAGTTTAAGCCCTTGGGTATACCGCCATGCCCTAATAAGTAATGGCATCACCAGCACCGCCGTGATAAATGTCAGCAATATGGAATTTAGGTTAGTGCGGCTTCTAAAGAAAATATGAAAGATTCCTGGGACAAATGCAATAATAAAAAGAGCATAGAAGGCCTTCCACGTGATGGGAATAGCGCTTAAGAATGTGTTTTTCATAAAATTTCTCCTTTGTAAATGTGTAGATGACCACATTCTAACAGTTATATGCAAGTATGTGAATCTGCGGTATGATATTTGCAAAAAAGGAGGCCCAAATGGAACAACCCTTCATTCACCTGCACGTCCACACAGAGTACAGCCTGCTAGACGGCTCTGCAAAAATATCAGAACTTGTAACCACCGCCAAATCCTATGGCATGGACAGCCTGGCCATAACAGACCATGGGGTAATGTACGGTGTTATAGATTTCTATAAAGCAGCAACCGCAGCGGGGATAAAGCCCATCCTAGGCTGCGAAGTATACGTAGCCCCAACCTCCCGCCACGAAAAGGTGCAAACATCTGACGGGGTGTACCAGCATCTTGTCTTGCTTGCAGAAAATCTGGAGGGCTATCACAACCTGGTAAAGCTGGTGTCCCTAGGCTTTACAGAAGGGTTCTACTACCGCCCCAGGGTAGACATAGAATTATTGCAGCAGTACAACAAAGGCCTGATAGCCCTAAGCGGCTGCCTAGGCGGCGTAGTGCCAAGGGCATTGCTCAACGGCTCCTACGAAGCGGGCCGGGACAGGGCCATTCAATTTGAAAATATCTTTGGCAAAGGCAACTTCTACTTAGAAATACAAGACTATGGCAGTGACGAGCAAAAAACCGTAAACCAGCAGCTAATCCGCATATCCAAAGAAACCGGCATACCAATGGTAGCCACCAACGATGTCCACTATATACACGCCTCAGACGCAAAAGCCCATGAGATATTATTGTGCATCCAGACCGGGAAAACTATCCACGACGAAGACCGCATGACCTTCGAAGGGGATCAATTTTACCTAAAACCCCCCCAAGAAATGTATGACCTATTCCCATATGCAAAAGAAGCCTTGGCAAATACAAAAGTAATTGCCGACCGCTGCAATGTGGAAATCAAGTTTAACGAGTACAAGCTGCCTATATTTGAAGTGCCCGACAACCAAAGCGCGTATGACTACCTAAAGCAAGTGTGTGAAGACGGACTAACCGCCCGCTACGGCCCAAAAGCCAGCGAGCACCTGCCCCGCCTGCATTACGAACTTAACACAATAAACTCCATGGGCTTTGTAGAATACTTCCTTATAGTGTGGGACTTTATACGCTACGCCAGAGAGGAAAATATTATGGTTGGCCCCGGCCGGGGCAGCGGCGCGGGCAGCCTTGTTGCATATTCCCTCCGCATTACAGATGTGGACCCAATCCCCTTTAACCTGCTGTTCGAGCGCTTCCTTAATCCAGAGCGGATATCCATGCCAGACTTTGATATAGACTTTTGTTACGAACGCAGGCAGGAAGTTATAGACTATGTAAACAGAAAATATGGCAGTGACCATGTAGCCCAGATAATCACCTTTGGAACCATGGCCGCAAGGGCCGCAATACGCGACGTAGGCCGCGCCTTGGCAATGCCCTATGCCGACGTGGACAGGGTTGCCAAGATGATCCCCATGGAAATAGGCATAACCCTAAAAAAAGGCCTGACCATGAACCCAGAATTAAGAGAAGCTTACGAAACAGAAGAGGATACCACCCAGCTGATAGACATGGCCCTGCGCCTAGAGGGCCTGCCCCGCCATGCCTCCACCCACGCGGCCGGGGTTGTAATCTGCGACAAACCCGTGTCCGAATACATCCCACTTAACCTAAACGACGGTGTAGTAACCACCCAGTTTTCCATGAACACAGTGGAAGAACTTGGCCTGTTGAAAATGGACTTCCTGGGCCTGCGTACCCTTACGGTTATCCGCATAGCGGCAGAAGAGGTAAAGCGCAGCAAGGGCATTGATATTGACCTAAATGACTGGACATATGACGACCCAAAGGTTTTTGAGCTGATAAGCCAGGCCAAAACAGACGGGGTGTTCCAGCTAGAATCCAGCGGGATGAAAAACTTCATGCGGGAACTTGGCCCAACCAGTATGGAAGACGTAACGGCGGGCATTTCCCTTTTCCGCCCAGGGCCTATGGACTCTATCCCAAAATATGTACAAGGCAAGCGCAACCCCAGCAAGGTAACATACCTGCACCCAACCCTAAAACCCATACTGGAAGCCACATACGGTTGTATAGTGTACCAAGAGCAAGTTATGCAGATAGTGCGGGACTTAGCGGGCTACAGCATGGGCCGCAGCGACCTTATACGCCGGGCAATGTCCAAGAAAAAGGCCGATGTAATGGAAGAAGAGCGTAAAAACTTCATCCATGGCTTGGGTGACGATGTGCCGGGCTGTGTAAAAAATGGTGTGCCGGAAAAGATAGCAACCCAAATCTTTGACGATATGACGGACTTTGCCGCCTATGCTTTCAACAAATCCCACGCAGCGGGGTATGCGGTAGTATGCTACCAAACCGCGTGGCTAAAATATTACTATCCTGTAGAATTCATGGCAGCCACAATGACATCTGTAATGGACAACATAGACAAGGTTGCCGGGTATATCTACGAGTGTAAGAAGATGAACATAAAACTCCTGCCCCCAGATATCAACGAAGGCCAGATTGCATTCAGTGTAGCAGATGATGGCATCCGCTTTGCCCTTTCCGCAATACGCAATGTTGGCCGGGGCATGGTTGCCGCCATTGTAAAAGAGCGGGAAAGCGGCGGCCCTTTCCAAGGGATTACTGACTTTATAAGGCGGCTTTCTGCCCATGATATAAATAAGCGCTGTGTAGACAGCCTTATAAAAGCCGGTGCATTTGACTCCCTAGGGGGCAACCGCGCCCAGTATCAGGCTGTATACGAAAATATAATAAGCGGCCAGCAGCTTACCAGGAAAAACACCCTGGAAGGCCAGATGACACTCTTCGACTTGGATGATGCGGAAGAAGATGCCTTTGAGGCGGATGTCCTGCCCAACCTTGGGGAGCTGCCCCGCCGGTTATTACTTGCCAACGAAAAAGAAATGCTGGGGATATATGTAAGCGGCCATCCCCTTTCCGACTATGAAGATGTGCTTAAGCGGTATTCTACCTACACCAGCCTAGACTTCCAGGCAAAAGATGGGGAGGAAAGTATCTTTGAAGACGGCCAAAGCGTAAAATTCTGTGGGATGATTACGGCCAAAAACGTAAAATACACCAAGGCCGAAAGTAAGCCCTTCTGCTTCCTGACTGTGGAGGATATGTATGGCTCTGTAGAGGTTGCGGTGTTCCCAAAAATGTATGACAAATTTGGCCACAAGCTGGCAACAGAACAGGTAATTGTTATACAGGGCAAAGTAGGGGTAAGGGAAGATGAAGACGCCAAAATTATAGTAAACGACATGCTAATGTACGATGAAATCCCACAAGACACCGGGCAAGCGCGTACATTGTGGGTAAAGGTCGCAAAAAATAAACCCGTGCCCCCCAGCCATATTACAGATGTGCTGGCCACATACCGGGGGGATACACAGGTTATGATTTATAACGAGGCGCAAAACCGGTCATTTCTTGCCCATAGGTCTTACTGGGTAAACTTGAGTGATGACTTGAACCGTGCCCTGGAGGATTTGCTGGGGGTTGGGGCGGTTAAGGTTGTGGTGAAGTAATTAAACACGGAAATCAATTTTCAACAAAACTTGCGCCCCCTCTCGTCGTCATCCCGACCAAAACACCCTCCTCGTCATCCCGGCCTCACGTCATTCCAATTTGCCGAAGCAGTCCACAGGAACTAAAATGGGTCCGAGGTGATACGAATGACAAAAATAAGTGAATTGCAAGAA
>Ga0131853_10018701_pt1 | contig 12607 bp, 5 predicted proteins | sample TergutLab28metaG_FD_92764 | JGI IMG/M metagenome (GOLD analysis project Ga0131853, IMG submission 92764) | Labiotermes labralis P1 segment gut microbial communities from Petit-Saut dam, French Guiana - Lab288 P1 (version 2) (version 2) | ecosystem: Host-associated > Arthropoda: Insects >...
CAGGAGGTCAAAATTGCATTACACAGCCTCTGGTATCATCACACCTATAGGTGTGATGATACCAGAGGCTGTGTAATGCAATTTTGACCTCCTGATGATGAGCACATGTGCTCGAAACATGTATAGGCATGAAATGAAACTTATTGTGAAACAAATTTTGTGCATCAAGTTGGTTAAATACTGAGATAAATAAGTTTGAAGAGTACGGACAACCGTTTTATGACCGTCGTCCTGAATGACAGTGGAAATCAACAGAGTGTATCAGCGATTACAGGACAAAGGATCCGTCATGACCAGAGCCAGATAAAATCCCTTACAATCATTTGGTCGAAAATAGTATATTTTTTTCAATTTTTTCCCTACAGACAGTGATAATGTTACAGCGGGAGTGCAGATTTATGAAGTTAGCTAAGTCAGCGCAGTCACAGGAAATATTAAATTAGATTAACATCTTGTTTTCTTGTGTGATGTCTAGAAATGTTTAGCTGTGGAGCACTTTCATAATTCTTCTACTTCATGAAAGAATCTTAAAATATTTGTGTTTTTGCTACGCTACTTTGGGTACAGTGACATGTGATAAACACCTGGTGGGCCCATGTTACAAATTTAGATTGAATTTTATCAATGTAAAATACCAGTCCATCTAGAAGAACGAGATGGGCTGGGCATGTGGCGTGTATGGGTGAGGAGATGGGGGCGTATAGGGTCTTGGTGGGGAAACCGGAGGGAAAGAGACCACTGCGGAGACCTAGGCGTAGATGGGTGGATAATATTAGGATGGATCTCCAGGAGGTGGGATGTGGGTATATGGACTGGATTGAGTTGGCCCAGGATAGGGACGGGTGGCGGACGCTTGTGAGTGTGGTAATGAACCTTCGGGTTCCGTGAAATGCGGGGAATTTCTTGACTAGCCGCAAACCAGTTAGCTTCTGAAGAAAGACTCTGCACCATGGAGTAAGTAAATAAAGTACCAGTCCATTGTTTCAAGAAAGACAAGACGGGCAGACGAAAAATAGTGCCCATAAATAAATAATAGTCTATGCCTTTATTATCAGTAAATTGTTGATTTCTTACTTCAATTACTACCAGAATCTATTTGTTATTATTAATAATAAACGCACTAATGTACTCTTATGTTTTAAATCAGTTTGAAGCCATTTGCCTTAGACCTGCTTCATTTTTCCGTTAACTTCATCTTACGACATACTTGTTCCCTGATTCATAGTTTTGTTTTACTGAATGTCCAGTGTTTTTATTGGTTGCCAAATAAATCTACAGCCAAGTCCCACTCTTACACAAACACACAAGAGTATAATTAGCCATGTCACAGACTGTAGAAAAAGCTAGATTTTATTTACGGTTACGATCCGAGCAACATATCAGAACGGCTTTAAGCTTCATCCCGGTTTCCTAATCAAGATTACTGCAACCACAAGTTACGACCGGATTTGTAAAAGAGATGTTGAAGAGAAAATTCACATTAATCACTGTCAGACTTCAGAGTTAAAGGTAGAGAATTGTGTTTGCTTCTACGTGTGGATATCACTGATATTGAAGCATAAATTCTGCTTCTTGAATTTCACAAAACTGTAATTGAAACTGAACACAAAACACATATAAAAGATGTCGAAATTTATGTAATTCTAAATTTAGATAACTTAATTCTCTGTCTTACTTTAATAATGGCGAACTTGCATTTTTGCTGGTCGTCCGTCTCAGTTTCCCATAATCTGTACAAATTATTTTATATTAAGATAGTAACTCTCATTAGTTCTTCCTTATAAAATACTATATTTTGATTTTCAGGTCAAATTCAAAGACCATTTTAGTTCAATGCTTAATGCTCACAATGTTAGCCAAATATTTTACTCCATTTACCTTCCCAGAAAGCAACACTAAGTGGATGATATTATCATGCTTCCTTGAATTTGTGTCTGAATATATCTCATATAGCTTTCAAATATTTGACTGCTTTAAAGAAACTGCATGAATGTTATGTAACAGGAGGAATTTCAATGTCATAAATTCGCATAATTTTACAATCTATAACAGTGACACAGCGGACGCGAGATCCTATGTCGTAGGAGAAACAAAACCAGCAATTACCGTTGTTCATGGAATGACACATAATAATACAGTAAATGAATGAAAAAAATATATAATTTTTATTAAATGTATACAAATAAACATTAGTGAATAAGATACTTTATGCAGACGACCATATTTTAATAGCTACATCAGAAAATGATTTAAAAACAATGGCACACCACTTGAACCTTATAGCAAGAAAATATAAAATGACTATATCCAGTACAAAAACAAAATCAATGGCAATGTGGGGGAACCACATACAGAGGTTAAAAATTATGATAAACGGCAATATTATTGAACAAGTAATAGATTTTAAATACTTGTGGTATCGCATATCAGAAGTGATTTAGAAGATAAATTGCAAACTTATAACAAAATACACGGAGCTATACGGAGAAATTTTGGAAAACAAATGAACAAAGAAACAAAGTTAAGAATTCACAACATCACAGCTAAAGCAGCATTGAAATTTGGAAGTGAAGTTTGGGTACTGAAGAAAAGAGAGGAGCAACGTTTAGAAGTAGCACAGATGAAATTTTTGAGACACTTACTTGGAATAACAAAACTAGATAAAGGAAAGGATCAATGTATTAGGCAAAAAACGGGAGTACAGAACATAGTAAAGGAAATAAAACAGTTCCATAAAAAGTGGCTACAACTTGTACAGAGGATGGACAAAAACAGAATACCAAAATAAGCACTAGAATATAAACCAAAACGACGAAGGAACATAGGACGACCGAGGAAGAGATGGAGGGACTAACTTCATCTTGAGGATCAAGGAACAGGTAACAGGCCTAACCCTTCAGGAACATGATGATGATGATGATGTGTATAAATAAGCCTATTTATCCCATTAGGCCAGCGGACTCCTGATGGAACTAGGGTGAGTTCGAGTGTTTTATCACTTAGTAAACTATTCATAGAAACGTCGCATTGCCACTTGGAACATTTTCAGTTCGGTATGTTATGTTCGTACTTGCGACTACATATAACGGTGTAGACGCTTGATGTTTCTGCAGGGTTTCAAACTTATTTTCGCCAACATTATATATATATATATACATATCAGTTGGTAAAATGACTGGCTACGGGCTGGACTGTCCGGGGATCGAATCCCGGTGTGGGCGAGTTTTGTTTTACCCGTACAGACCGTTCTGGGGCCCACACAGCCTCCTATGTGTTGGATACCGTGTCGTTCTCAGGGGTAAAGCGGCCGGGGCGTAGAGCTGACCACTCACCATCATCTAGCGCCGAAGTTAAGGAAAGAGTAGAGCTATGCCTCTACTCCCCCTCTGGGCCTTCGTGGCTTATTTCTGGGAGAACAGTATACACGAGGCTTATTCAGAAAATAAGTGCCGTTTAGCTGTAAAAAAATCGATTAAAGTTTGCATAAAATTTTATTGTTATCAGATTCTACATTCTTTAAACTATTTTCCACATGTTCGCCGCCATAATTGAGGCACTTATCGTAGCGGGGCACAAGTTTTTGTGTACCCTTCTCACAGAATGAGGCCGCCTGCATTGTTTGCCACTACTGACAGTGTCATAGAGTAGAGTCCTTGAAATCTGAGGAAAGTGCAGAGACAGATCAGTTATTGTGAAACGTCTGTCGTCATGCACTCTTTCGTTGACCTTACGCACCAAATCATCATTCACCAAAGATGGACGCACACTTCGCGCCTCATCGTGCACGTTTTCTCGTCTTTCATTGAACATCCGAACCCATTTCCTAACCATGCCATCACTCATCACATTGTCACCATACATTTGACAGATCTGGTGATGAATCTCACTTGGTAGCACATTCCTAGCGTTCAAAAAACGAATTACAGACCGTATTTCACAGTCGGCGGCCCCTTCAATTGTCTTAAACCTGTTTAACGCACAGAAACAAACATAAACATAACACGAATTTCACGAAATAGCGTCTGTGGCTCCTCGATTGACAGAGGAAGTCACTGCACATGCGCAAAGTGACATTCTAGAGGATGCGCGAGAGATATGCGCAGACGGTACTTATTTTCCGAATAACCTACATATGTACACTCTACTCGCTCAGGTTTTTGCCTGCTCGTGAACCATGCCCTCCAGCTACTCGCATGGCAATAGAAGATAGAAAAATATGTAAATATTATAATCTAAATATTATAAATATTCCAAAATGAATATTACCAAAGATAAAATTTTTATCCTGCAATATTTTGTGTAGCTTTAGGCTGGTGAAGATAAGGAAGGAAATAATTGATTTAGCCATATGAAGTTCCATACGAAACTACATCATAAAAATAGTCGCTAATATGTGTGTGTGTGTGTGTGTGTGAAGAAATATTTTTTAAATGAGCAACTGAAAATATTGCTACAATGTGAAACTTTACGTTTATATCCTACAACTTTAACCTATAAAATATCTGTATTTAAACAATAAATCCCTCATGTAAATAAAATAATAAATTTAAAAAATTAAAGATGTAGAATACTACACCTCCATGTGAAGTATAATAACTCCTTGGGACTACTCTTGCAATTTCGTTAAAATTCAATGTAGCCTATAATTTAACCCTTATTCTGCTAACGTGGAGAATATTGTGAGCTGCTAATAATGCCAGAAGATGAGAGATGGGAATTAACTTGGCGTTTAAAGGGTTAGAAACCATCTTTATTTTTAGCTGTGGAAGATGAAACCTCTTTACTTGAAGGTGCGTACGGAGTTAAAAATATTCGCGACATTCTGGTACTCTTGGTTGCAAAATAATTGAAGGGCTTAGTGTATGTAGAACTTGTAAGCATATCGCAGACTATCAGGCGCAGATGGTGTGACTGAAGATGCAGTCGCGTCTGGCACCATAGCTGAATTCCCATAAAGTTCGAGAAAATCAAATTTTTAAATACACCTTTGGATATGTTTAAAAATTGTCACTCCAAATACTACAAATTATATTTAATAGGACACGTGTATCAGAAAGCGATTACATTGGGTTTCGTAACAAGCCTATATTTAATGTTGTTAATAACCATAATAATTTTCGTAAATTCAAGTACTTTAGAATTAATTATTATGCTCAGTTAAGTAAGACGCCTAATCATTTAGAGACTGGTACCAAATGAGAGGGGGGTAGTCAGTGGATATTTAGACACTTGGAACAGGATGATAGGAAATACTTGAAGATATTATTATCCAGCATAATTTTTGAAAATCTGAGAATATATTTACAACCATTATACGACCGCACCCAATAAATTAATACACATTTGACAAAGTAGCAGTAATATATGTTGTGCAGTATGTTCAGTCTGTATCTCAAGGAATCTTGACATTACACCCACACTGGTATTTACGTTACCATATCTTTATTATAATGAACTTGATGGGGGCTACATATTGAATCTAAATGTGTAATAAAATTACAGCAGTTGCGGCAGTAAAGGAACTGCGAGTGACAATAACTGGCAATTCGAAGGTTCATTACCTTGTTAAAAAAAGCACGAAATCGTACCTGTTCTGAGCCAGATAAATTCGTTCCACATTTGCAAAAATTATATTCTCATAACTCACTTTAATATTATCCCAAATATAAACCGTTTTATTTCAAACAACATCTTATCTTCAGGTCTTCAAGCTAAAACATTTTACATAGTTTTTATTTATCCCGTATGCCTTATATACCCTTCCGACATTATTCTCCTTAACCTGACCAAAAAGATATTTTCAGTTTCGTGACGACAGGAGTTATGATCCCTTCGTTGATTTTATCCAGTCTTTCTTTTACTGTTTCGTAAGTCCAAATCTTCTCGTGGATGCCGCCGTCTTCTCAAACACGATCGTTGTTTACTTTTCTTATGCCGAGAGGCCAAACTTACAGAAAAGGGCAAATAAAATTAGATGGACCATCAGCTTTTAGGTTATTACAAAGGGGAAGATGAACATAAGGCATGCAAGACACTCTACAGGTTAAGTGATCTGGTCCTGATATGTTAGCTTCATGTGACAGAAAACATCCAGGGAAAACACTGAATTCAATTGAGTTTCAACATAGTGTTTATTTTCGTACGTTGATTCCCTGGTATTGCGTAATCTATTAGGTCAAACCCTGAATTTTACTTTGTGATAACTACATTAATTTCCCCACGTTTGAACGGAGATGAGAAATCTCTTATCTCAGTTTTATAACATAATGGAACAAGAAGCAATTTCCTGCTGCTTAGTGAAATAAGAGACAAGGCACAAATACAAAAGAAAAGCCTTAATAAGGAAATGAAAATTTAAATCGCGAAAATTCCTTTCTCATTAACAGATCATAGTTTTGTATAGAGGTGACGCTCTGTAATGGAATATTTCTATTTCTTACAGACTCTGTTACCGATGATCCTGGTTCGAAGCCAGATCAAAAATATGCTCAGCGGAGAGACAGGCAAAATTACGTGGGGAAAATAAAGTAAAATTTAGTACTTCCATCAAAAGAAATACTCTTGTGTCCAATATACTGGTATATTGTGAAGGTGTGGACCTCAAGGTTACTGGTATTAAGTTTATGACTGCGTTTATCACGCGAAGGGATGCGGCAGGCTTTTAGCTAGGGTTACAGCTATAGGGCCGCTCTGTCTCCCTGGGAACAGTACGTTCTATGTCCCTTTCGGCTTACATCAATCAGACAGCTGTTATGTTTGATTAGATCAAAGGCAGTGAAGCTAGCACAGGCTGAGTTTGGGGACTTCTTAGCTGACACCCGTGTGAGAAGGTTGAAAGGGAACGTGACGATAATAAAGAGTTGTATTTGGTTGATAGAATTTGTAACACTGCTGGACACAAATATATTGATTGTGAATATCAAATTATAAAAATTGAAGTTACTGTGAGAATAAAACTAAAGACACCAAACCACAAATATCCTTCTTGTCATCTAGTTGGTAGACACTTAACGTTTCCTGTGACCACCACACATTATATTCTTTCAGTGGAGTTCGTGTTTCGGTCCTTGAAATTAGGTCGGTTATAATTCTAAACTTCTAAAAAAAAACAGATTTTTCCTTAATGGGATAGTAATTTAACATCCTGTGAGTACTGAACTTGCACAATGTAAAAGTAATACTTTCGTCTCAGACATTTCAAGATTTGGCGGTATTGTGTACGTCTTCTACTGCCCACAGTATTGCCCTATCTTGTTCCATTGGCGTTGTTTTCCAAGATGGAGACAGGCTGAAATGTGAGAGACTGTGGAACATTCTAAACGCCTTATGAGGACGTAAGTGTGTTGCAGCTATTTTCACTTGCGACTGGCACTAATACTGCAAACTTGTGTGTAGGAATTTTGGTAAAGTAGAGCAATTCAAATTAGCACAATATTTTCCCATAAAATCGAGATCAAGTAACAAATTATTCAGCTGACAGCATTGCCTTATGACATGCTGATGGATCATGTTCTGTTATCCTGCTGAAAGCATTGCTTTACTGAAATGCCGATGGATGATGTTCTCTTGTTTTTCAACCCAGTAATATCTACGGGAGTCATCGAATGTCAAATGCAAAATCATACTGGGGGTTTGATGGTGATTCGATAGGAATTATTCACGGTTTATGGCTCTATCCTATCATTATCAAGATGAGAACTACGGAGACCCGAAAAAAATATAAATCCAGCGTAGATCCTCATATGTGAAAAGTCGTGCCTCAAATACAAGACAGGCTCTATCACTTCCGAACATTTTTATAAAATTTGTGATATGTATATGTATATGTGTCGGTCCCAGTGGCCGCGCGGTCTAAGGCGTAAGTTTGCGGCCGCTAGCCTGCTGAGATCGTGTGTTCGAATCCCACCGGGGGCATGGATGTTTGTTTGTTGTGTGTGTTGTGTGTTGTCAGGTAGAAGTATCTGCGACGAGCTGATCACTCGCCCAGGGGAGTCCTACCGAGTGTGATGCGTCGTTGTGTGTGATCTAGAAACCTCAAGAATGTGGAGGCCATGGCCCGCTTTGGGCTGCAGCGCCACAGGAAATAAAATATGTGTATTGAACGAAATATTTAAAACCGTATTTCACGATATCTAGCCGAACGTTGACATAGAGTTCATAACCGATAATTTGTAAGGCGTTTTACAGACATGAAAGGGAGCGGTTCGAGAAATAAATAAAACTTTGCAATTAAATGTGTTGAGTTCCATTTAAAATACAAGGAAACCGAATTTCCCTCAGTATAGAAACTTCTAAATTTAAATCCCAAACTGCAAAATTCTAAAATATCTGTTTTATACGATAAATTGCTTAAAAGGCACAGCAGGTATCTGTTGCAATATTTTATGTTATGTTATGTTATGTTGTTTTACGTCGTGTCACGTCACGTCAGGTCATGTTACGTTATTTTACGTTAGGTTATGTTATGTTACGTTACGTTATGTTATGTTGTGTTCGACTCTGCAGACACTGAATACACTATCTGAATTATTTAACGTTCATTGTTGACTAAAAACATTGCAGAGCGGTAAATGTGATCATGAACATCATACAGACATCGGAAAAGTTGAATTACATAGCAAAGGAGACCTACTGAGCAGCAATAACCAAGAATCCTAGTGGGTATTTCGAAAAAAATTATATAAAATTATCACGAAATTATATTTTCGGAACAGTATGTGAATTATTACTAATTATTAGTATGCGTCAAAGGCTTAATAAAAATTCTTATTTCTTTATGGCGAAAAATACGTCCATATTTATAGACATGTTTATGTGCTTTAAATGGTGCACGCCAGCCGGTCCGTATTTGATACATTCTGAACCTAAAACAAATGTTGTATTTCGGATTTCTCTGGAAACGTTTTCTTAAGAATTGTGAGGTAAATATATTTCCAACTACTTCCATAGTCGTTTTGTTAGAATCACCTATGATTGGTGGCAAAGACACAGTTTATTGCATAACACAAAGACGAAACAAATATATCATATACTACTTCCCTTGCTTCTGCTAAGAATTAAAATTTTAATGTGCTATAAACACAGTCAAACATCACACAACATAATTCATTATTCTTACCTTAAGAGAAACATTAAAATTAAAATATTTTCGCTAATTTTATGTTACGCTACTTCTAAAGCGACAATATTTCATATTTCATGATGCAAGAGAAGGTATGTTGTAAGGTTAATAAATTATCTACTATTATTACACCTTTCAGTTTTATCTATTTCCATTTGTATCTTTTTTTCTCCTCTCGTTGGGCAACAGCGACGTTGTCTGCTGAATTCCCTGGATGACGCAAAAAAAAGCATAATACCTATTGTTCTGTCAAAATTCTTGATGTAAAGTCTTTGGAGGATTAGCTATTGTATCGTCTTATATCTTCTGTTGAGAGCTGAAAGATTAGGATATGACGCATGTTACTTTTGCAGACGGATACAGTCTGGTCCTATTTCCATTCTCAATTTAGGTGTTCCGTACAAAAAGTTTAGGAAAAAAAGAGCAAATCGTAGGTAATATAACATTTTGTACCCAATATCAATTATGAATTTTTGAATCCTTATTATTATTATTATTATTGTTTTATTGTTGTTTCTCTAAACATAATAACTGAATTCACGGAGATGAGTCCTTTTTGAAAAGCTATAATTCCTCAGTCAAAAACTTCCTGGATTATAGGGAATCCGAATTTAAATTGTCGTCTCACAAAAGCCAGCTGTTTCTCTCGAACTTGTCTGGAGGCAGATTAATCTAGTCCTTGCTGTCAAATCCTATTCCTTTAGGACCCACTTTAATATTACACTCTCATATATGCCTAGGGCTTCCAAGCAGTTTCCTTTCCATAAATTTGCAGCACCAAAACTCTGTTTATATATCTCTTCTCTCCTCTCTTTCCCTGTGAAGTTACAACCTCAATGTATTTGGTGCCTACTCCAGACATAAAGGTTGTAGCTATGAAATTTTCTCCCAGGCTCTAAACACTTATTCGTTCGTGGGCATAAATATTTCCTTCCACGCCCTATTTTCGAAAACACTCAGCCAGTGTACGTCCTTTGATGTGAGGAATGAAGTATTAAAGAACAGGGAAAAATTATACTCTTTAATGTTCTGTTTTTTCATGTATTTACACTGCAAATATGTATAAAAAATGTTCCGGGATCGAATGAAGGAAAATATTTACCAAAATTATTCCGATGTTAACTGTTCCGTGCAAGTAAATTTTAATTTGCCGATGTGAGAAATTAAGTATTATAATGCGTCAGGGAGAGAGGAATGCCCTACAAAAATAAAAGGAGGGAAGGCTAAGGGGTTTGTTCAAATGTTACGTAGGAACCGCATTCTAAAACACGTTACGGAAGGAAAGACAGGGGACGCCTTGAACTTATGGAAAGACAAGAAAGAAGACGGAATGAAGGACAGGACAAGGTACTGGAAATAAACGAGCAAACATCAGATCGCAGTCTGTGGAGAACTCGCTTTCGAAGGGGCTATGGACCAGTCGTAAAACAGAAAATAGGACGATGATGATAAAGATGATGTTCGATGGTGATATTAATTTTGTAATATTTCTTTTTTTTTTTACAGAATTTATATTTATCTGTCCTCGTAATTTTGTCTTGATCTCATAGTAAAAGAAACATACATTAAAAACCAAATCTTACATTATATACAGGCAAAGTTGTGTTTGGTGGATTTAAAAAATATATTAATTTTGACACAGTAAAATTTTAAGGAAGAAATATCTTACGTGTTATTGAGGATTATAATTATTCGACCGTCGTCCTTTCAATAGTTCGCATCTGTAAATGAACCGTATGAGACTAAATAATTAGCAGTTTATATAAAAAGAATTTTTACAATAAGGATACTTGTATTAACGTTTACTGAATTTAAGCGAGACAAAGAAATGGCTTCTACAAAGAAACGAGGCTCGTCAGACCCATTTCTAAGATATCCCTAAGTGCTGAGAATAATTAGATTTTGTAGCTGCAAATCATCCTTGCGCGTTTAGAATTTTGAATAGTGGACCTACAGATTTGATTAAATTTCAATGTTTTTATACAAACCGGACAATAGCCACAACACTAGTTTATCATTCTCTCTTTGGAACCTTAGTCCTAGACTTGAACTATGGACCTTGGATGTGAGAAAAAAATCTTCGTTTATGTGATAATATTAAAATTAAACGGTGGTGGATACTTTTGGCATTACACTTTGCAATGGAAGAACAGGATGTGAAACTGAAACTGGATTGAATTCCTCCAATACCGGATGCATCGATTGACTTTTGAAAAATTTTCGAAATATTTTTCATTTGTATGTACTTTGAAGTATGAAACTTTGTACCTTTTTTAAAAATCTTAATAATAATTTTACGACCCGCTTCACAGGTGTGCATAATTTAACACCAAAAGATATACAGTGCGCATTAACCCTTTAAATGCCGAGTTAAATTCCATCTGCCAAATGCTGGCATTATTAGGAGCTCACCATATTCTCCACGTTAGCTGGTTAAGGGTTAAAGTGATTCTTGGAATATTGTCTGAACATTTGAAATTAAGTACATTAATTTTACACTCTACTTCCTGATCGCATTCACTTATGACGAAACGTTAAGTGTATCATCCACTTTGTGTTTTACTTATAATTAAAAGTATATTATTGGGAAATTGAATGACGAGATCTCGTTGAATTTTGGATAAACATACCCTATTTGAAGGTTCGCATTATATTATTTATGATTCACACTTTATAGTCTCCTCAATTATATATCTTGTGACCTGAAGATGGCCCAGTGCAAAAGCCGAAACGTGTCCTGAGCTTAAATAAAGATAACAATAAAAGATAGTTGTGTTTTGACTAAAAAAACCCCCTATTTAATTAATTATGAAGAACATTTTCTGTACTGAAACTTTACCCTCCTGCTCTTTAACTTCACTTATAGATTAAGTACAACACATGACTGGTAAACGAGTACCTACAGAGTGCTCAGAAAACGCTCTGCAGCACTGCATATTAATATCAACAAAGCCCTCGTGAATGTTCGTTCGCAGTACAGATGAGTGGGGAAGAGAGAAACAAGTGGAGTGCATCAGAATATCGCAAATACAGTACAAGGAACCTGAACCAAGAACAAGTTGAGAACCTCCATAATAACAAAACTGCTCTTGAAATAAGCTTCTTTACTACGAAATCACTTCATGTCTCATGCGATACTCTTCAGAAATGTACGATTACTGTATTACTGTCAGTAGTGTTAGTAACTTTGGACCTAGGAGGGACGAGGTAACGGGGGAATGGTGGAGACTGCATGACGAGGAGCTAAATGATTTGTACTCCTCACCCAATATTGTGTGGGTGATAAAATCGAGAAGAATGAGATGGGCTGGGCATGTGGCGTGTATGGGTGAGGAGAGGGGGGTGTATAGGGTCTTGGTGGGAAAACCGGAGGGAAGGAGACTACTGGGGAGACCTAGGCGTAGATGGGTGGATAATATTAGGATGGATCTCCAGGAGGTGGGATGTGGGTATATGGACTGGATTGGGCTGGCCCAGGATAGAGAC
>Ga0131853_10018702_pt1 | contig 12607 bp, 6 predicted proteins | sample TergutLab28metaG_FD_92764 | JGI IMG/M metagenome (GOLD analysis project Ga0131853, IMG submission 92764) | Labiotermes labralis P1 segment gut microbial communities from Petit-Saut dam, French Guiana - Lab288 P1 (version 2) (version 2) | ecosystem: Host-associated > Arthropoda: Insects >...
ACACACACACCACACACACACCACACAAACACACCACACACACACACACACACCAAACACACCACACACACACACCACACACACCACACACACACACGCACAAACACACACACACACACCAAACACACCACACACACACACACACACACGCACAAACACACACACACCAAACACAAACACACACACACACACCACACTCACACAAACACACACACACCCACACACACACACACACGCTATAGAGGTTTGTTACATCACTGTGTGTGTCAACTGTTCGTGCATCAGTATTTAACTGTTTCTACCACCTCGTGTAATGTTTAAATAGTTCGGCACTTAACCCTGAACAGAAGATTTGTACATTTGTTGAAAACGTTTCGTAATAAACAACAATTGTTTCTTCGCACATAATCTATACCTATTGATTACATTGCACGGTGTAAACTTCACTTCAAATTTCACGCTGGAAAATATTCTCCATTTGCTTAGTATGCATGTATTCCAATGTTGTTAACAGGTTTTGGTATGAGTTGCGTATTTATTTGTATATACGAACGCATTTGGGATTCACCGTCAAAGCCTTTCCTATACGTCATCGCCCCCATTTTCTTGTCAGGCAGGTTTGTGTTAAGGTGGTCCCTCAGCTTTGAAGCACGGAGGAAGTAAACGCTCTTTGTATTTGCTCAGCAGATCTCCAGAATACACAGAGACAAGGTCCGTACGTCCGACGGAATGTCCTGTGGGATATGATGTGATCGATACAGGATTGATGGCGTGCTGAATACTAACAGATTGTCCAAACTAGCGAGGATAGCAGCGACAATCACTTCGGACAAGTCTCCATTTATTCTGAACTGAAAGTAGGTTTCGTTTTATCGTAGCAGAGAAGTCGCCTATCTGTATCAATTACGTTTATCAAAAGCCCATTCGTCAGTCCCTTATTTGTTTCGAGTCAATTGGGATGAAACGGTAAAACCTGTAAGTCAATTTCTGCAGTCTAGCCAATGAATTACACAAGAGAGCAATTCCAACGATACTCTAACATCAGTTTACCTGCTTTTCCTTGCGATATAATCACGTCCATTATCCCCCTTCTTCACGAACAACTTTTTAACAAGTTAAAGAATTTCTAAAGGAATTTGTGTTAGCATCGTGTTGCTGACAGACAGTCCGCAGTTCAACACACCTAGCATATAGTATCAAAATAATGGCCGTATTGACTTATGGGTAGAAACCTCACTAGACACAATTTGCTATACACAGGATTATTTTAATAGAAGACATCCCGATGTGTTCCTAATACTCAAAATAAAATATTTTATTCCGTCGAAACACAAAAATATCTAAAAACTCTTAGATATAATACATCCTGTTCAACAGTGTTTTGAACTTGAATACTTTTATAATCTGACATTCAGAGGACCGTGCATCGTGATATATTCTTATAATAAAACCAACGAGATTCACTGATATCTCATATGCGATAGAGTTTTTGCTGACTGCTTGCGAGCAAGCAATCAGCATAACCTGTATGACATATACCTATTGCTGTGTGTACAGTGCTGGACTCCTGATGATGGACAGAGAAACCGTCTGAAATATGTAGAGTCCTAATCCAAAAATAAATTTGAGATATTAGTGCATCTCGTTGATATTATTATAAGAATAATTTTATAATCGTTTTTAAGCACACCATGTAAACATTACGGGATCCCATAATTTATACTGCGCACCGATTTTGCCTTCTACTGGAAAATACTGGCCTCAAGATGGTCTAGTAAAGACCGAAACATGTAGCCATATTAGGGTGCTAATGATTGTTATTGTTATGTTTCGACGGAATAAGGCCATTTTATTTTGAGTGTACACAGGATGTTAACATAGTGTATCGCATGAGCCGAACATTTTTAACATAATTTCCATTTTAAGAAATTGTACACTAGCCAGGTATCAGTCACATATAATTCGCCCATTCTGTTACGATATTGTTATAGGCAAGACGAGACTACAATGAGGAACCTGCGAAAGAGTCGGCATAATGAAGCATTACCATTAGTTTCCTGTATAGCAAGCGAACTTCTTCCAGCGGCGGATAGCTCTCGACGACCCACGTCAGGTTGTAGCTGTCCCACGTGCGGCTGAAAGGCGTGCTGCGGAACTCGGCGGGGCTCGGTCGTCCTGGAGTAAAAGAATGCGGCATATAAGCCTATCATTTTATTCTATCCTGTGCTGATTCGTTTCGGTCTACACTCTGACATTCAGTTACTTCATGATCTATTTTAATATTATCTTCCAATTTACTTTGAATTGTGCCATCCCTGTTGTGTAATATAAACTATTAAGTGGGTTTGAAGTCAATAACGCAACTAATGTTTAGTTAGATATTATATTCTAGGTCAAGAAGACTACATGTTTCGGCCGGTAGTGGCCATCATCAGGTCCTTGTCGCTCGACACATTTAGTGTACTGTAACTTGGTGCGACGGTCGTCCTAACCACCGACACCATTACTTAGAAAGGGTATCCGCCGCCACCACATTGGATATTACTATGACGTATTTCACTATATAATATATTCTATGATACTACAACATATTACATAAATATACAACACTAAAGAAGGTACAATAACCCAATCAAATCTAAGGCACAGTATAGGGTACTTCTCCTAGAGAAAGATTACAATTTCCTATAAAGGAATTTCCATAAGGAAAGTCTGATCACCTAAAAAAAACCAAATATAATCCGAATCATTTTTACACTTCAATTTGGTACAGAACAACTTAACCACGCTTACCTGGTACAATAATTAGCAACAAAGCCCACATCTTATAAATTTTGGTCCTTCTCTGCTCCCCAGGTGTCTGTCGTTACCGAAGGTTCAACAAAGACTCTCTCGTTGCTTAACAAAACCACACAACGCTTCTCAGCCAAAGTCAGCATTTCCTGCATTCACCTAGCAACAGTTTTCTGCAGCTTCAACCATTTGCTGTTGCTATGTGAGTGATAGGTGATCTGGATTTCCTGTTTGTTCAACTGGGAGATGCACCCAGTCGTCCTTAAAATGTTACCAACGTATATGAAATATACAAAATGAAATGAAAAAGAATAAAATAAAGTGTTCTCTACAAGGCACTACAACTTCCCCCTCCCAAAACCATGATGCGTCCCGCATCATTTAAACAGTAACACTTATGAAACAAACCAAACAATGAAATAATTTAAAATCACTAATTCCACTCGCTTGATATTAAAAAAAACATAACATCAAGGCAAAATAGTTACTGACAGTATCCATCGATATACAACATGTAAGCATTTCCACCGCACACAAAATTAAAATACATTACACTCAGGACTTTTATTGTAAAATGGGATAAAAAATCTTCCTCCCATATGGGGTGCGAACACTCAGTGTGAGCACTGTTATTTAGCCCTACTCTCCTTTTCCCTCGCACTGTACAATAAACACTCCCTCACATTTGTTCACACTACACACCTCTGCTCAGTACAACAGCGTCTCCCATAATTCACTCGAGAATGTGTTAGCGCTCAAATCACCAAATTTTTCTTTCATGAAACACAAAATTGACACTCGCATACATTAGCACTGTGCACTTCCCATCACGCGTTCGGGGATTTTCCTTGTTTCTACGCTGTGCTACAGGGTACGAGGAACAAGAAATAGTTCACTCTCTTCTCCTATCTCGGTTGTCTTGTCGATTGGGAATCTCTACTTCAAGCCACTGTTTGTACAGGGTAGGTAACGAACTCAGATTTCTTAGATGTCTTAGAGCAAATGGGGTTTTATATGGTGCTTTCTTTATAGGAGTTGCATCTCCTGTCTCGATTTTGTGCACTACTACATTAGTACTCTTAAAATCATTATCTTCATCGTCGTGGAAAATCCCTGCATATTTAATTAAAACAGGTTCTATAATTTTCCTCTCGGCATGAGACAAATGCGCTAGCTTCTCATCTATATACTTCTTAAAACCCTTAGGTACCTCTTTATTCTTTCCATAAAAAATTTCTGCTCTGTACCCCTATCCGGGACATCCTCATAGCTAAATGAGACAACTAAGTTCTCAGAAATCTCTTGGGCTACCCCAAGTATCGTTCCCGTAGGTAAGGTCAGTTCGTCATCGCTAAAGTTCGCTATCATCAACGTTATAGAATCAGATGGATATTCGATTTCCGGAGTGCTGTCCAGCTGCCTAATAACCTTGAGATCATGTGGGACGTCTGGCGCGTGCATGTTTAACTGAGTGCAACTAGTGGAAAGCGCGCTTTTTCAAACTGGATAACTTCTGTGTATTGTTACACTAGGTCTAGTTAAAACACGGGCCACGTATATGCCTTCAATAGGTACATGTGTCGGTTCCACACACAAAAGACAGGTGGGATTTCTAGAATTCCCTCCTTGTAATTTTCCTAGTACTTTATGCTTAGGTCTGGGCTGCAACACAACTGTTTCCTTGCTCATGGCTGTCCACGCTTCAGAATCATTCAGTACTACTTCATGCGGTTATCGATTAATTTCTTTAGTCTTGGGTGGTGTTTCCTCCTCAAATTTTCTGAAATTGCTATTCCTAGTGGATTTAATGCACCCTGGTTCAAAACTACCGTCCCGGGAGGGATTCTGGGAATCGAAACTTTGGTGATCAGGCCACGCCCCCTCCCCGCTTACACTCCCCCCAAGAGAGCTTCCTGCCGTACGATGCAACCAAATCCAAATTTGAATGCAGGCATACTCTCAAAGAAATGCTACCTAAGTCCAATCTAGCATGCCGCAGCGTCAAACAATTGAATCCAATAATACCATCTACGGATGTTGGCAATTTTCAAACCAAAAAATGAATGACTGAAGGTTACTCTACCCATCTGAAATGAGACTTGCTGTTCCCCCACGAAATCCAGGCTGTCTCCCTTTACTCTGAAAGGCTCAAATGTAGTATTTTCGAGTGGTATCTCCGCTACCCCCGACTGCAAAGACTACAGCTGGAACCCGAATCCACAATGAGGATTCGTTCTGAACCCCGAATTTTATCTACCACAGTCGGATTGCCTTGATCTAGGGTCACGGGGACTGTAACAAAATTACTGACAGCTCTTGGGGGTAACTTACGATGGAAGTTGCAGCCGTGACTCTCATCAGCTACGAGTATTCCCGACGATGGGTGCTTCGTCGAGCAGCTTAAGCATAGGTGCTGCTTGACTTTCCCGTTTCCTGTGGTTTGGTGTGTTGATTCTTTCCCTCGTTCTTTCTGGGGGAAATTTATTCGAAAAGCATTCTTTGGCAAAATATCCTGGTTTCCCACACTTAAAACAAAGTACTTTCCCTTCGCGACTAGTGTTTGTCAGGCTTGCTTTTGCTGACGCTGCTTCCGGCCTACATGCGGCGCGTCTGTGCTAACACGAGCAGCCTGTCCGTACTCTGATCTTCCAAAGGTCTTTCAGGGCTGACCAAAGTTGTCTCTACCTCTTCTAAGGGTTTCAGAATTTGAAAAAATGCTAAATTTCTTTCCTCTTGTGTTTCTGCCTCAAACATTGTGACCGCAATTTGAAGTGCTAATCCAACTGTCGGGGGAATTTGAAATCTAACCTTTTGCCCCGGATTTCCAGAAATTCCGGCTGTAAATGTCGACAGTTATATCCGTTGAGCTTGGTCATAGTGAAGTTTCTGAAGAAAAGGGTCTTCAACTTTAGGGACTGTCTTCATAGCAAGTGACCGACACCGGTCCAAAAACTCTCTAGGGATTTCATCTTTCTATGGACTGGCTGTCTGAAGTTGCATACATTATTGATAGTGGTTACTTCTAACATCTCTAAATCTGTGCAAAAATTTGACCTTAAAGTTTTCCCATGAAATTCTTGTACTGTGTAATTCTGGGTTACTGCTATAAAATGCTTTTGCGACTTCTGTAAGTTTCAGAACTGCAATCTGTATTCTGTCAAAATCACTCCAGTTTCCTATTATGGCTGATGACTCCACTGACTCAAAAAACCTCCTTCACACAAAACTGATTTTTCTGTCCCGGACCACTTGGTTATAAGGGAAATTAGGAACAAGTCTTTCGGTGCGGTAGGCATACCTGAGCTAACTTGAGCTCGCAGGTTACTTATTTCTGCTTGTAAATTCTCTAAAGCTTTTCCAAACTTTCTGCCATTGTGACTACATTGTTTCAACCACAGTTTTAGAACCTCTAACAACTTGAGCACATATTCCAGAATTTCAAGTTAATCTACAACTTAACTCCACAAAAAAGTAAATTAGAACTGTATACACACAATAAGCAAATACCCACAAAAGGTATTAATAATTCGCAATAAATATAAGCCTTGTGAACGCCTCTTCTAACGTGAATATCAGTGCAGTGTCCTACCATTTACGTCTCTCTGATTATGCACAATTTAACGTCACCGTTCTAAAAATGCGGATATTTTGGCGTGTGCTTCTAAAAGCAAAATGGACTCTGTACATCCCACCGCTGCCACCATATTGTAATATGATGTCGGTGGTTAGGACGACCGCCGCAATACATTACAGTACTTTATACAATTGTGTGTTGCCTTGTTTGATGAGATCTCGACATCAAGGCCTTGTATAAATTCTATAAAATGTGTCGAATGACCAAGACCTGATGATGGCCACTACCGCCCGAAACATGTAGTCTTTTTGACCTAGAATATAACATCTAACTAAATATTAGTTGTGTTATTGACTTCAAACCCACTTAATAGTTCCAATTTAATCTTCCTTCTCTCAAGTTGTATTCCCACTGCAAGATTTCAGTTTGATATTTGTATATATTTTGAATCTGCGTCGTGCGTTCTATGTGCACCGTTCATCTCATCCTCGAAATAAGTAAATAAATAACATTTGCTAAAATGACGTTCATAATCGTATGTCTTGGGTACGAAAATTCCTTTAAGTATTACGAAACGCAAAGATTAAAATAAGACAGAGCAATAATTTGGTTTTCAGAAGGTTCAGAAATGTGTGTAAATAACGGCGACACCTAAAACATGATCCTTACTATTTACGTAATTTAGGATAATTGAATTCGCATTTTCTTGGATTTTACGCCTTGTCGACTGGTAAATAATTATCGACAAACCAGGGACAAAACTCTGCTCCAAATAGTTTACTAGTCGACACGGCGTAACAACCCAGACTACTCGCATCTCTTATCAACTCCGCTTTGAAATCAGAACTTCTCTCAAAATCGAAATCCATGCAACGTGAGTCGCAACACACACAAGGCGTTTTGAAGTCACATTCTCTATGATAATGCGTCAGAACTGAACTGTAAAAATGCACTGCGAAATATAGGAAACGGGGGAGTGCGATAGGGGGGGGAGGGGAGAGGAGGGGGAATCTAATGGAAGATTAAATATTCGTGTGCTTCTAATGCGGTATCTCCACATCTGAAATCCTGTATTTCTCATGGGCTTTAAGGTACATATACCTGGATGTTTACCAACACTCAGGGGACACACGAAACCATAACACAGTTTCAACAACACTGTACCATGTCTTGCTCATCCGTTAATGTCCCGGCGCTTCTGCAACAGCCAAACTGCACACCAGTAAATGGCACGGAAACACTCTGCCTCCGTAGGCAAAACGACTTGATCAATAAGCGATTTAAGTAAAGCACTTATTAAAGCTTGTCTTAGTGACGCCAGGAGATACGAAAGAGTGTACGAGAGGTAAACATTGTGAGAAGGCTTGTCTAGTGGACACAAATCTGGCAATATGCCTTTCATTTTCAACTTTATACTTCACTATTCACATTAAGATGCTGAACCACATCACACAAATTTCCAGCTGATAGGTTATCCGTTGGATTACTATCATATAGATGCGAAACCAAGATAACAGCATTATTGGAACACTAGGCAATTTCAGACAAACCTAAGGGCCGATTCACACTATGCGTCACGTTTCCATTCCGTCACCGTTCCATATTCGTTCCGTCAGAATGGTCTGTGTTCACACCGTACGTCGCGTTCCGTCACCTTCCAGAACAGCATATGATACGAGACCTGCGATTATTTCCATAAAATATGCAGCCCAATGCCATGGAATGCATTTTCCGTTATTTATTAGTTATTAGAACTTCGGTGATAATAGAATGATAGTAACTTCGAAATGCGCAATAATAAAACATTGAAACTTACCTGACTTTTTCAACTCTTCACCTATTTGTCCCCACAATTTTTCTTTCCAGACACTGTCACTGTGCTTCCTATTTGACATGTCATATAATTCCTCACATTTACGCACAAATTCTATTAATTTTGCATCCTTTTCTGACTACAAAAACAGGCAGAACTCGTTGCAAGCAAACACTAGTAGTTTATTGGAGGAGACGTAAAACTGTTCACATTATCGGAATCTAGGAGGTACAGACAGGTTCGGATCCTTTCCGTCACTTCAAACATTCTCGCTCAGCAACGGCGACGGAATGGAACTGAGGCGTGACGGAGACGTTCCTCTCAGTGTGAACTTCTCCGTTTAATTACACATGAGAAAATGTTACTGAACGGCGACGTTCCGCGACGGAACGGAAACGTGGCGTACTGTGTGAATCGGCACTAATGCAATCAACACAACTCTTACTTAACCTAAGGTGGCATCGTTCTAACGGAGATCATAAGATAACTATTAACAACCTGCATTACTATCACAAGAAGTGACACGTCACGTTACGCGATCACTACTGAGTGTGCGAGTGTGTGAGTGTGCAATCTGTTTGAGTCTGCAATCTGAGTTTGCAGTCTCTGTGAGTGTACAGCTGTCCCATTATGAACCACGGGTTAAAATTATGATTTCTGAGAAGTGATGTACGAAATTTAAATAAGCACATACTGTCGGAAACTTAGAATTCTAATTTCCTGTGGTTCGTAATAGTAGTGGCGAAGACTGTCGAAAGTTATTGTCATTATTGTACCAAATAAATGTACCTACAATACATGATATTATGGCCACTTCACTCCGACATTTTCGGCATGAAAATTCCATCCTCTAGGAATACATAACAAGCATAAAACATTTACAATTAACTGGATTACTTCTATTGTTGCATTACATACACCTTTTGATAGATATTTTGGGGAACACTGCCCCATAAATTTAATATTTTGATGACCGTGTATCGTTATATATCCGTACAATAAGAAACAACAGGTTGCACTATTCACTTTCAATTTATTTAAATAATTAACCTCTACATGTTTCGAGCAGGCTTACTGCTTATCATCAGGGTGTACTACTCTGTATATACAGCAATTAGTATACAGCTATGTCATATCAGGTGCATTAGATGTTGAGTTGCAGCATATGGTTTTCTGCACCGTGTTTTCGGATGGGTGGTGGTCTTGAGAGCCGCTGCGGATGGTGCCGTGCACCATCCGCACCGTACACACGACCTACGTAACGGCTCTCAAGACCACCACCCATCCAAAAACACGGTGCAGAAAACCATATGCTGCAACTCAACATCTAATGCTACTGATGATGGGCGTATGTACCCGAAACATGTCGAGCCAAGAATACATCAATAAAATTTCCTAGTTGCATCAAGTTGGCATTTCGTTTTATTTCATGAGGAAGATGCACGGTCAAACAACCCTCAAATTTAAAAATGTCGAAAATGTTTCATGGGAAGGGTATTTGAGTCCTCAAAAGATGTATTGTTATAGATGGTCTGTTACATATAGACTTCCTTTAAGGTAAAGTTTCTATGGAATATAGTTATAAACAACAAAATTTGGGCTGTATGCAATCACAATCTAATTTCCCGATGAATGGGAGTGAGACACTGGCCATGGGCATTTAATGTTTATTAAGAAAAAAAGCAAAATCAATCCTATTACAGGCCTGGAGAGGCCCTGATTGTTCCAGGAGGTTTAGACTCCCATATTTCAAAACATTCGACACATGAAGGTGGTAAGGTTGTCAGCCCTACGCACCGGCCGCCTTTACCCCATTAAATATTCCTGGTACTCATTTCTGTTAGAGGCCGAGTCAACCCCAGTGCCATAGTGCGGCCAGAAGGGCCATTTCAATAAAAAATTCCAATGACACCAAAGATAACCGAACCCGCGACCTTCCTGCTTGTAGCGAAGTGCCTCAACCAACAGCGTCACCACGTGCGTTTATTAGAAACATAGATATAAATTTACCTGAAAACTGTACGAATTTACAAACGTAACGACAGATATAAAATCTGTGGTGACGTTCGCCGGGTTTAAAACATACAAAATCCAACGTCCTACTTTGAAAAAACTTTAATCTTCGGTCACATGCACAAAAAAATGTGGCATGCTAGTCCACAGTCCACAGTCCAGACTGTATTCTATCGTTACATTATAAATTATCTATCACTAAAAAGAAATGAGAAATACAGAAAAAATTGCATTTGAAGCTCGAAAGGATGAGATCACTTTAAAAAAATTACAAGATACATGAAAACATAATTTTGAAGACGGTATAGACAACGAGGTGCGAGGGTACATTGTTTTAATTTGGTACAGGATACAAGCTTATAGAGTTTGACAATGAACATTTAGGTTTAATAAATGACAAAAATTTCCTTCACTAAATGCGCACTTTAAAATATCAGCTCCTCTTAAATGGTTTTGTTCCACGAAATTAGTTGGTTAAATAAACCTTTAGGCCTTCATTTCCACCATGCCCATGAATAAAATTACCATACACTACCAATCTTTTTACAGCACTACTACCACCAGCTCGTCACCGGCACCACTACAAGAAGGTTTATTGGTTTTGAGACATGCTGCAGGCAGTGACAATGTCCATTGTGTAATAGCCCAATTTGCATAAACGGAATTTCTGAACCTGCAGTCAGAGTTCTAATTATCGTTGGTTCTTATTCATTAATTCCTGCAGTAACACTACACTGTGAGGAGTTGCCAGACGCTAAGCGGTGTTATGAAATTTATGGATAGGTGCATTACGGTTTTTTGTAAGAGAATAACATAATACATAAAGTTGTACCCGTAAAACATAATCACTCCTGCACGGCCTACAACGAGTAGTAGTAAAAAATTCTTCAACTTGGTATGAAGGAAAGTGATTGGTCAGCTCCGCGTTCCTGCCAGGTTTCTTTAAACTGACATGAAGTCGGGGTTACTCTGAGCAAGACTGACAATTCTGACTGTCATAAACGATTCTAAGAAGGAAATGAGAAGTAAAATTCCAGCCGTCTAAAACGTGGCGAGTAACTTTACGGAGTTACCGTACAAATTATGAACAGTAGAAGAATTTACAAAGGTTTCAGTCTGAAGTAATATGAAATGTGCTAATTATATTCTCTAAGTTACATTTTATATACTTCTTGACACCGAGAACTAATTATATTTCGGAGACTTGAATGAAAGCATGCAAGAATAATTGCAACGCACCGCTTTAGTATTCTCCAACGTATTCGAGCACTTTGAAATATCATAAATTAAATTTCGTAAAAAGAAATACAGACAGTTATTAAGAAGGTCAGGGAACTGCATTTCGTCTCAAAAGTAACCACATCTGGCCAAGGACGGTCATGGCGACGGTCACGAAAGAATAGTCGAAATGTTTTTTGATGCACCCTCATGTCGTCCACGAAACACTACCAAATTCGTGATTACGTAGAGGCATCCCATGCTTAATCACAACGCTACGGTAGTGTATCCGAAACGTGCAGATGAAAGCCCACATATTCGACAGATCTGTACCAATTAGCGTCATCTTCATGATTCGGACGACTGCAGCACTTCTAAGACAAAATAGCTCACGAGAGAAAGAAAGGGTCAAAATAAATCAAGCCTGGCAGATTAGCACAGTTTCTGTCACTGTCATCTCTTATATAATATTTCACATTTACCAATGCAAGCAAAATAACGAGAAATGACACTGTCAGGTATGTAGATAGTTATTTATTAAATTAGTGCCTTCAATACACAACAAACGCAAAGACCAGATGTATTAGTACAACTGGGTTATATTTGGCGACATGTTTTTCCGCCGTTAACCGGCCATCCTCAGGCCAACAAGGAATATTATCATTAAGGTACATTCAAGTAGTCTGTCCAATGGGAACCCATAACTTCATAATATTTCCAGTTTTAATGTAAACATTGGGATCCCAATGGACAAACTACTTGAATGTACCTTAATTCCTTGTTGGCCTGTGGATGGCCGGTTAACGGCCGATACATGTCGCCAGATATAACCCAGTTGTACCAATAAATCTGGACTTTGCATTTATTGTGTATTGACGGCACTAATATAATAAATAATTGACGATACACAACTGGGTGGCTCCCTTCAAAAACGCATGTAGGTAGGAGCTCCAGCACTCAGAATGTAGCCGAGAGCCACAAGAAGGGACTCTCGAATCATTGTTACTCACAAAATAACCCACTGAAGAAAAGTCTAAGGAAAGGAGCAAAACTCTTGTACAAAAAAACCACTGCTGCTTCGAGACACGTGGGGTGATGGGGGGGGGGGGGGGGGGGTAAAATATCCAATCAAATATTTTGATCTACCCACTACCTACACCATGTTAATATGAACGATTGCAGAAAAACTTAATTTA
>Ga0131853_10018703_pt1 | contig 12607 bp, 10 predicted proteins | sample TergutLab28metaG_FD_92764 | JGI IMG/M metagenome (GOLD analysis project Ga0131853, IMG submission 92764) | Labiotermes labralis P1 segment gut microbial communities from Petit-Saut dam, French Guiana - Lab288 P1 (version 2) (version 2) | ecosystem: Host-associated > Arthropoda: Insects >...
CAGAAATGGGAGGTGACCTGCTTCTTCTCTTTCCATGGTGAATTGTATTTTGTTGTGAATCCCATTGAGGTGGTTTAGGAATTCCATTAGTTTTTCTTGTCCATGTGGCCAGATGACAAATGTGTCGTCCACATATCTATACCAGCAGGCAGGCTTGTGTGTGGCTTTTTCTATTGCTTTCCTCTCAAAGTCTTCCATGTAGAAGTTGGCGATAACCGGGGAGAGTGGGAAGCTTTGTGACGCCGGGGAATTACCCAAAAGAAAACATATTACATACAGGACACAGCGAAAGCTTAAAATTAAGAAAAGACTTGAACATTTGTCACATGTAAATATAGAGTAGAATAATCACACATGATACAAGGAGGAAGGCAGTTTGAAAAGTAACCTTCTGACAATCCCTTCTATTATATTTGCACTTACTTACATTTTCACTTGGAGATATGGACCCACATATGCATGCAAACATGATTCTTTATGTACATACACATGCACATGTGCATGCATACACACACACACACAAAGACGAGGGAAATCTGCAAGCTTCGCATTACTTACAGAATTCTGGATACAGACTTAAATGGCAAGTTGTACTACAACTTACCAACTGTGATAAATAACACTGTAAAACCCAAAGGCAATGTGTGTAGGACATAAAACACTGTTGCTTTTGAATATATTGCTATTAGACATTACAAGTTAGAAATTTTCCCACTAGTATTAGTCCCAATATTAAATCAGTGATGACAAAAGGAAAATATCCTCTCACCAATCCAAAGGCTGCTAGATAATGTTCTGTAATTTATGTTTCTACTTAATGTGCTATAAAAACCAGCCAGTACTGTGCTGTTCATCTATGTGACATTTTTTACTTTACCTTGAGATTCTTTAAATTCCATAAGCATTCAGCAGATAAAAACAAAATTGTAAATAATGAATACAAGAAAAAGCTTCAATTTTCTTGCTACCTGGTACACTTCTTTTACTGAATACAGAGTACTCCAAATTATTCCAGCTAATAAAAGGGAAAAGATGCACAGATAACCGAAAACCTTAAATGCTGAAAGCCATTTTATGACCTGCTCTCACATTGCATCAGAAATTACTTAAATCTACAAAGGCTTTTATTGTACTTACTTTAGTGTCTGTATTCTGAGAGTTCTATGAGACTTCTCATGACAGCTTGAATTTTTTCATGGATGTATTGTCATACTGATTTCAAGAACAGAGTCTGAGCTATTCATTGGAAAGTATATTTCCATACGTTTGATGACCTGATGATTCTATGCCACCTAAAAAGACGATAGTGCATGGGCCTGATGACTTCCCGGAAGATGTGGCCATCGTGAAGTTCCTGCCTGCGGGTCGTGAAATATTGACAGCAGTGACACCCAAATCAGGATACAGCACAGAGGCAGTACGCACCTTGTCCCCTAGCCGAAGGGGATGTGTGTTCGAATCTGAGAAGAAACTCACCTACTTCCCAGTGTACACCCAGACCAACTGCATTGCTGAGTGCCGCATTGACCACACTGTTTACTACTGTAACTGCAGCCACTTCTACTACCATGACATAGGCAAGCAACCTGCTACTCTTTACTATCTTCATGATTTAGTACACACCAATTTAGCATATGTTAGGTTTAACAGACCAAATTTTGAGACCTGTCTTTTTCAGAAGTACCAGAACTGTGTATTAAAATTGTATACACAGTACAGAAGCAAGGTGCTAAAGGGGAATTTTACCGGATGATGGAGGATGGGGCCACCTACAGTGGGATCAAGGGTCTACACTGCTATGGGAGCTTGTGGGAATTATTACATTTTCCTATAATTTTAATACTGTATGTTCATAAGCACATATGTTCCACATCTTGCACAACTTGTGTACGGTGCGGATGGTGCCATGCACGGCACCATCCACACCATACACATGACCCACGCAGCGGCTCTCAAGACCACCACCCACCCAAAAACTCGGTGCAGAAAACCATACACTGCAACTAAATATCTAGTGCTCCTGATGATGGGCGTATGTACCCGAAACATGTCGAGTTAAGAATATATCAATAAAATTACCTTGTTGCATCAAGTTGGCATTCCACATTATTTCATGAGGAAGATGCACAGTCAATCAACCCCCATAAGGACCTCAAATCTCTCACTGAGCTTTCAGCAAACAGAAAAACAGTAAAAGTATGGGCTTCGAATATGATTTTGTAATTAACCATGAAGTCTCATGAATGTCAATATTTCCCAGGGAAAATTCGATTTTGTGGCCTGAAAGACATCCCATGTCTGACACATTACTACTGCAACTATAAGGCTGGATTTGAAAGTGCAGCATATGATCACTGCCCTAAGCACCATTCTGAGTCCTCTCTACATGCTAACCATGCCATTCTACCATCATGCAAGTGTCCTCCAGCATGCAGTGGTGAAAGCTACAGGGTGGATGAGACCTCTGGGGACTTCCAGGCCTGGCAGTTTCACAAAACACCCTTCTTGTAAGTACAATATCCTCCTTACACAAATACTCCCTCACAAATTTTTCCTGTGTTCACTTCTTATCATGTATCATCATGTCCATGTGTGTATGTGAGTGTAGAAACACACACATGCATTTGTCTTGTCCCCTCCACATACTGAACCAAAAAACTGTTTTGAGATTTGGTAAGAAAGAATTGTTGTTGGTGGTTAATTAACTAATGAACAAAGGAACTACAAGGTGCGACCCAAATGTTTTTAGACAACTGTTATAAAACACAGATAACTTCTTATATGGACATGATTTATTTTTATTCTTCAAAATACATTCCTCCTTGATTAATACATTTGTTTGCACATTCTTTCAACTTCTTCATGCCCTCCAGAAAAACAGTTTTTGAAATATTGTTAAGCTCCCTTGTCACTGCACACTGAATTTCTTCCAATGTTTGAAAATGCCGCACTTTGAAGGAAAATTTTAACTTGGGGAAGAGCAAGTAGTTTGCAGGTGCAAGATCTGACAAGTAAGGTGGGTGGTGGAGAACAGCAACGTTCCTGTTCGCCAGAAACTTCTTTACAATTGCAGCATTATGAGATGGCGCGTTATCATGAAGAAGGGACCACTCACTGGATTGGAATTTGGCTGATCTAACTCGTCGAATTCTCTTCAGTAGCCGATCCAAAACACCCATGTAGAATTCTGCATTTACTTTCTGCTCTTCAGGGACAAACTCTCGATGAATTACACCTTCTGCGTCGAAAAAAAGTCTTCACTCGCGATTTTTTAAATCACAGTTTCTTTGGTTTTGGAGAGTTTTGCCCCACTCACTCTGCACTCTGTCGTTTAGTGGCCAAATCATAGGCGAGACACCATGTTTCGTCACTGGTAATGATATTTTCCCAAAAACGTTCATCTTGTCCCATTAAAAGAAGATCCTGGCAGTAAACAACGCATTCTTGTTTCTGCTCTGTGGTCAAGGCGTGAGGAACAAATCTCGCACAGATCTTCCTTTTTCCCAAGTCTGCAGTTACAATCCGCGAATTGTCTCCTTACCAATATTCAAACGATTTGCAATCACTTGGAGAGTGGTACAACGGTCTTCTGTCAGCAGACAATGAACAGATTCCACGTTTTCGTCTGTTCTGGCAGTTGAAGGACGACCACTTCTGGCATCGTCCTTCAGGTCCTCCCTTCTGTCTCGAAAGCGAGCATACCACCAATACACATCAGCACAACTCATGGCAGCGCTACCATGAGCCTTATTAATCAGTTTGATCGTTTCCACAGCACTTTTACCGGTTTTAACACAAAATTTATTTGCCACTCTCTGGTCCTCCATGACACTGATGACAAGGCAAAAAATCTTCACTTGCAAAACCAGTTCGTACTCACAGACCACTGAACAAAAACCATTGAAGCCTGGTCACGTGTTACATGAAGCACAGTACTACGTAGTTACAGTGTCCGCCGCTAGATGTAACGCACAGTACTCTTTTAAAACAAGTCATCTAAAAACTTTTGGGTCGTACCTTGTACATGCAGCACAGTCCTTTCTAAAAAGCTAATATGTCTGCAGCTAGTCATTTTTCCAAATTTATGAAACCTGAATATTCAGTATGATGTTCATGCCAGCCCACCATTTGTCCCTACCCACCCTATTCCTGCAAGATATATTTTAATCTTATCAGGCCATCTATGCCTAGGTCTTCAAAACAGTCCTTTATCATAAATCTCCTCCCACCCTGTAAGACTTTCCCTTCACCCCTGTATATTCCACATGCCCTGCCTATTGCATGCTTCTCCGTTTGATCACCCAATGATAGTCGGCAGTATATAAACATCATGCAGCTCCTCATTATGCAATTCTTCTTCAGCATCCTGTTACTTCCTGCCTCTTTGGCCCAAACAATCCTAACTGCACAGTACACAGTGTTGGATAAACAGCACATTAAAAAAGGTCAAGTTGTCTCTGTCCATGCTGTGAGGACACATACTGACAGCACAGACATAGCTCAAGTCTTTTGTAACCTCAACACCTGACACAGGTGAGTGGTCAACTTCAATGCCATGGCTACTTTATTCTTGGAGAAATAACCGCCAAAGTCATTGAATATGCGGCTGGCCGGGCCCCAGAGGTGGTCTGCACATTTTGGAAGGGAACAAAATCTCTTTCCCCTGCTCGGAATCAAAACTCAGAACATCCAGCTCAAAGCCTAAACAGAATACGCACTATGCCATCCAAGCTACATACAACATAATTACAGACTCAATAAATATTCTGTACCCTATTTATACACTCTTACCTCTACAACTGACAGTCGACAGAAGAAATATTTTATCAGCTGCATGGCACATTGAATATCAATTAAAACAAACAAACCTTATGTTTACCATTAATCACTTTACCAGTCTAATTAATCATATTTCTTTTCCCTGCTGTTGTATTTGAAATGCAGTTTTAAATTTTTGTGAAGCCTTACATTGTTGGCTAGGATGTGAACAGGTAAAATTTACTTTACATCAGTGAATCAAAATAAACATTCCTTTTCATTTCAGAACAAACCATACAAATGTAACAGGAAGGACATTACTTCACTTTTACTTCAGAAAGGGTACGTCACTACGCATCCGCCGCGACATCTTAAATTCGTGGCATCAACTAGTGGGTGAGTAAGCAACTGAAAACCAATCAACTATGATACCACACACACTTTTCCATTTCTAGAAACTTAGCCATCAAGCATGAAATGGGTAAGACGTGTAGCACAGATGGTAGACATAAGAAATGTACAGATGATGTAAGAATACAGATGAGGAATAGATAGAGTGTTTTTTCCTGCTTGACCAATAAGTGCTAGCCCAATGCTCTGCCAGCAATGTGTTGTACACTGCATGTTGGGGAGATTTAATAGTCGATGATGGGAGCTAGACAAACAATGACAGTGATAATAACCCTTAAAGTCCAACAAAATCTCACTAGAGTGTTGGGCTGGTGCTTATCGGTCAGGTAGGGGAAAAAAAAACCCTACACCAGTAACAGCCATGTGCCCACTTACTTGAAATTCACTGTGCTTAGCCTGTTACTCAAAATCTGATGTAGTAGAAACTGTAGTCACTAGGCTAGCAACCACCACACAGTAACAACTCTGATAATGGCACAACACTAATTGACAAAACTGCGAACTGAAATTTAGCAGCAACTGAGCGCTTTTACATTTCACTGATTAGCCAGTAATAAGGTATTCTCAACATTTCAGTGTCTAGTAAGGAGCTCGATGCCAATATGATCCTAATCACTGCCCTAACTGGTGTAATGATAAACAACTAAATTTTATTTTTGTATATTTGAATTTTGCATGAATACTGATACCAGCTTTATGTTTGTTTCTTTTTCAGTTTCTAGTACATCTATTTACATAATATGACTAATGCAGTAAACTTCCAATCATGCTGCTTTCGCATTTAACAGTGCGTTAGACTATTTTAGTACACTAAATTTACTGTAATTCTGATTACAACACCTGCATTAATTAAATTGACTTCATGACTCAATGGACAACCCTCATTCATCACTTGTAAACTCCCCATTGAACACATCACTGCTAAAATTACTGTTACCTATAAGTACTGCTCAATGAAACTGCACTGATTAAGAAATAAACAGACCAATCAAGTCTGTATAAAAGTATTCAACATTTATTTTACCTCCACAATAAAGACAAAAAGAGCCACGATATACATCTTTGATGACAACATTCACAAACCAAAATATGTAAGCAATGATTGTAATAGATTTTCAAGTCACAAAAGCCCAGACTAATCAACTTCCTCAGGTCCCATGCCATTCTTATACTGAACCCAACCTCCAAGCTGCAATGACATCACACACCCAGCATCATATATTCCATACACTAACCTTTGCAGTTCACGATCTCTAAGCACCTTTATTTAACAATTGGTACTCAGTATTATAAACAGACCTTATGTTTACAGCATCACTTGGCGGCATCTTCAGCTTGTTTCTGGGTTGCAGTTTCATTAGTGGCATTGAAGTGCTATACTACTTCACATTACATCTATTTGTGCACCTGCCTCACGGTCAGGTCTCACAGTCAAAATGTGAACAGCACCCCAGTAACACTACATGGTCACACAGGAGAATTGTTCGTGTGGTTCCAGTTGCTACACATCATTTCTTGTAACTCAGCTTCATGAAATTACCACTGCATCTGGCAAAGAGTTTATGCAATTGCACAGAATGGCAACACTGATCAAACGGCTATGGATTCTGCAAAGATCTTGGAATTCTTCAGGTTCTGCATAAATAGTGTTCCTATGTAACATCCACATGGTGTCTTAGTACAATAAATCTGTCCTAAATTCAACATTATTTCTCGAATGGATACATTTCCTATCAACTGAAAGGCTTTTCCCACCAAGTCTGAGGTTCACAGAATCTCAGCATGAAAAATTTTGTACTGAACTTCATACACTTGATCACATGGGATCAATAACTAACCTGCTTTGACTAGGAAACAGGTTTGTATAGGGATCCTCAATATGATATCAAACCACTATACCACACTGAAAGTATAATCTAATCCAAAGTTCATATGTATTAAATACTTAATGACACACAAAAAAAAAGTTCAGGTGATAATAACAACTAATTTAAAACTAAAATTCAAATTAAAATCAAATACAGTATCTTGTTTTTACTCCTGGATGAGCATCACCAAACAGTGGTTTATATACATGGCAACGTTCTTCAATGCAACCTCCCTTCTCCTCCCAACACTTGTTACACTGTCCCCATTTAAGTCCTTAAGCCTGAAAATCACAACGCATAGTGAAACCACACAGTAGGTTGCATTTTTCTTCTGACAAGAAACAATTAAAATACCTGACAGTCTGGCCAATGAACACCCTGCCAGATACCAGAAAAAACATGAATGCAGTTATGGCATCATTTACTGTATCTCTGGTAACTACCATTTGTCAATGTTAAAATAAAACAGTGCTGTTGAGCACAACATCAAACAAGGACTGCCTATACATTGGCCCACCAGCTTCTCTGTGCCATCTGAGAAGAACATTCTTTCTCACATCTTGAAAATCAGCAACCAGGTAATAATATTTTCAGCAGTCCATGTTTACAGTGTGGCTGCACAAGACACTAAAAATACAGGTAACTTACCTCATTCAGTATGGAGCATACTTCCTAGGGCAAATAAACTGTCATGTGTACTCAGAACTTACTATACGTGGTCAGACAACTAAGTTCATGAACTCGCCACCGTGTGCTTGCCGTGGCAGCACTGGACAAAAGCCTTCGTACGGTTTGATGATGTTGACATATCAGCGTTTCACAGTTCTGTTGTTGTTGATCTATGGCAGTCTCCTTCTGAGTGGCATCTATTACTGTCTGCGTGTGTTTTGGTGTGCTGCCGCGGGAGTGTCGGAACTTGCATTAGAGCAGCAAATGAACATTAAATTTCTTGTTAAACTTGGAAAGAGTGGAAACGAGATGAGAGTGATGTTAGTGCAAGTTAAAGGGGATAATGCTATGCAGAAAACAGCAGTTTACAAGTGGGTGAAACGTTTTTCTGAGGGAAGAGAAAGTGTCACTGACGAAGAGAGATCAGGACAGCCAGCAACAAGCAGAACTGAAGAAAATATTAAAAAATTCATCAAATTGTGCATGAAAATCGTCGGCTGACTGTCAGGAGCATAGCAGAGCAAGTGAACATCAACAGAGAAACAGTCAGGAAAATCTTAACTGAAGATCTTGACATGAGGAAGGTGTGTGAAAAAATGACCCGAAAGGAGCTCACTGAAGAACAAAAGCAAAGAAGAGTCACAATTTGCCAAGACCTTTTGGAGAAGCAAGATCACATTTTGGGCCATGTCACCACAGGTGATGAAACATGGGTCTACCAATACGACCCTGATACGAAGCAGCAAAGTGCACAATGGAAGACTGCCAATTCCCCAAGACCAAAAAATTCCATCAGTAGAAATCCAGAGTCAAAACAAAGTTGCTGACTTTTTTTGATATTAGAGGAAGTGTTCATTATGAATTTGTACCAACTGGACAAACAGTCAACCAAGTTTACTATTTGGAAGTACTGGAAAGGCTGCGTGAAAAAGTTAGACGGAAATGACCCAAACCTTTTGCCAACAACTCATGGACCTTGCATCACGACAATGCACCTGTTCACACGGCACTGTCTGTGAGGGAGTTTTTAGCTACTAAACAAATAACTGTGGTGGAACACCCTGCCTATTCACTGGATCTAGCCCCCAGTGACTATTTTCTGTTCCCGAAGATAAAGGAAATATTGAAAGGAAGGCACTGATGACATCAGGAGTAATACAACAGCAGCTCTGAAGGCCATTCCACAAAACCAGTTCCAAAATTGTTTTGAAGGGTGAACTAGGCGCTGGCATCGTTGCATAGCTTCCCAAGGGGAGCACTTTGAAGGCGACCACGATGGTATTCAGCAATGAGGTATGTAGCACTTTAACCGCAATGAGTTTGCGAACTTTATTGTCCAACCACGTATCATTACCTTACTTTTCAAATCACCTTCCTACAACCCTCTCACCTCCATATTACAGGTGACCTATGATAATGAAACTTTATTAAAAAAACAAATCTCAAATGAAAGTCTTTTATTGTGGAAGGCCTAAATGCACACACTTTCAGTCTTGCACTGTACTAATATCAACTTCCATGTATCACCCTAAAACCAAGAATATAACGAACAGAAACTAATTACTGTATTAACATGAACAAAATGAAATATGCAATGCACTTCCCACTTTGAAGCTTACAGTTTGTGGCTATAGGCAGAGTTCATTATCTTATTCCATAATGAATTTCTGTCATCTGGAACCAACTGTTGTATGACCTGCATCTTTGAATTTATTAGTTGTTCAACTCATGTTTGTTTTCACCTATTTTATAGCAAAAAAGTATCAAAAGATATCCATATTAATCAGAGACCCAGGCAACTGAGGTGTGTGCAGGCCTGGTCCTAGCAGCATGAATAATTTTCAGGTCCATGCCTGCTTCAAATAATAGAAATTAAATAATATATTGAAAAATGCAAACCAAAGATGAGTGTCATTACAACAGACTTTTAGTTACAGCCAGTACTCATAATAACAGATGTACACTGTACTTACCATTAACAAAATATTCATGTTTGTATCACCCAAAGCAAATTGACACCCGAGGGGCCCAAATTTACTCGACCCAGCATCCCATGTTCCTTTGTGTTTACAAGATGCAGAAACAGCAACAGTGTATGGAACAAATTGTTACGCCCCTGTTGAACAAAAAGATCACAGTGAAAGGGACAGTCTGACATACTACCTCAGGAAGATGCAGGAGCCAGATGTTCAACAAATCATCATGAACCTGTTGAACAAATACATCACATATCATCTATTATCTGTGTAATCATCACTGTCAAGGAATTAAATTTCTTGAGAAGTTGGAATTAAAAATTTGTTAATACACTTAAAAGGGAAATGACTACAATGGTTTGGCCACATAAAAGGAATGGAATAAGCAAACCACCCAGAACAAATTGGTCTAATCAGGTATTGGAAGGCATGATGAAAGACTTGGCAAAAAATTCAAAAGAAAAGACTGTGGGAAGACAGAAGAAACTTGACCCATTTCATTCATTACAATTGTCATTCATCAAAAACTCCCATATTTCAACTATGCTGTGCATACTACTAATGATTTTATTTAGGCAAACATAAATTCATAGCAAACTCTACAGTTTATATATTACAAATTATTTTATTTACAAAGAACATACATTCACTGCTGACTCCAAGCAATAAGCCCTTCAAATCCAGTACAATCTCATAATTATGTTAATGCTACTAAGTATGATATATTAGACTGTAACAAGGAATGTACAAGTCACAAACACAAAGGTTACAGTGTTACCCCAGCCAAAATGTCAATGTTGTGATGATTCAGTATAAGGCTAGAAGTGTTGGATCTTAACAAAAAATAATTCCAAACTTTATGTAAGGGTGGTATAGGTGCAAATAAGTATGTGTGTTCTATGACAATTGCTCTTTCAATCAATGTTTGTTTGAGAATTTTAAGACTAAGAGTGACCAAGTAATTAGATTTTTAAAGTGAGTCCAAAACAAATTCCAGTGTAAGTATCTGCCTCAAATATGCTTTTCACGTTTAATAGCAACACTTAAAATTGGTCAATGTTGTTGCCGAAACTTTGAAAACACAGCAGGATAAATTCTATCAAATGTCCACACTAGCATGACCACTTTAATTCTCCACCCCAATAAATATTCATATTTCAAAATTACTTAAACTACCCTTATTAAAATTCAACATAAATTGCATACCACCCCAACAGCTTCAATATTAAAAAACTACACAAAATCATGAAATAACTGCATCAACATCATCCTACAATGAGCCAATAAAATGCATGAAAATGTATTCCTCCTGACTTCTGCTCCCACAAAAGGATCCATTTTACCTTTGCAACTTCTAATGTATCCTCTCCCTCCAGAAGGACATAATGAGGTGGGTTCATCTGAACTTGGTAAATAGCAAGTGTGTTCACTCCCTGAGGGGGTTTGTCTGGTGTTTTAACAAAGTGCATGGATGTGAATGGCCGACCATCTGGATTCTGAGGCAGTGGAGGTAACTGAGAGTCCAAATATGTTGCAAAAAGGTGCATCACAATCTGAAACAGATCAATAAGTTGTACTTCAAACTGGGGGCTCAAAATTAGAGGGATGAAACCTTGGCAATAATGTAGGCATACGAGTGTGTGCCTACATGTAACTCCACAAAAATACACCTAGATATAAATATTAATCATAGAAACTTGTTGAATATGCCCAACATATTTCCACCACACTGTCCGGTCTGGGCCACCACCTCATTTGGAATCACAGATTTAAATTTCAGCTAAAACATGTTGCAGATAAAATCATATCTCTCTATATGAGTAAATTTTCATGGCTGCTAAACTTGTAGCTCTATTATCTAATAATGTACAGAAATTACTGAGGCGATCTTGTGTTTATGAAGCACAACGCAGCACACACACACACACACACACACGCACATGCATGCACAAAGCACCATCACCATCACCACTCCTGCCACGTCAACCTACAAACATCAGGGGGTAGTTCATGCACAGATGTATAACAAGTGTTGCTCTCCTCTCACTACAGCTGTTATTACCAACCATAGGAAACTAAAAATCACTAAATTGGAGTGGCCTCCTGTAACGTAATGGCCGTACTAGTGTGTGTAAATACTGGTCACCTGGTTCAAAAATGGAGAAAATATGAATGTAATAAGGATCTATTAAGCCATTTTGTTCCCTTAAGGAAGGAAAGAACACATATACAACTGCTCAAACTTTATAGGCTACATTAAATTTGTAGATTTCCTGTCAATTTTGGTAGGACTATTGTACTGTCCTGTTCCTACAAAAAAGAGTTAACGAATAAAACATAATAAACAACCATAAGTTTACCCACTGTACATATGGGCATCAGACTTTGTCTCTTACCCTACAGGACAACTTATATATTTTAGAACTATGAGAACAAGACAATGAGAAGCATAACCAGACCAAAGAAAAAGGAAGTAACCAGAAGATGAACATTAGAATACAAGGTCTTTATACTTTGTACTCTTCACCACACCAAGAATGGGACAGGCATAATGTATTGCATTCACTGGGAAATGACAAAATCACACATCATAGTAGAAAGCCAAAAAAGCAGACAAAACATGCAACACTGAGGAATAGACAGAAGAATAACAGAGTGTGAAGACAAAGCACACTGGACATAGTCAGTCAGCAGGTTACAGCCTAATGAGACAAATAATTACAAATGAAGCTGGCTATAAAGTGTGTTGAGGCTGTACAGATGATTACAGATACGTGGTAATACCACTTCATGAAGGCAGACTGTACGAGGTCTGTTAGAAAAGTATCCGACCATATTTTTTTATGCGAACACCTGATGGATTATAATCTAGCGCGCTTGCATGAGCCGACCTTGAACCTTAGTGCGCATGCGTGAATTTTTTCC
>Ga0131853_10018705_pt1 | contig 12606 bp, 12 predicted proteins | sample TergutLab28metaG_FD_92764 | JGI IMG/M metagenome (GOLD analysis project Ga0131853, IMG submission 92764) | Labiotermes labralis P1 segment gut microbial communities from Petit-Saut dam, French Guiana - Lab288 P1 (version 2) (version 2) | ecosystem: Host-associated > Arthropoda: Insects >...
AGCGCAACACCCGGTGGCAGGGCACAAATAGCGCGGCCGCGTTCATCGCACACGCCCCGGCGGCGGCGCGCACGGCGGCCGGACGCCCGCAGCGATCCGCATACTCGGTGTAGGTGATGGCCTCGCCGGGTTGCACCTGCCTAAGCACATCCCAGGCGTGTTCGCGGAACTCGCCGGATACTTGCCGTACCGGCACCCGGTCGATGGCCGCCAGGTCTCCGGCGTAGAAGTCGTGCACCGCCGCCACCGCCTCGGCCAGCACCCCCTGTGGTTCGGCGGTCGACGCTATCTCAGCGGGCCGGATGCTTGCATGAATCAACTCCGCCAGGGAGTCCACCTCACCAGTCCAGCCGGAGGCGAGTACGGCCTTGCCGTCGGCGATGACGGTAAACGGCCCGTCCGGGGTGGGTAGCGTGATCGTAGTAGCGTTCATGCCCCCATCGTAGATGCGCGAACGTCCCCTGAGCCAAGCGACCCAGGGGACGTTCGATACTAGGTTCAGGCCGGAGGGGCCGGGGGGTTGGGCGCCTCGGGGGCGAAGGGGTTGGGCTGCGCAACGGGCGGCTGCGCCGGGGCGGCGGGCGTTGCGAACGGGTCGGCCGGGGCCGCCGGAGCGACTACCGGGGCACCGTAGCTACCTGGGGCCACCGGAGCCTCCACCGGGGCGCCGTAGCTAGCCGGGGGCATCGGAGCCATCGGGGCAACACCAGCGGCAGGAGCGGCTACCGAGGTGGCTGCCTTTGGCTTGAGCGCCACGACGGCCAAGATGCCAATCAGGGCCAGGGCGGCGACGCCGATGCCGACCCAGACGAGCAGCGGGATGCCGTCACTGGCGGAACCCTCGATGGCCGAGGCACGAGCGTGCATCGAGGTGACCTCGCCCACAGCCGGGTTCCAGGTGACGGTGTTGCCGGAGACAGAGCCGTTGGTATCCGAGATCGGGCCGGGGAAGGTGAGCGAGACCCGAACGTCCATCGTGCCTAGCAGGTTGGCGGGCATTTCGTCCAGGTCATCCATGTCGAGGTCCAGGGTGCCGGTCATCACGAACTCGTCGCCCTGGCGAACAATCGACAGGTCGTCAACGCCAGCACCGCCAACGGCGGCAAGTGGCTCGTTGGCCAAGGTCACGCGGACGCCGGTGAAGCCGCCCTCCGCGAATGGCTCCTGCGTTGCGCCGGGGGGCAGGTCGCCGGTGATCTCGTCGCCGGCCATGTCCCATAGCGCATCGGGGTCCATGCCCATCAGTTCGGCAACATCATCAGAGAAGGCAAACACCATGGAGGCATCGACGGTGTCGTTGGAGTGGACCTCAAAGTCCAGGTTCATCCGCATACAGCCGGTCAGGGCCAGGGCGGCAACGGCGCCGACGCCCAGGGCGGCCAGGGCGCGGCGAGAGCGGGGAGTAGCGTTTTTCGTCATAAGCGCTGAGTTTTCAGCAAAATCGGCACAATGTCTAATCAGCGAGATCAAGGATTACCGGCACGTGGTCGCTGGCCCCCTTGCCCTTGCGTTCATCACGATCAATGACAACGGCGCTGACCCGGTCTGCGAGCGCCGGGGAGGCCCAGGCAAAATCGATACGCATCCCCTTGTTGGTCGGGAAGGCCAGGCCCTGATAGTCCCAGTAGGTGTAGGTATGTGGTTCCGGTTGATGTTCGCGAGAGACCTCGCGATAGCCAGCGGCGGCGAACGCCGCAAAGGCGGCGCGTTCGGGCGTGGTGATGTGCGTTGCCCCCGGAAATGCGCGGGCATAGTCCGCCACGTCCCACACGTCGGTGTCCTGCGGGATGACATTCCAGTCGCCAAGCAGAGCGATCTGCGCGGCCTGATCGGCGAGGAGCCATTCTGCGGCCTGTTCTTGCAGCGCTCGCAGCCAGGCCAGCTTGTAGGCGTAGTGCGGGTCGCAGGTGGCGCGCCCGTTGGGCACGTACAGCGACCACAGACGCACTCCGCCGCAGGTGGCGCCGAGGGCGCGGGCCTCTACTGGCGGAGGGAGCAGGGTATCTGCATCCTTGGCGAACCCCGGTTGGCCGCAGAACTCCGTGACCACATCTTTAAGGCCGATACGCGAGAGGATGGCCACGCCATTCCACTGCGAATGTCCGACGTGCGCCACCTCGTATCCGGCCTCCGTAAAGACGGCAGCCGGGAACTGCTCGTCGCGGCACTTGGTCTCTTGAATGGCGAGTACGTCGGTGTCGGAGCGTTCCAGGAACGCCACCACTCGTTCGGCCCGCGCGCGGATAGAGTTCACGTTCCAGGTGGCAACTCGCATTCGGCTACCCTAGCCGCATCGTCTCTCTTCGCCCATCGCCTTGTGTGGTCATACCACGCCCGATACTCTGGACGACCGTCTAGCCTTCCCTTAAGTCCTGTTATACGTAAGGAGTCGAATGTTTCGCTCGTCTCATCGAACCCGCCTCGCCGTGGGCCTTGTTACCGCCCTTGCCCTCGCCGGATGCAGCGCGGGACAGACAACAACCAGCCCTGATGTGGGGCCGGGCGGCGTGCGCACGGATGTGATTATCGCCGTGGCGTTGGAGCCGGTGAACCTTGACTTCACCACCACGAGCGGGGCGGCCATCCCCCAGTTGTTAATGAATAACGTGTACGAGACGTTGGTGAAGATCGACCAGGATGGCGGCATCGTGCCCCTGCTGGCCACCTCGTGGGAGATGAGCGATGATGGCACCGAGTACACGTTCCATCTGCGCCGGGGAGTCACGTTCTCCGATGGGCGACCCTTCACTTCCGCCGACGTGGTGGCCTCCTTTGACCGGGTGCAGACGCACTGGATACGTTCGCAATTAACCCTGCCAATGGCCGTGGTGGACCACACCGAGGCGCTTGACGACTACACCGTGCGGGTGACGCTGCATCGGCCATCGAACGAGTGGTTGTTTTCTATCGGCACGCTGCTTGGCGCGATCTTTCCGGCGGAGATCGACTTCGACAAGATGACCGAGGCCATCGGCACCGGGCCGTATGTGGTGGCCGAGCGGCAACAGGGCGACCGTATAGTGCTGACGGGCCGTGAGGATCATTGGGCCGGGCCAGCGCCGCTACGCCAGGTCACCTTCCGTTACATAACCGACCCCACGGCGGCCGTAAACGCCCTGCGCGCCGGTGATGTGGACATGCTGCTCACCACCGGCGACCGCATCGCCCCGTTGTCGAACGCTAATTTTCAGGTGATCGAGGGCACGTCCAACGGTGAGGTGTTGCTTTCGTTTAACAATCGCATCGCGCCATTCGACGACCTGCGGGTGCGGCAAGCCTTCGCGTATGCCATCGACCGAGAAGCGGTGATGGAGGTGGCCTCGGGCGGCTTCGGCACCCTGCTCGGCGCGATGGTGCCGCCCACCGACCCGTTCTTTGAGGACCTGTCGGGAATGTTCCCCTTCGATCCCGACCGAGCGCGAGAGTTGCTGGCCGAGGCCGGGTATGGAGAAAGGGATGCCGGGCTGGAGCCGCTGCGGATCGCCTTCGATGTGCCGAACATCGGCTACGCAACCACCTCAGCCGAGTTAATCGTCTCGCATCTGGCCGATGTCGGAGTCAACGCGACCATTCGTATCCTGGAGTTTCCCCTCTGGCTAGATCAGGTATTTAACAGGCACGATTTTCAGATGAGCATCGTCATGCACATTGAGGCGCGCGACCTGATGACGGTACTTCAGCCGAACTACTACCTCGGCTTCGATAACTCGGTGGTTGGTCCGCTGGCCGCTGCGGCCGACGCGGGCAGCTTTGAGGAGTATGTCGAGGGAATGCGCGAGGTAGCGCGCCTAATTGCCGCTGAGGTACCCGGCCTCGTCCTTTGCCTGAGTCCAAACCTCATCGTCGCCGATCCGGCCCTAACCGGCATCAAGCCCAATGCGGTAACGGAATCACTAGACCTAACCGCCCTAAGCTGGACTAAGTAACCCGTCGGCCCCGTGTAGCGCGAACAACCTGGCAGAATGGTCGTCTGTGCGCAGACAAATGGCTTGGCTGGCGGGGCAACTCGTAGCGACGCTTGCCATTGCCTCACTGCTGGTGTTCTGGGTGCTACGTGTGCTGCCCGGCGACGCCGCCACCGTCGCGTTGGGCATGAATGCCACCCCGGAGGCGCTTGCGACCTGGCGGGCCGAACACGGCACCGACCGGCCGCTCATTGTGCAGTACGGGGAGTGGATGGCGGGGTTGTTCCGAGGCGACTTTGGCCGTTCCTTCCTTACCGGTAACGATCTGACCCCCCTGGTGCTTGATCGCGTGCAGGTCACCCTTATCCTGGTTGGCCTCTCCCTGGCCCTAGCCCTGGCCATCGCCATCCCGCTGGGCACGCTGGCTGCCATCAAGCATCGCTCCCTATGGGGCGTCGTCATCACCGGCGGATCGCAGCTCGGTGTCGCCATCCCGAACTTTCTGGTGGGCGTGCTGCTCGTCTCCTTTGTCTCGGTGCGCCTCGACTGGCTGCCCGCCGGAGGGTGGGTGCCGCCCGCCGTGAGCCTGACCGAGTTCTTGCGGCACGTCACCCTGCCCGTCATCGCCCTGGGCACCGTCCAAGCCGCGATCATTACCCGTTATGTGCGCTCGGCCGTGCTTGAGGTGATGCGTGAAGATTTCCTGCGCACCGCCCGCGCCGGGGGTCTCACCTACGGCCAGGCTCTGATGCGTCATGGTCTGCGCAATGCCGGGGTGCCCATCATTACCGTCATCGGCGTGCAGATCTCGGCGATGCTGATTGGGGCCGTCGTAGTGGAGCGCGTCTTCGTGGTGCACGGCCTTGGCTCGCTGCTGGTTGACTCCGCACAGAACCGCGATCTACAGGCCGTGCAGTCAATCGTGCTGCTGCTTGTGGCGCTGGTGGTGGTCATAAACTTCATCGTCGATCTGCTCTATACGCTGCTCGACCCGCGCCTACGGTTGGCTGGGAGTGTCGTATGAGCCAGATCATCCAGCAGCCCGGCGCGAAGGCCGCCGAGGGGCGCACTGCCAGTGTTGTCCAGCCGCCGTCGGCGCGTCTGCCCGAGGCCGCTGCCGTCGGTCCTAAGCGGTACAAGCCCGGCATTCATCCGCAGTTGGTAATCGGTGTGGTGCTGGTAACCCTGATAGTGGCTGCGGCGGTGGTATCGATGTTCTGGACGCCGTATGACCCGCTGCGGGCCGGGGTTGGTGAGCCTCTGGCCGGTCCCAGCACCACGCACTGGTTCGGCATCGACCGCTTCGGGCGCGACGTGTTCTCCCGCATCATGGCCGGAGCGCAGCTCACGCTCTACGTGGGTGTCATCGCCGTGAGCATCGCGGCGGTGATCGGCGTGCCCATCGGCATCATCGCGGGGATGCGACGCGGGGTGCCAGGTGCGCTGCTCATGCGTGGCTCGGATGTACTACTCGCCTTCCCTGGCCTGCTGCTCGCCATCATCTTTGGCGCGGCCTTCGGCGCGGGGACAACGACGGCGATGATCGCGCTCGGCATCGGCGCAATCCCGGCGTTTGCGCGGGTGGCCCGGTCGGGCACGCTTCAGGTGATGCGTAGCGATTACGTGCTGGCCGCGCGCGCCGCCAACCGCTCGTCATGGGCTATCGCTTGGCGGCATGTGCTGCCCAACATAGCCGGGCTAATCGTGGTGCAGTGTTCGGTGAACTTCGGACTGGCTGTGCTGTCGGAGGCGGCACTATCCTTCCTGGGGCTTGGCACGACGCCACCTGCCCCGTCGTGGGGTCGAATGCTGCAAGAGTCGCAGCAATTCCTTGGCAGCCACGACCACCTGGCCCTGGCCCCCGGCATCGCCATTGCGATTGCCGTACTCGGTTTCAACCTGCTCGGCGATGGCCTCCGCGACGTACTCGATCCTCGCCTGAAGGGAGTGCGCTAACCATGACTCCTGCCGCCCCCTCATCTCCACCTCCCCCTCAAATTGCCGAGGTTACCCCGGCGCTGGTGGTGCGAGATTTGCGAATTGGGACGCAGGCTAGAGAGTTGTTGCATGGCATCGGCTTTGAGGTGCTTGCCGGGGAGCGGGTCGGGTTAATCGGGGAATCGGGTAGCGGTAAGACGCTGACGGCCCTGGCCGTGATGGGCCTGCTTGACGATAACCTCACCGCATCGGGCCACGTCCATGTGGCCGGGGAGCGCAACCTGCTCGCCCGTTCTGACCTGCAACTTGTTAGGCTGCGCGGCGCTCGCATGTCGATGGTATTCCAGGAGCCGATGACGGCCCTCGATCCGCTGCGCCGCGTCGGCGCCCAGGTGGCCGAGGTGATTAGGCTGCATTCGGCCGGTGGCCGCGCGGCCGCGCGGCTGCGGGCCGTCGAACTGCTGACCGAGGTGGGCCTGCCCGAACCCGCACTGACGGCCCGCGCCTATCCACATCAACTTTCAGGCGGGCAGCGACAGCGGGTACTGATTGCTATGGCGCTGGCCAACGATCCGGCGCTACTGATTGCCGACGAACCAACCACGGCCCTCGACGTGACGGTGCAGGCTCGCATCCTGGAGCTGCTTGCGAAGGTGGTGGCGAAGCGCGGCGCGGGGCTGCTGTTCATCACTCACGACCTGGCCCTGGTAAGCCAAGTTTGCGAGCGCGTCGTCGTACTCAAAGATGGTGTCGTCGTTGAGCAAGGCGCGGTAGCTGAGGTGTTCGCCGACCCACAACACGAGTACACCCGCACCCTTCTGGCCGCAAGCTCCCTCTCCCCGCGCCTGTCCCCCCTCATCTCGGCCACGCCTTACTCCGCGCAGAATGCCGATCACCCACCCCCGATTATCCGGTTGACCGATGTGACAAGGCGGTATCCGCGACCCGGCGGCAGGTTCGTCGATGCGCTGAAGGGGATAAGCCTGGAGATCGCACCCGGTGAACGATTTGGCCTGGTGGGCGAGTCCGGTTCGGGCAAGACAACCACCTTGCGGCTGCTGGCAGGGCTGGACATGCCGACCTCGGGCACGGTCGAGGTGGCGGGCGTCACGCTCGCCCACACGCCGGTGGTTGAGCTTGTCGAAACCACCACTGAAACTCGCCCGGGGCAACGCTTCGTTGCCTCAGCTGCCGAATTGGCACGTGTCCGGGCCAATCTACAGCTGGTGTTTCAAGATCCGATGGGATCGCTAAATCCGCGGATGCGTGTTGGCAACATCGTCGGCGAACCGCTGCTCAACCCGGCCAACCGCGCCGACATTCCCGAGGCCACAACCCGGCGTGAACGACGCGCGCTGGTACGTGACATTTTGACCGCCGTCGGTCTGCCTAACGACGCGGCCCGTCGTTACCCGCACCAGTTCAGCGGCGGACAGCGGCAGCGGATCAGCATCGCCCGCGCCCTGGTGTGCCGCCCCAAGGTGCTGGTGGCGGATGAGCCGGTCAGCGCGCTCGATGTTTCCGTGCGAGCGCAGGTGTTGGAGCTACTGGCTCGCCTAGCCGATGAGCGCGAGTTCACGCTGGTGCTGGTCAGCCACGACCTGGCCGTGGTGCGTCACCTCTGCGACCACATAGCGGTGATGCGAGCCGGTGAAATCGTTGAACATGGCCCCACCGAGCAGGTTTGGGCAAGCCCTAAACACGAATACACGATGGCCTTAAAGGCAGCGACGCCAACGATGTCCAAGCGCCGACACTGAGCGACACAGACCTAACCTTTACCTACGTCTAGCTGTCCGCCTGCCACATCGCCTCATCTGACCTACTAGGCTGGCCGAATGGGTATAGCGCTTATTACTGGGGCTACCGCCGGGCTAGGGCTGGAGTTTGCCTGGCAGTTGGCCGCCGCCCGCCATGACCTGGTGTTGGTGGCGCGCACCGAGAATCGGCTCAACGAGGTGGCCGAGCAACTACGCGCCGTTGCCGGAGTTAACGTCGAGGTGATCTGCGCCGACCTGTCTGTGGTCGAGGATGTAGAGCGAGTGGCCGAACGGTTACGTATCACTGGTGACGAAGCTGGCGAGACTCGTCACCCCGTCGGTTTGCTGGTAAACAATGCGGGATTTGGCTACGCCCAGCGGTTCATTGACGGTGATGTAGACGTAGAGCTACGGGCCTTTGACGTGATGGCTCGGGCGGTCCTGATCCTTACCAGGACGGCGGTTGGGCAGATGGTGCCGCGGGGGCGCGGAGCGATTCTGAACGTCGGCTCTATTGCCGCGTTGACGGCCTCGGGCACGTACTCCGCGCATAAGGCGTGGGTACGGAACTTCACCGAGGGGCTAGCCCACGAGCTTGCTGGCACCGGCGTGACCGCCACCGCCGTGGCGCCTGGCCTGACTCGCACCGAGTTCCACTCCCGAGCCGAGCTGAACACGGCCGGGCTGCCCAGCATCGGCTGGCTGTCCGCCGAGCGAGTGGTTTCCGATGCGCTGACCGCAGTTCGGCGCGGTCAGGTACTCTGCACGCCAACTAAGCGTTACCAACTTGCCGCCGCCGCGCTTCGCCTGGCCCCTCGGGCAGTTGTTCGCGCCCTCGGCAAGCCCGGACTGGGGCCGACGAACTAGATTCGCTCCGCACGCTTTGTCGCCAATGCCCCCTAGAATTCTGGGGTGACTGTTGCTGATCTGCCTCCCACCCCCCGCGAGCAACTGCTGGCACTGATCCGCGAACTGGCCGTGGTTCACGGCAAGGTGACGCTTTCCAGCGGCAAGGAGGCCAACTATTACGTTGATCTGCGCCGCGTGACCTTGCACCACCGCGCCGCCCCCCTGATCGGACATGTGTTACTAGATCGCCTAGAGGAGTTGGGTTTTGGCCCGGCCGACATCGACGCCGTCGGCGGGCTGACCCTTGGGGCCGATCCCATCGCGACCGCGCTGTTGCACGCAGCGGCCTCTCGCGGCCTGGACCTGGATGCATTTGTGGTCCGCAAGGCCACCAAGGCCCACGGGATGCAGCGACGCATCGAGGGACCGGATGTGGCTGGGCGCCGGGTAGTGGTGGTTGAGGACACCACGACTACCGGTGGCTCGCCCATCGAGGCCATCGTGGCCTGCCGCGAGGCGGGAGCCGAGGTGGTGGCCGTGGCCACCATCGTGGATCGCGATACCGGCGCCGGTGAGGCCATCGAAGCGCTAGGCGTCCCCTACCACCCGCTGTTCACCCTCGCGGACGTGGGCCTGGCCTAACACACCGTCTGTTCGGCAGTTAGTCGTCCTGTTCGGCACAACGTTTTGCCGATCGCAGCGGCGTTTTGCCGAAGAGACGAAGATTTGGAAAGGGAGGTATCGAGTGCGGGATGCAGGACAGATTGGTACGCCGCTGACCGCCGCCGCCACGCGGGTGATGCTGCTCGGGGCGGGGGAACTCGGCAAGGAGGTGGCTATCGAGTTGCAGCGGCTCGGCGTCCAGGTGATCGCCGTTGATCGTTACGGCGATGCTCCGGCGATGCAGGTGGCGCACCGCGGGTGTGTCGTGGACATGCTTGACGCAGCTGCACTACGAGGGGTGATTGCCGCCGAGCAACCCCACATCATCGTGCCCGAACTTGAGGCCATCGCCACGGAGGTGCTGGCCGAGGCTGAGGCAGCCGGGGTGCGGGTGACCCCGACCGCGCGAGCCGTTCAACTAACGATGGATCGGCAGGGGATTCGGCAACTAGCCACCAATCTGGGTATTCCGACCTCGCAATACCGGTTTGCTGGTTCGGTCGAGGAGTTGCACGAGGGGGTGGCTGAGATCGGATTGCCCTGCGTGGTTAAGCCCCTTATGTCCTCCTCCGGGAAGGGGCAGACGATGCTCCGCGCCCTGGACGATGTCGCCGCCGCCTGGAAACACGCGCAGGTCGAAGGACGCGGCAACAGCGGTGTAGACGCAGCGGCTACGGAGGTGATCGTCGAGGAGTTCGTGGACTTCGACTACGAGATCACGCTACTGACCGTGCGCTCGGTGAGCGGGACGGTGTTCTGCCCACCGATTGGACACGTACAGGTGGACGGTGACTACCGCGAGTCCTGGATGCCCGCAGAGATGAGCCAGCAGGCTCTCGCTGCTGCCCAAGACATTGCCCGCGCGGCCACCGCCGCACTGGTTACTGAGGTGGCTTCAACAGACTCAACCACCGAAGCGGGCGGCTGGGGCGTGTTCGGGGTAGAACTGTTCGTCAAGGGCGATGATGTGCTATTCAACGAGGTCAGCCCGCGTCCGCACGATACCGGCATGGTGACGATGATTGGCCAAGACGTCTCGGAATTCGGGATGCACGCCCGAGCCATCCTGGGCCTGCCGGTGCCGGAGCCAAACCCAGTGGGCGGTCCCGGTCAGGAGTTCTCGGCCTCCTGTGCGGTACTCGCCACCGGCAGCGGCATTCCTGTTTTCGAGGGTGTAGACGTCGCGTCTACGGCGCCGACAACGCAGGTGCGGCTATTCGGCAAACCCCGCGTAGATGGCACCCGCCGGGTAGGCGTGACCCTAGCCCGCGGCGCCTCCATCGACGAGGCCCGCACCCTAGCCCGCCAAGCCGCCGACGCATTGCGGGTGCGTCTTGTCTAGCCGCGAGATCGTTGGGGTGGGGCCGTGGGTTGGGCAGTGGCCAGAGGGGGCGCAATGGGATGCGGAGCTACTGGCCGATGGTGACGCCCGTAATGTTGAGGACTGTTACCGCTACTGGACGGTTGAGGCCATAGTTGCCGATCTGGATGCCCGCCGGGTCAGCGGCCCACAACTGCACATCGCCATCGAAAACTGGGCGCATGATCTCAACATCGGCTCGGTGGTGCGCACGGCCAATGCCTTTAACGTGGCGGGCGTACACATCGTTGGCAAGCGCCGCTGGAACCGCCGGGGTGCGATGGTGACGGATCGCTACCTGCACATCCACCACCACGAGGACGCCACCGCCCTAGCCAACTGGGCCACCCTCCCCATTATTGGCATCGACAACGTGCCCGGCTCCCAGCCCATTGAGCCATACCAGTTCCCGGCCAACGCGATCTTGCTGCTCGGCCAGGAATCCACGGGCCTCACCCCCGAAGCCCAGGCCATCTGTGACGCCATTTTGCACATCACCCAACGTGGCTCCACCCGTTCCCTCAACGCTGGCGCCGCCGGCGCCATCGCCATGTTCGCCTGGGCACAACAACACCTACGGTGACGCCAAAACCACGTCTGCGTTACCTCAGCTACAAGAAGCCTGCGCAAATCATCGATCCCGCAGAATCGCGCTACGCAGCCATCGTATCGCGCCTGAAGTAGCGCCGGTGCGTACGTCGGATCGTCTCAAGTGAATCGCTCATGAGGCAGACAATCTCGACATCTTGATCGTTGTGCTGACTCTCCAACTCGAGACGTCGCTCAATGGCTGCTCGGCTGTCACCCGGTCCAAACTCCTCAAGATTGAGGGCCCCTGTGCGTCGGTTGAACTCGATCACAAAACTACTCACTGCCCACCTCCTTCAGCGCTCGTCTGGCCTGCTGTTCGATGCTTACGAGGATAGCAGTCAGCGCCTCCTCTTCCTTGCGAGTCTCCAAGGCCCACCGCTCGTGGACCTCAACTCCAGTCAGCGGACCTGGCGTTCCGTATCCAAGTGAGCGTTTGTCCATGCCTGCAACGGGGATCCCGAACTTGTTGTAGACAAGATCGGCAAAACCTTCACCCTGAACACTCTGCAACACCTCACCTGCTTGCTCGATGCTCAACAGAGCCTCCCAAACACGCTCAAACTCGGTTAGCCGAACAGTGGAGAACCGCTGCAGTTCCTGAACTGCGATCATCGCGGCTTCACCACCTGGGGGTTCGCCATAGCGAATCCCACGGCCGTAGAGGTCGGCCAAAGCTTCATACCCGTTTGCCCAGAGTCCCTGGAGATGTGTCCGCACCTGTATCTCCACGCGCCCGGCTGGCAATCGCAGTCGGATGTGAACTGCGCGATAGCCGAAGCGGGGAGTTTCTCTAAGATCGTGGACAACGCAATGCTCAGGACCGAACGTGGTCACTATCGCCTTAACGAGGTCGTCCTGCTCGCGCAAGGACATCTCTGTTTCAACACGCACCCCGGCCAGGTCTTCGATCCGACCGATGTCATACCAGCGCATCCGTTCAAGTTTCTCTCGGAGGGTGCTGATGGTCTTCGCCCGCGAGGTCACCTCAAGCCGTCGCCCACCGGATAGTCCAATCGGGTACATAGAGGCGATGATTGAGTGAACAGCCGAGGCTAAGTCACTGAACCAAACGACAACATCCGGATAGGAAGGCAATCCTTCCGCTGGTTCTACACCAGCCCGTAGGCAGCGGCCAAGCCTAGCCAGTTGCCCCTGAGTCCAAGGCAGTTCTCGATGAATCATGCTCAACAGGCTGTCAGCACTCATGTTGGACTGTTGCGGTTCGTCAGAACACATGCGGCCACGATAGCCGCAATAGTGACCTCTTGAAGGAGTTCCAAGACCCCCGGCGGGCAAGTGGCTGCCGGAGGCCCCGATGTGCGGCTGATGAAGGTTCATGTCACCCTGCCTGAGTGAGCGGGGTCAGGGCTTCCACCTCATGGCTGCTACTGAAAGCGTTTTTGTCGAAACTGCTCAGGCTTCTGGCGGCGTAAGCGCGCTCTCAACCATCCGGGTTCGATCAGCGCTCCGCAACCGCGGCTTGCAGACAGAAACACAGTAGGATTGGAAGCGGCATTCATCCCCTCGTCTAATGGAGTAA
>Ga0131853_10018706_pt1 | contig 12605 bp, 14 predicted proteins | sample TergutLab28metaG_FD_92764 | JGI IMG/M metagenome (GOLD analysis project Ga0131853, IMG submission 92764) | Labiotermes labralis P1 segment gut microbial communities from Petit-Saut dam, French Guiana - Lab288 P1 (version 2) (version 2) | ecosystem: Host-associated > Arthropoda: Insects >...
ATAACAAATTTATAAGTAGTATTGCAAACTAAAAATTGCCGGAAAATCATTTGCCTAAGCCTTTTTTATCATGTAGCCTCTAGATTAAGGAGGTAGTAATATGATGAGAATCATTTCGCTAATTGTGCTTGTGATTGCGGCAATTGCTTTGGTCACTTTCTTCATGGCGGCAGGCTCGGTTGTGTTTGACCCATTCAGGGCGGCGTTCAATCCGTTCAGCTTTAGGTTGTTCGGTGCGGCTTTGTTCGAATTCATGACAGCCATCAGTATCCCATTAATCTTGGGAATGCTGGGTATGATTGGCTTGACTATAGGCAGGAGGGACTAGTCAAACATAAACTGACTCATGAGGGTCAGTAAATTTGGCGGAACATCAATGGGTTGCACAGACGCAATCCAGCTTGCGAGAGAGATAGTAACGGCGGATTCGACCCGCCGTTTTATCGTGGTCAGTGCTCCAGGTAAAGCGTGCATCTATTCTAGGAAGGTCACGGATTTGCTAATTGAGGCGTACACACAATTATGTGTTGGTGGCGAGAGCTCTTCCCTTGAACTGGTTCTGGATAGATTTCGTGAAATGGCTGGTCATCTTGGTGTTGACATGGAGGCAGAACTTGAACGATGTCGCGAGGAGGTTTATATCCACAGATGCCAACGAGACTTTATTGTCAGTCGTGGTGAATATCTGATGGCCTTGATGTTTGCCAAGGTTACGGGATACAGATTTCTTGATGCTGCAAAATTCATGGTAATTAAGCGAAACGGCAAAATCGACGAAGTTAAAACCGCAGAAAACTTTCGCAGACTCGATAAATCTCAAAGTTTCGTAATGGGTGGGTTTTACGGGCGAGCCGCAGGAGATGGCGTTAAAACCTTTGCTCGCGGGGGCTCGGATTATTCGGGGGCGGTTGTGGCGTGTATGTTAGATGCGAGTCTTTATGAAAACTTCACTGATACGCACGGAGTTCAAAGTGCCAACCCCTCAATAATTACTGACACCAAGACGGTACAATTTCTTGACTATAATACACTTTATAAACTGTCCCTAGGCGGAGCTCAGGTTATTTTCCCTGAGTGTCTACCGCTGCTAAAGAAGTATAATATTCCCCTAGTTATTGATAACACATTCAACCATGGCAGGCGGTTCACTGCGGTATCCAATGATCGTACACACATGCCGTTCTTCTCGATAACTTACAGCGGAATTCGTGCGGTTGCCGAGGTTTTGATTGTTCTTAATCATATCAAGCTTGAATATGACAGGCTTAAGGAAATTCTAAAGGGGTTTGAAGTCTATGTATCAATGTACAAGCGAAATGAAATTCGTCTAATAACAGCGGGAGAAGAGGTCGAGGAAGTCGTCAAACGATTGCATGCCTATCTGATTTTATGAATAAGTCTAGTTCATGAGAATAAAAGAATTATTTGAGGGTCAGGGGTATGGGTTGCTGGGCGTTGATGAAGGGACGGAGGTTTTGCACCTGACACATGACAGCCGCGAGGTATACCCAGGCAGCCTCTTTTTTGCAATCAAAGGTGGCAAGACGGATGGAAAAATGTTCGCCTTGAACGCACTCAGTAAAGGTGCTGTGGCAATAGTTACTGACGAGGTTGTCGAGGGTTTGCCAAACATTATTGTAAAAAACCCAAGGAAGGCTATGGCTCTGGTTGCTAAGAAATTTTATAATAATGCGTGTGATAGGTTGAAGGTCATTGGTATTACGGGAACAAACGGCAAAACCACGACAACTCACATAATTACTCATATTTTAAACTCCAGCAAGGTTAAAGCAGCCAGTATAGGAACTCTTGGGCCCAGCAACTTGACAACCCCCGACCCAATTGAATTGCATAGGCTATTTAAGGAGATGTCAGAAGCGGGCGTCAGGGTTGTAGTCATGGAGTGCTCTGCTCATGCAATTGCACTTAATAAACTTGCAGGAATCTCATTCGAGGTCGGAATATTTACAAACTTAAGTCAAGACCACCTGGATTTCTTTCAAGATTATCGACATTATGCTGATACAAAGCTGAATTGGTTCGACGAGGCTCATAAGGTCGTAGTCGTTAACGCTGATGACACAGAGGCCGAAAAAATCAAACATCCAAGCAGGCTTGATTACTCCCTGCAAAATAAAATCAAATTCACAAGTCCTTTGATGGGCAAATTCAACCGATATAATATACTGGCTGCGATCAAGACTTGCAGGCAACTGGGTTTGGGAATGCGGAGAATAAGGAAAGCTCTCAAGACTATCCCTGAAGTTCCCGGTCGATTTAATACGATAAAGGTAGGTGGGACAATGGCTGTTATTGATTATGCTCACACCCCAGACAGTCTTGAGAACATCATAAATACCTGCAAAGAGCTAACGAGTCATAGGGTAATAACTGTCTTCGGTTGTGGGGGGGAAAGGGATATTGGCAAGAGGCCACTAATGGGGCAAATCGCGGGACGATTAAGTGACTATGTAGTGATTACCAGTGACAACCCCAGAACTGAACCTCCAAAATCTATAATGTTACAGATCGAGGCTGGTGTGAAATTGCACACCAGGAATTACAAACTTGTTGAAGATAGAGGAATTGCCATCAACTATGCATTTAGTATGGCAAAGGATGGTGATATCATAATTATAGCGGGCAAAGGGGACGAGGATTATTTGGATATTGGTGGCAAGAAAGTTCCATACAGTGACAAACAAATAATTGATGAGTATTTGGCAAAATTCGACAAAAACTAACTATTAAAGGGGGCAGAATTGCGAGAGATTATATTCTACTTCCTGGGGGCATTTGGTGTGGCGATTGCGTTTGCCCCGTTTGCCGTTTGGTTGTTAAAGAGGCTCAAGGCTGGGCAAGAGATATTAAAATATGTTGATTTTCACAAGCAAAAAAGTGGAACACCAACAATGGGTGGGATAATTTTTATCCTGCCGCTTGTGGTGTTGACCCCGATATTTGTTAGGGTTTCTCATCCGTTTAGTCTTGTAGTGATTTTGGCCTCTGTGGGTTTTGCGTTACTAGGGTTCCTGGATGACTTCATTAAAATCAGGACAAAGAAGAATCAGGGGTTGCGTGCTTATCAAAAAATTATTGGACAAGGGGGTATAGCAATCTTGGTTGCTTTATTCTATACCTTGCTAAACCCCGAGGGGCGTATCCTTATACCATTCTTTAATGTCTTCTGGGATATGGGATTATTTATTGGGCCGCTTGTGTTTGTCGTTATGATAGCAACCACAAATGCAGTGAATTTGACGGATGGGATTGATGGGTTGGCATCAACCGTTAGTCTTGTTTTTCTTGTATTCCTTGCTGTTATTATGCAGATAGCTCCAACAAGCTTTCCAGAGCATAGGGAGTTTATGCTGATGGTTGCGATAGCTGTTGGTGGGTTATTGGCTTTCTTGTTGTTTAACTCTAACAAGGCATCTGTATTTATGGGGGATACAGGATCACTGTATCTCGGAGCGTTATTGGCTACGCTTAGTGTATTTAGTTTTCTTGGGTTCTTTATACTGTTTTTAGGGATAATGTTCGTATGGTCGGCCTTGAGTGTGATAATGCAAGTTGCTTATTTCAAAGTGACAAAAGGCAAGCGGGTATTCAAGATGACCCCATTCCATCATCATTTGGAAAAGTCTGGTTGGGCAGAAGCACGCATCGTTGCTCTGTACGCAGCAATAACGATTATAGCAGGAGTGCTGTTAGTAATAACTCTTGTCTAAATTACCAGAGCCATGATGCCATAAATTATCAATGCAATGCCACTAATAACATGTCCGACCCAGTGAGGGAATTTTCGCAGATATTTTGCCATAAAGAATGTTGCGGTACAATAAACAAAATGAGCAACCCCGACTACTATTGGGATAATTATTGGAGCAGAGGTGGCCTGGTAAACAAGAGTCAAGCCAAGGGTTATAAGCATTGCCTCAACACTCATCAAGATCCCAGTCATAATGATAGTTTTTCTGCCCATTTGAACTTCGCCTTGTTTGTATTTCTTGTGCTCGAATAGGAAATAGTACAGGATGAACCACGCCCCCAAGGTTATAAACGAAATCCCTACTACAATATCAAAATCAAAATCTAGATCACCCAGTGCACGGGCAATGAAAAACCCTGCAAAACACAAAGCCAAGAGTCCCGCGTTAATGACCAGTAAATACCAAAACCTACATCTTTTCTGGGTTCCAAGAGATATCCCTATGAACAACGCGTCTATAGACACCAACAATGCCGCTCCAATTGCAATCCACATATTTTAATATAATCACACATTTAATAGAATGTGAAGCTAAAAAATAAGCGAGTGCTAATTATAGGTGCAGGGGCAAGCGGTAAATCTGCCGAGGCATTCCTTCAGCAAAGAGGTGCAAAGACCTATTTATACTTTGACCCTTCTGCTATAGAGTTCGAGGAAAGTGATTTTGACTTGGCAGTATTAAGCCCTGGCGTTTCGATTAACCATCCACTTGCCCAGCAATTCAAGAGCAAGTTGGTAAGCGAGTTGACATTGGGGTTCTCAGGCCGTCACAAGCCGATCGTTGCCGTGACGGGAACAAACGGTAAAACCACTGTTGTGAATCTGATCCATCAAATATTGGGGCAGAATAGAAGTATTCTGTGCGGTAATATAGGTATACCCGTAACAAGTGTTAGTGAAGAGATCAAAAGAAAAATTCCCATAGCAGAGGTAAGTAGTTTCATGTTAGAACTTCCTGCCCCTCGTGTCCGAATTGCCGTTATTCTTAATATTACCCAAGACCACCTTGACCGTCACGGCACGATTGAAAATTATGTCCGCCACAAAGAGTCCCTTGCCCACGGTCAAAAACGATGTGATAGACTAATACTCAACTTTGATTGTCCCACTACTCGGGAATTGGCCAAGGGTAAGCGTCAACGAATCTTATGGTTTTCAACAACAGCAAGGGTCAAGGGAGTTTATATAGAAGATGGGGTAGTTTGGTTGAATTTGAAGAGGAAAAGACGACGCTTGTATAGCCTGAACGAACTTGGTTTATTCCGCATGCATGATATCCAGAACTTCCTTGCCACCCTCTTGGTGTGTTGGTTGCTTGGCAAGAAAAATATAGGGGAGGTCTGTGGTCGTCCGTTAAAACAAATTGAGGATCACCGTATTGAATTCGTGCGAGCGGTCGGGCAAACCGCGTTCTATAATGACAGCAAAGCTACAAATATCGCGGCGACTCTTGCTGCTGTGAACTCGATTTCTCTACCTGTGCATCTCATCATGGGGGGACAAAGGAAGGGGCAGGATTTCAATAAATTTTTCGAGAATCTACCTGCCCATGTCGCCCGAATTTGTGTCATTGGGGTTGATAAAAAATATATCGTCAAGACGGCCGCAGCTCATGGGATTTCGGATATATATCTGTGTGACGGGTTGGTAGACGCCCTAGAATGGTCTGTGAAGGGCTCAGGAGCGAAAGTGGTACTGTTGTCGCCTGCCTGTGCCAGCTTTGACGAGTTCAAGAATTATCAGGACAGGGGTAATAAATTTAAAGAAATGGTTGACAAATTGGGCTCTGTTTGATATAATTGCCCCATGATGAACATGAAGAAAAAAGTCTTGAAAATCTGTGGGGCGGTTTGCTAGACTTTTTTATGAGAAGTTCAAGGAAAACCGCCGCGGCGGTTTTTTTAGTTCAAAAAGGAGGAAGGGGAATGAGTGTAGGACAGTTCTATCGACCGTATTATTTTCCAAGTGACGGGTCACTGTCGGGTTATGGACTGTCCTCAAAAGGTATCGAGGAGTATGTGGCATATTGCAAGGAGCAAGATCCTGGAACTTGTGAAAATGTAATAGCACATGTCAGTCACGATCCTGACTGTACACCAAAATTTAACAAGCAATTCTTGTGCAATTTGGGAAATTCATTAGAATGTCAAGAAAGCCGAACATCCAATATTATTTATCGTGCGAACCATACCGTTTCATTAATGAAGGAAGATGATACATTTTTGTTCTTGGATTCGTATAATGCATTCCCTGTTCCTGATGCAGATCACTTACCTTTATTAAGATTTATTAGAAAGCAGTTTCCAAAGGCAAAAATTTATACATTGCATGACAAAATTCAAAACGATTATCATAACTGTGCTTTCTTTGCAACCGAGAGTGCTTGTGCAATAGAGCGGGCCTTGCAAGAAAACAATCAAAGTCTAAGTGAGTACATCCAGTTTCAAGACACAAGAAAGGTGCATACACCAAGAATGCGGTCATTAAAAGATTGCAAGAAAATGTTTGCATATTCCTGCCTTGGGGTCGAGACAATTCCCATCCCGCGTGATATCGTGCCACTTGTGCAAAGTTTGACTTTGGTAGATGAAATTGTCAAAGGATGTACGGGAATTGATATAGAAGATGTTTGTGCGGAAATAGCAGACATAAGAACCGGTCAGGTGAAGAAGAGAAACATCTGTATCAGCACAATGAATGAAGCCTTCCGATCTGCATGTCTGAGCGGTCAAACCCCATCAACTCGCAGCATATAAATTGGAATGCTACGACTTGATGACGCTCCTGTAAAGAAAACAGAAAAACGCAAGGTGAAACGCAAGCGTACGCCTAGGGCTTTTGATTACGAGAAAGCAATTTTGACAATGAGCCGTCTAAAGCCTAGATACCTGAATTTAGGGTTATTTTTGCCAGTTCTGGCCGTATCAATATTCGGTGTCTTGATGGTTTATTCCGCGTCTTGGTATAACGCCGAGGTCTATCAAGGCAATCGCTATTACTTTTTTACCTCGCAACTTATAGGGCTGATCGTTGGAATCCTTGCCCTTACACTAACATATCACCTCGACTTTAAAACATATCATAAACGCTCTAAGATTATTCTAGGAATAGCAGTAGTCTTACTATTACTAGTATTCGTCCCTGGTCTTGGAATTGAGCGACTGGGGGCCCAGCGCTGGATAGGTGTTGGTGGCTTTACCATCCAGCCCTCCGAACTTGCAAAGTTCGCTTTCATCATCTTCGCTGCCTCGATCGCTGCAACATCAACCAATAAAAATAATCCAACCGAACAATTGACTGTCAAGAAGTTCTTCATAATTCTGGCCTCAGGTGGATTGTTGTGCGGGTTGATATTGTTACAGCCTAACCTGTCGATTGTGATGACCTTGGGAGCGACCATGATTGTGTGTCTGTTTTTGTTTGGGGCCAGGTGGAAGCATTTGTTAATTCTTGCTGTTCCTATTTTGATAATTATTCCAGTGATGCTAATTGCCGAACCATACCGAATTGCTCGCCTAGTCGCGTTTGTCGACCCGTGGGCAACGCCAAGGGCGGAGGGGTTCCAGTTGATTCAGTCACTGTTCAGCCTGGGCAATGGGGGACTGTTTGGCAGGGGATTCCTTAACAGTACTCAAAAATATATGTTCCTACCTTTCAGTGAATCAGATTTTATCTTCAGTATTATTGGCGAGGAATTTGGCCTTGTCGGGGCGGTAATTTTCCTGGCAACTCTAGGCTTTATCGTATTCAAGATTTTCAAGGTTGGGCTGCAGAGTAAGGATATTTTCGGTAGGTATGTTTGCTTTGGCATTGCGGCTCTAATTTTTATACAGTCCGCAATTAATATCGCGGTTGTAACGGGCTCGATTCCTCCGACAGGTTTACCTCTGCCATTTGTTAGTTTCGGAGGAACATCTTTGGCGGTGTTCTTGGCGGGAATCGGGATAGTTTTAAACATTGACAAGTACAACAAGAAATTGTTAAAATAAATTTAAGTATGCGAAAAAATGTTGAGTCGCATGTCGCATGTCGCGTGTCGCATGTCGCGTTTTCTCTTGATTTTGTCGGCGGTGGTATTCGCCTTAACTTTTATTTTATCTATGGCTTTGGTGATGGTTCATCCATCTATGATTGCCAACCCGCAAAATGTTGCGGGTACCTGGCGGGAGCACAGAATGATTGCACACGCACTGGGTGGAATTGATGGTTATGATTATACGAACAGCTTAGAAGTCTTCAAACGGTCTCTTGACATGGGATTCGTTGTATTTGAGGTCGACCTACGCCTTATTGCAGGAGACGAACTTGTGGCTATGCACTCGCTGGGCCGTTATAACCGAATCACGGGGCAGAGCTTTCGTTGTTTAACTGATATTACTTTAGAGCATTTTTTGTCCACTCCAATCCGTGGAAGATTTACACCAATAACCTGGGAGACTGTAGCAGAAATTATGAGAGACAATCCTCACATATACATGATAATCGATGGCAAGTATGCAACACGCGATCTGGTAATTCGCCAGTATGAGATACTTGTCGAAACAGCTAAGCAGGTAGATCCAGAAATTTTGCTGCGAATTATTCCACAGGTATATAACAGGTCAATGTTGGAATGGATTCAAAGCGTTCACGAGTTCCAAGAAGTTAAATTTACAAGATACCAAGAATTATTTCTAATGTCACCTGCTGTTATACGCTTTGTTCGCGACAACCCTGTTATAACAAATGTTGGCATTCCTGACTGGAGGGTTTTTAACAGCAGATTTGCTCGCCGCTTGCAGAACTTGGGTGTGACCTTGACCGCCCATACAATCAACAGTGAAGCCAAAATTCATCGTCTCGTCCGTCGTGGGGTCTGGAGTTTCTATACAGACTTTCTTCCTCCAAATTTGCTATATTGACAAGCATTAGAAAACGAGATATAATGACCACATGAAACTGACACAACATTTAGCAGTAGGAACAGCAGCAGTATTGGCAACCGCAATGGTGTCGGCAAGTCCAGACGACAATATTCGTCGAGTAGAGCCTGGTCCAGCACATATTAATAGTTCTGTAATGTTGCCCGAAGAGGAAAAATTCGGAAAGGCCAAGCGAATGGATAAGCAAGGAGTTAAGTCGAACTACTTTCACAATAAGGGCGACAATTTGAGGAGTGTTCGTGACAGAGGTTAATTATATCCTTATGATTTTCGCCCCCAATTTTGTGAAGTCCTCTTCCAATCTTTCATAACCTCTGTCGATGAATTCGACACCTTCTATGATTGAATAACCCTCGGATGCAAGGCTTGCCACAACTAAGCTAAAGCTCCCACGCAGCTCGTGCCCACGCAGAACCTTGGGGGCTTCTTTTGTTCCTGCCTTAAATTTCTTTATAGGTTTGAAGGTCGCCGTTTTGCCGCGAAGGCAGATTCGGGCTCCTAGTTTTCGCAGTTCGTCGACATAGCGAAATCTGTCCTCGAACATGTTTTCTACGATGTGGGTTATACCAGTTGTCAGGCAAGAGAATACCGCGTATTGACTTTGGATATCGGTGGGGAAGCCTGGGTATGGCCCTGTTTGGGCACTGTAGCTGCGACGCCGCTTGTCGGTAATTATTCTGACAGCATTATTGGTAGCAGTCACAGTCACGCCGCTTTGCCGAAGGCGCTTAATTAGATTAGCATTATGGCGAGGTACTACATTTTTGATTAAGACATCGCCGCCAACGGTTGCCGCGGCCAACATAAAGCTTCCTGCTACGATTCGGTCAGGTATGGGTCGGTGTGACACGCCTTGCAGGCTGGTAACCCCTTCAATAATTATTGTGTCCGTTCCTGCCCCCGAGATGCACGCACCGCACTTATTAAGGAAGTCTACTAAATCAACGACCTCGGGTTCTTTTGCGGCGTTGACAATCTTGACGGTATGCTTGCCTATTGCGGAAGCAAGAATAAAGTTTTCAGTTGCTCCTACGGAGGGGAAATCTAGATATATCTCGGCACTGCGACCTCGTTTTAGATTGCAGCTTAGAATCCCATTAGCCTCGGAAAATTTTACACCCATTTCACCCAGTCCATATAAATGCAGGTCAATCGGCCGCCTTCCGATGGAGCAACCACCAGGCAGGGGAAGCCTGGCCTGGCGGAATCTGCCAATCAGGCTGCCTAGGACAAATATCGAGCCTCGAATCTTTTGGGCGGCCTCCTTGTTTATTTCATTATTTCGGATTTGTGTTGTATCCAAATGCAGGTCGCCATCTTGCCAGCGGACTTTGATACCTAGGCCCGACAGAATAGTTAGAAGATTTTCTACATCACTGATTCTGGGTACATCGCGAAGTAGGGTTTCGCCTTCCGTCAGAATCACCGCAGCAATAATAGGCAGGACGGCGTTCTTTGCCGCCCGTATGTTGACCTCACCGACAAGAGGGTTCCCACCCTCAATTAAAAATCTTGACATATATCATCATATTCATTAGAGCAATCGTTTGACTTTTTTCGTCATGTGCGGTAGGGTTGTTTAAGATGGTTGCCCGAAGACTGCTTATAATCTTGGTGATTTTTATCGTCATTGGTGGCCTTGCTATTGCGGGAGGGCAAATTTTTGTTGTTCGTCACATCGACCCGACTTTTGCGAATATGCGTGATTATATCAGTGACTATGACGAGTCTACGATTCAACAGAGCATAAGGGATGAGCTTGGGTTTGTTCGCGGGCGTTCAATATTATTCTCGGTTGATAGAGATAGGATAATTAGTACGATTGAGGATGTTGATCATCGTGTTCGTGTGACAAATGTCGAGGCGATATTTCCGAACAGGCTGCGAATAACTCTGAGGGAGAGATACGCTGTGTTTGCATTTAGTCATGGTGGCTATGATATGGTCTTGGATAGCCAGCTTCGCTTTGTAACAGAGCAAGCAAATGTAAGCAGTCAATTAATTGATATAAACGGTCAAATTCAGATTCCTGGGAACCAAACGCCTGTGCCGGGAATGTTTATGTATGAATTTTTCCAAGGTGATTATTATAATGCTCATCAACTGATGCGGATTGCAAGGCTGAGCGAGTTATCCGAATTGTTCTTTTGGCAGCAAGGAATGGCCGAGGACAGCAAGGTCCACCTGTTTGAAGAATTCGAGTTCCAGCATGGCGGAACGGAATTATTTTTACGATTCCGTGATGATGTGCATACTTCAATTAGAATTAGAGGAATCGAGAATTCAGCCTTGTTCCTTGAAAAAATTGAGTTGATTTGGGATGTAATGGAATTGGTCGAACAAGAAGCTTATCACTATATCGCCGAGGTCAGGAATGGTCAGGTTCGCGTAATTGGTCCAGGAGGTCCTATATGAGAAAAGCACAACTGTACTTTGAAGGCATGGAGGTTGTCCTGAAGGTTGGTGGCAATAAATACACCACAGATTTCAGCGGCATATCTGGGACGGATTTTGTTGTTCCGAATGAGGTGTACAAGGTTGTGCGTTCAACCCTTGACGAGGCATCGTTTCACGAAAAGTATTTCCCGAAAGCATTGGAAATCTTAGTACCAAGTAATTTTATTCGGATAGTTAATGGTCTGATAGATTGTGACGATAACTTTGTTATTTTGGTTGGAAATGCATTGGATGGGTTTCCGATCAAAGATATCAAGTTTCTATCCCATATCCAGCAGAAGTCCTTGAACATTGATGGGGTTTTGATTGATGTTGGATTGTTGGATACATCTGTTGCGGGTGTGTATGGGGGGAGGGTTGATTTTATCCAGACAGTGCCAATAGGGTTTTCGCACCTTGTGAACGATTTGATGGTGGTTAAAAAGATAGAGGCAGGTTTGGCTTCGGCAATTCTGAGTCAGGCAGTAGTGACCTTGGATGAAACCCAGGATTCGTATCAGTTCGAGTTTCTGGAGCGTACCCAGTCTTTTTCCGTTCAGATGGTAAATGATATCCTGAAAAGTCGTATTGAGGAGTTGGCGGAGGAGATCGTACATTTGGTTTCACCTGGTATTCCACTTTATATCACAGGGGAGGATTTTTTAAGAGTGCATGGGGCAAAGAATTATTTTGCCCAAATTTTGGGTTTTAATATTAAGGAACTCCCTCTGTAGTCAATAATGTCAGCATGGATATCTTTTTAACTTTCCTGTACGCGTTTTTAGTTGGTGGAGCAATATGTTTAGTGGGGCAGATTTTGATATTAAAGACCAATATTACGCCGTCACGAATACTGGTTATTTTTGTTGCCGTTGGCGTTGTGCTGGGAGCGGCACAGGTGTTTGATGTTATTCGCTCGAATGTTGGGGCTGGCATTACCGTGCCAATTGTAGGCTTTGGAGGCGTCCTGAGCGAGGGTGTGATAAATGCTGTGCGTGAAGACGGAATCTTGGGGGTGTTTACAGGAGCGTTAACGGCTGCGGCGGCTGGTATTGCTGCGGCGATTGTTTTTGCGTTTATAGTCGGACTTATCTCTAAGAGTAAGGTCAAGACTTGATTATCGCCGCGTCGGTGGTTAGGAGGGTTGCGGAAACGGAGAGGGCGTTGCGAGTGACCTCTAGGATAACGCCTGCGGGGTCGATGATATTGCGTTCGAACATGTCGCAGAATTCAAGTGTCTTTGCATCGTAGCCAAGGTGGGTGGGGGTAAGGGTTTCCCCAGGGTTTTGGGAGGGTTTCAACTTGGCTATTATTGGGTCAGGATCGAGACCAGCGTTGATTAAGATTTGGCGGGTGATGGATTCCAGTGCGGGGCTGAGAATTTTGTGTTTAAGATTTTGTGCTAGGGTTAGGTAGGTGATGCCTCCGCCTGGGACAATGCCATGGGTGGAGGCGGATTGAACGGCGGCGATTGC
>Ga0131853_10018707_pt1 | contig 12605 bp, 7 predicted proteins | sample TergutLab28metaG_FD_92764 | JGI IMG/M metagenome (GOLD analysis project Ga0131853, IMG submission 92764) | Labiotermes labralis P1 segment gut microbial communities from Petit-Saut dam, French Guiana - Lab288 P1 (version 2) (version 2) | ecosystem: Host-associated > Arthropoda: Insects >...
ATTTGTAAGCTAAAATAAAATGAAAAATATACTAAATTTTTACGAGAGTTTATTACTAAAATTATCTTTTACCTCAAAGAATTTTAATTACAATAGTCACTTCCTGCATATAGTGTATGTGAGGTGGTGTCCCTTGTTGTCAACACATTCCCGCAAGCGTTTCTGGAAGTTCTGCATCACTCGTCGCAGCATGGTGGGAGAAACTGCCACCACTTCGTCCCTGATGTTCTGTTTCTAGTCCACAATTGTCCTTGATTTCTTTTCGTACACCTTGCTCTTGAGATATCCCCAGAAGAAGTCGCAGGCGTTGAGATCGGGCAATCTTGCAGGCTACTCAATATTCCCTCTTCGTGAGATTACGCGAGTTGGGAACATCTCTTTGAAGACTCGCACTGCAGTCCTCGCAATGTGTGCTGTTGCCCCGTCTTGTTGAAACCAGAGATTCTGGGTTTCAACATCAAGTCTCTGCAATTCCGGTTCAAGAAATGTGCGAAGCATCTGAGTATAGCGGGCTGAATTTATTGTTACTGCCCTACCTGCCTCGTCTTCAAAGAAATAGGGGCCGATCACCTCAAAAATACTACACCACACCAAAAAATAATCTTCTCAGAATGTAAAGGTTTCTGGTGAATATCGCGAGGGTTCTCGGTTGCCCAGTTGCGACAGTTTTGTGAACTGGCATTGCCACAAAGATGAAAATTTGCTTCACCCGGCATGAGAACGTGGTTACGGTCGTCATTATCCAGAGCTTTCAACAGAACCTCACAAACAGTTTTTCGATTTACAGTTGTCTTGATCATTTATTGCTTGCACCATAACCATATTGTAAGGGTGGAAACTGAAGTCCTCATGCAATATTCGGCGCACCGTACGATCATACATTCTTAATGCAATGGCATTTCTGCTTGCTGATCGCCAAGGACTTGACAAAAACGCTCGTTCGATGTTCTCAGGAGTTCTAAGTGAAGGCTCACTTCCTGCAGGTTTACTTTTTTGCGGCAGACGCTGTTTCCCTGAAGTTTCTCGCCCACAACAGTACAGTATTGCGATAGGGACACTGTCGTTCCGATGAATATCGAAGTGTCGACGAAATACCCGCTGAGTCACAACGACAGCACCGTTGTTTTTTTTAAATGCGTCTCCACAGCGAAAGTCCGATGCTCTACAGACCAGCGGTCCATGGCAACTGAAATGTGTTGAGTCTCGCTAGAAGAGTGTCAACGACAAATTCCCCATGCCAACGGTTCCACTCACAACTGTGTTGCAAAATCATAAGGTATTTCAGCCGGACCCTGTATAAATAAACTGTACATAGTTGCATCTTGTTGGACAATTATTGTCATATATTTCACGACGCACGGACCCTTGAATGTAAATAAAAGTCCGTGTTTCATTTGCGAGGACTGACTTTTCTTCCTCATATTCAACTAAAATACATTGAGGTAATTAACATTTTTACCAAAACTGTAACCTATTGTAACCTCACTTTGTGTTTGGATAAACTGCTCCTAAAGTTTATAGTATCTGTAAAAATCATTATGCAAATCATTGTTCCCTGACCCATTTGAAATAGCTTCACGAACGCTGAGAAATATTCCTGTAGATCACCGTGCAACGTAAGTGGTGTATTGAACGTTAACTATTCCATTCGTGTTCTGTATCTAGGTACCTTCCTTGTGGGAAAAAAATTCGTAGCTTAAAGGGCGTGAGGATGTGAAGACTTTCGTCTAATTCCGGATAAGTCCACTCACGGATTCATATCAATACGCTGATGTGCCTTTGGGTTAAGCAAAATTAGAGTAATGGTTTTTCAAAATGCACTTTGCAAAACGAAGTTGGTAGAAGGTTTGATGATCTGAAAGGTAACAAGATAGCTACACACATTACGTGTGAGTTTACTTAAGTAACAGTTTTGTATTCCCGTTTTAAAATATTTTAATAAATAAAATATTAGGGGTGTTGTTTTAGAAATATTAAGACAGCCGGGGAATGTGTTGCAAGAAGGAACTTATACCTAAATGAAGAATTGCGATGGAAAACTGGGTCTACACATCTTAATCACTCGGGGTATAAAAAATGCTTGGAGATGCAGATATGAACATACAAAGTCTGCTGCAATTTGACGTGCAGGCAGGCATAATGGGATGTGGCGCAACGAAATAAAATGCAAATATACGGACTGGAGGATAATCTAGAGAAATGAAATGGCAAATCTCGCCGGTCCGTCACTGTGAAGGATTGACTGTAGCTGTGAGAACAAGGGAAATAAGAGGAAAGAAGATGTCATATAAAATGTATGTTCCATCAGCGAATTTGGCCAGGGCCTACTGGATGAACATTTCCTACAGCCAGCAGAAAGTGAAGGACCGAGACCACGGCCCCATTCAAAGGGAGCAAGAAGAGATTGTTTAAAATGAAGCGGTTAACAGTTTCGTGGAAAACGCTATGAGGGAGAGTTGGAAACGTCATAGACGAATAGAAAGTTGAGGTGGATATCTTCGACAGTGAGATTCTGACTCAGCAGATCTGGCAGAGATGAGATAATGCTATAGGAAACGTAGTATTACACCAGGAACTGACGTGGTTACAGCTACGTTGAATCCTGTGGCAACAACGTGTTACGTCACTGGCACTAATTTGAAGCCTGATTACACTTAAATTCAACGAAAACCTGTACATTGATCTGAGGTACCCTTTGCTGCAGAGTATTACAGTCGAGTATTCGTATACGGTGTGTTACCGAGACGACAGTAATGACCCACCCTGTATATTATGTTACATTATATGTTATGCCAACACTGTAGTTTTTGCACACACATTTATGTAAAAAAGAAAGGGATGTCGCTTAAAAACAATAAAGACAGGAATAGAAGAGAAGAAAGTAATTGGAGAGGTAACGACATTTAGAACAACTATCCAAGCCTTCCGGAACGTTACACCATATCGTTTTGTATTTCCCGACGTTTCGGAAGGGTTTGCGCCATCCGTCTTCAGGGGCCACAATGTTCGAAGAAAAAATCTCAAACATTTCTGAACTCTGAAGAAGGAGAAATTAGATCCACGAGGGAGACAATTAATTTTCTAACTTTCTGAACCACAGTGGGGCAGTGTTACATCTCAGGCGCCTAGTCACCGGTCTTTCAACGTGGAGGTTCAGATTCGATCCCAGGGCAGCCCATATGGGATTTGTAGTGTACAAAACTTCACGGATTTTCTTTAAGCAAATTGGTTTTCCAGATTCGATTCCAGGACAGCCCATATGGGATTTGTGGTGTACAAAACTTCACGGATTTTCTTTAAGCACTTTGGTTTTCCAGATTCGATTCCAGGACAGCCCATATGGGATTTGTAGTGTACAAAATTTCACGGATTTTCTTTTAGTACTTTGAATTTCCCTTGCCATTGTCATTCTAGCAATGGTCCACGTTTACATCCCCTCCATCTACAACCGAAGGTACATAATCTCCACAACTGACAGGGCCCTTCAACCAACACTTTTATTTCTCTTCAAGAAACCTAAATATGGAGGCAGCAATCTCCTACGAACGTCCGAAGCTATTTGCCAATGGAAAAGGCTAGGTATATCGAGAGATGTGAAACTTCATTAACATGTTTATCTCAGTATTTAACCAACTTGATGCACAAAATTTGTTTCACAATAGGTTTTATTTCACGCCTCTACATGTTTCGAGCACATGTGCTCGAAACATATAGAGGCATAAAATAAAACTTATGGTGAAACAAATTTTGTGCATCAAGTTGGTTAAATACTGAGATAAATATACTTAGATGGACGGTCAGCAAAACGTCAAAATTCATTAACATGGTTGTGTCAATTTAACTCTCACAACACTCACAATGTTTATATGAGATATTTACTTAGTCAAGGAAACCTGTTTTAAGTCACACTTTATTTGTTGCGACAACTGTACCACATTCTTCCGAGTAATGACTTCTTAAAGACTGGTGAGTGCGTAGCTTGGTATATGGCGTAATGACGCAGAAGACCACAAAGTGAAGTATGTTGCACTACAACGGAAGCAGGAAGATTGATGGCACAAAATTTGTAAGGTATCTAAAAATATTTCAGTGAAATACAAGGAATTAGAGAAATGTCAGAATTTTTCTAATAATGGCAAATTAAATAATGGCGATTTGTTAAATTCGCTTATGCAAAAGTAAAGATATTAAGTGGAATTGTTTTGACCATTTATATTCCTTGAAGAAGGCTTCTATTACAATTGTAGTTGTATTGTGTGTATTGTTATCTTGTGTGTATTTGTTGTAATATGTGGGCATTGTTGTTTTTTTTTTACTTTAGACGCCGGACTGCTGGCTACAAGTCAGTATTCGGAAAGTCCTGCGACCGGCCACCTCGACACAGGTTTTTCTTGATTTCCCTGTGCCTAAAAGCAAATTCTGAGATGGTTCTCAAGATTCCAAGTTGCCACTACATGCTTCTCATGTAGCCCTCCCGATTTAAATTTAGTAGTAACCAATTAAATGTTTTGTTTACACGTAAAATAACCACTGCCACCGGGTAACAACCCAATTGCAGTTAATAAATGTTATTAAAATATATTTTAAGTAATAAAATTATTTAATAAACAAGTATTGGATTTGGTCGTTGAGAAATGTAAAATCACATGTCCTAATACACACAGTAAAATACCGGGCATTCCTAAGTCTTGATTTTATTATGTATTGTTTTTATTTTTTTATAATTTATCAATTAAGAAAATAAATTACTGACAATTCAGTGTTGCCAACTCCAAAGCTTTCCATTGGACACGAGCCTCGTGGTATTCCGGTCTGTACAAACTGTTGTTTTAACTGGCATCACTGCGCAATGAAACCTCGCGAAGTAATGCACGAATCCCTGATACAGATTCCTGTGCACAGTGATGTATGTGCTCGTGTTATTTTAGTTACCAGTCGCAAGACGGGCTAGCTTCCACCTTCCTTCGCCTTAACATTCCGACCACAAATCAATCTCCCAGGTGACTTTACCCGACACAAGAGCTAGAATACAAAACAACACCCCCTCCCCTTCCTCACAAACTAAATTTTGACCACGACCAGAAGCAGCAAGCGACATGAGTTATTCCTTCCCCCTCTTGAACCCACCTCCCATTGTAATTTTTTATTCTTCACGTACCGTCCATCCGCTCTGCCCCCACCACTCACCTCACCCAATACTCACATATGTCACTTGAGAAATCGGTCAAGAAACGTTATGTACAAAAAACCGGACATTTCTGGGAAAGAAATAGGAGGGGAAAAATGAAATAAAAATTCGAAATGCGGACCAGCGGCTTTCTAATTCCCTAACGACATCCATGTGTGGCTACAGTGGTGCACCTCCGCCTCCCCTAACCCACACCCACACACACTGTGTACACTGTGCACTGTGCCGGTGTCCGCAGGGACCTTAGCAAGAAGTTGTTACTTTCTTGGTCTTGGCTTCCTTCCCCCTCGCACCCCAGCACTTGTCTGTAATATTTTCCATAAATCATCTGACCTGCTTCTTGTGACTGCCAGAACCCTGGGGCGTAAGCACATGGAATGAATTATCATCACTTTAGGAGGTGAAGGGGCAGCTCTCTTGCTCTCTTGCTTTACACGGTTTTCGTCTCTTTACTTCACTACAAATAGGAAAGTGATTGGAAGGCGCAAAAGGAGTAGCAAACTTTCGAATAGGGAGGAGGGGGTCTTCACCAGGCCGGTCAGATCAGACCATCATCAATTCTTGCAAGAGGAGAGTCGAGAAGGGTGGTGTCGGCGAGTGGCGAGAAGTTTGTGTCCGGGGTACCTAGCATCTTTTATCCTTGTGTTATTATTATTCCTGTAGAACGCAGCTCGAAGGAGACTCTAACTTGGCAGATACAAATACATTTTCCTCATATATTCCACGTTTCATTTTTCACCTGCGTTATGGCACACGTCAGTTGCTATCCAATTATTTTTCCCTACTGCTGTGTTTTTTTTGGGAGGCGTTGGTAGAAAGGTTCAATGTGAAGTTCTCTTTTTCCCCACCCAGAAGTTGGGAGTGTGAAGTAGGTGGGGAATGATGTAGGTGACGTAGAAGCGGACGGCGGTGTTGGTGAGTTTGTACCACTTTGTTGTGCAGTTCGGCAGCGACTGTAAGCTAGAGGGTGGTCCGGAAAATTGCAGCAAACCAATCTAGTATCCATCCAAGGGAGGATAACTATCTCTCCCCTTGTCCCTCCTGCTCCCTGTACGGGTCCCACAGCCCCCAAAGCACAAGAAGACTCGTTTTCATCAGTCCTCTTGAATTTTTGATGAGAGAAGGAGGCGAGTTGAAGTCGTTACGATATATGCTACAGGGCAGTGTGTAGGTTGATACTGCAAGAGACGTTACCTTGCTCAACTTTGTCATGCTGACAGTGCAAGGGATAGGAAGGGGAACTTAGGTTAAGAGAAGTCAAGAGAGATGAAGGAAAGGGAGGACACAGGTTAAATAGGCGTCTATGGTTCCGTAGGTAGTGGTCGAGTTTAGGATGGAAGAAGACGTAGCCACTTTTGGTCACCCAAAAGGATCTTCCTAGATCAAACTTTGAACGGATCCCAGAAACGGCGGTACTGGAGGTTGCAAAGTGCTCAAAGTCACGTGTTTACAGAGGCTTCCTCTTATGCAGTGGTCTCTGAACGACATTCAGCCTCTGCAATGCATCACAGGTCTAAAGACAAAGCCTGAGGTGCCTACTTCAGGAAGAGGAAATATTAAAATCAAGACCGTATCTAGGGCAGACACCCTTACCATCCCCATCATAAATATCTGTAACAACATGAGGTAAAGTGATTAGTTTGAAGTACGGAAAGGTTTGGTATACGAACAGACAGAGATAAGTGTTACAGGCGAAATGTTTATCTATAAATCTGCAAACAAACGTGACTTCTTACTCAATTATTATACCAACTACTGCACATATATAAAATTTACACATTAAAACATTAAAAACGCTCGGACATGTTTCGGTCCTAGGACCATCATCAGGGAGCCATATCGTCCTTGCTAAAGTCACACTGTTGCAACGCAACGAAGCACAGAATGCACATCCATAGCAGGGCACTCTTCGCAACATAACATTACACAACACGGCATGCTGCCACAATACCCAACTGGTACAGCGAAATTAATCTGTGACTTTTATAGTGTAACTTTAGCAGGACGATATGACTCCCTGATGATGGTCCTAGGACCGAAACATGTCGGAGCGTTTTTAATGTTTTAATGTGTAAATTTTATAAATTTTATAAATGTGCAGTAGTTGGTATAATAATTGAGTAACTCGACAACATGCACGGTGTAACAACGAAAAAAAAAAGTGGTTTCTCTCAGATGATTAACCTCCTCTCACACAAATTATTGTGCAATATGACTGAACGGTAAATTACTTATGCCAGAATCGAAATTTATTCATCTAGTATTATTAACGTAGGTCGATAATCTAATAATCTGGAACGTCATTCCAAAATGTACGAATTATTTGAACTTATTGACATATTTCTGGGTAAATCACTTTGAATTACATTTTTGAACCCACTCATAAATTTATAAAAAAGTATATTTTATATTTTGTATGTAAATAATTATTGAGTGCGAAGATAATTAAAGCCTTATGGGATTTGAAATTCAAATTCCCCCAGCGTTTTATAATCTGTAAGTCATTAAGATATTCACAAGAGTCAGCTTTAGACCCTATTTTTTATACGTATTTTAATATTATCATCCGATTTACATCTATCTATTCTCAGTGGTCGCCTTCCTTAAGTTTATGACTCAGACGTATGCACTGTAAATGTAGTTATCTTTACGGTATATTATGGAATTCATTATTCACTACAAACAGACACAAAAATTCCTACATCATCTACACAAGCTTTTGAGAACTGATGAGAATAAAATTCAAATATTACAGCCGTAGTGTAACTCTGGACGGCGGGAAAAGCCGTAAGTGCGTGTTGAACCACTGTTACATTTTGCAGATGACACTGACGGCTGGTCATACGAAATGTGAATGTGCTGGGACCAAACTGGTGTTTGTTCTTGCTGTGAAAGGCAGTGTCCAGCAAGTAGACTGTTTTGTAGTTAGCTCATTTCGTCTGTCTATTTCTCAGAGGGACTGGCCTGTCTAATCAAAGCCCACGTGCTGAAACGGAATGAGCAATAATGTTTCAAAGCGATTTTCATTCAGCGATGCGAACTGTTAAGAGGCGAGGAGCACCGCACAGAGATGATTCTATGCAAAGAAAGCAACATGACTTTCAGCATTGCAAGAATAACTCAGCACAGTACACGAGGCCTTCTCAGTACTGTTGCTCCATGTAAACTCTGCCTTCTATAGCTTTATTTTGCCGGACTACTTATGCCTAATTTCTTCTCAACAATACTCAATTTGAAGACACCAATAGACTAGTACATTATCTCATTAAAAAAAAAAGGTAAAGTGATTCCGTTACAGGCCCGGTGTGGCCCAGAGGGTGGGTAGAGGTATAGCTCTACTCTTCCATGACCGCGGCACTAGAAGGGGGTGAGTTGTCAGCAGCACGCCCCGGCCGCACTTTACCCCTGGGAAAGACGCGGTACCCATTGTACAGGAGGCTGGGTGGGCCCAGGGCCGGTCTGGACGGGAGGAAAATCTCATCCCCACCGGGATTCGATCGCGGACCGCCCAGCCCGTAGCTCAGTCGCTATACCGACTGAGCTACCCGGCCCACTCACATTACTTTATATAAAATGTAATTTATGGGAATGTTTCGAAAATATATTAACGTAAAATGTACGGTGCGGATGTTGCCGTGTACGGCACTATCCGCACCGTACACACGACCCAAGCAGAGGCTCTCAAGACCACAACCCGTCCAAAAACTCGGTGCAGAAAACCATAGGCTGCAATTCAACATCTAATGCTCCTGATGATGGGCATATGTACCCGAAACATGTCGAGCTAAGAATATATTAATAAAATTACCTTGTTGCATCGAGTTGGCATTTCACTTTATTTCATGAGGAAGATGCACGGTCAAACAACCCTCAAAAGAAAGTAGCCTTTAAGTTCGAACCGTCAGTATATTCCTACAATACCACTCGATGTTACAAGCGAAAAGTGTACAATATGCAGAAACCTTCACTGTGCAGTCGGTGAAGAAATCTAGCAACACTCTCGACGACAGCGAGTAATTAAATTGAAATTACGGTGTAAGCACGATGGTAAATTTAAAGACTGTTGTCCCTGTGCAGGCCACGAAGGCATCTGAGGGAGTGGAGTTAAAACTCCACTCACTCCAAACATCGACACTATGTGGGAGTGAATGATCAGCTTGACGCCGATGTCGGCTTTATCTTTTACGCCCATCGAGGAATTATCCGCCGGTAATCTTTGAATGTGGTGGTTGTGTGGGCTCCAGAGGAAGACTGGACTTCTGCAGACGACAAAATTTACTTTTCGATACCGCAAAATCGCATCAAGATTCCTCGGACGTCCGTTCCGTAGCCTGAACACCAAGACATTTACGCTTTTCCAGGCTCCACTGTAAGCTTTTAGACCTACGGCAAATTTAATTTGCTGTACTTGGTGGCGTTTGAGAGAAGCAATCGGAGTGGGTAAACGGATGTGTGTCATTTAGTGGCTACTGTTGGGTGAGAGGACGAGCTTGTGAAACTGGTTCTTGGGAGGGCTCTACAAACGTGGACCACTTCCCCTACTACAAGACGGCAGTAAACATTAGGCAACCGTAACGAAATCACCGGACCCACCGGGCGGTCAGACTAAATACGAATTTACAAGACAAATCAACAAAGAAGGAAAACATATTCACAGACAGATGTAGAATCTATTTGTGTCATCTTCTTCTTCTCGGTTTCTATATGTAGTATATGTCACATCTCTCTACCTGTGTTCTGTATGCTTTGTCCTTGCCGATGCAAGTCCCTCTGGACGGCTCCCCACAAACTTCTGAACCGTAACCAAAAACAACATGGCGGGGCAGGATGAAACATAAAAATTCAATCCTCTGGAGTATGAAATATTGCCAATCCCTCTTTTGTCTGTGTACGCATTTCCTTTTGTAGATGAAAACATGCCAGGCACGCAGCTTACTGTATTATCTACATGTTTCGAAGAAATACTGAATATCCAAGTAGGCCTATAAATAAAACTTTGAGAAAATCTTAAGCCCACCCGCGGTTCTATTTACAGGGATGCAAAATTCAGTACGACGATCGCTTGAAGCTGATGCGAATGTAGTATTACTTTTGGTTCCATTTGTAAGTTCAGCTGGGGGGGGGGGATTTTAGGTACATCGGTTTAACACTGACAGGATGCTAGGTCATGTAATATGCTTGGTAGAGTTGAGAAACTGATAAACCTATGGCCATGAAATTTACAATTAGGCACAGGGGCGAATGGGAAGATAATATAATGGAATGCATATTCAACAAACAGGGCGCAATTATGATTGCATTCAAATGGCTCAGAACAGCAGATATTTTAAAAAGAGGTACTCCTTTTCCTGATACTGCAATGGATGAGGAATTTCTTGGAAATTTAAGCGGATACTAGCTTGTGAAGAACTTAGATGCATGGCGTTGGTTATGGAAGAATAAATGAGATACCGGAACATTACATGTCCGAATTGATATCCTCCTTTCCAGTTTTCAGGATAGAATTTTGTATGCTTTCGCCCTCTTTCAACAATGAAATGTTAATTTGCATATGCAGATTAACGAAGAGTTTTGTGTAGCTCGCATCCTAATAATCACCAACCAATAAATCAGAATTTATTTATGTTTTGTTGACGGTCATCTTGTTATGATCCTTGTAAATTTACACAGAGTGACATAAACCAGGTGTCGCATTGATACAATAATTCTCCTGATGATGGGTACATGGCTGCCCGAAACATGTAGAGAATAGAAGTAAACATAAAAGAAAAAATTGTGCGTCAATTTGGTTATTTACTAGGATCAATAAATCAGAATTACGCTCTACTTTTGATTTCATATTTCATTCATGCTGCATATTTGTCTTATCTCACATTCTTTTATGCAGACTAATGTTGTTATAATATTCACCAGAACAACAGTGCGGATTGAGCGCTTTGATCGATGAGTAGCGAAGGAAGGTTGATAGCCATCATGATTAACAATTCCTGTACCTACAACCTGTAACTGCCACTGACCATACACAAGAAAGGAACATACATCTCTCTTCGCGACGGGGCATTCTGTCTAAAAGAATAAAAGTGCTGGATTGAAAAGAGAAGAACTAGCAGAAGCAGATCGAAGACTGACAACGAATTTAAAACGGCGCTCTTCTTGCTATTGTAACAAGCAAAGCAGCGACATTAGGAGGTTCAAACTTCACTTCCCTTCCTGCACATCTTTTCACACGTTTCTCTCGTAACCATGTCTCTCCACTTCTCCGTTCTCTTTGGGTTCCCCAAGGAGGTCTCCTTCTGGTTGACATCAGTAGGCAGGCAAAAGGTTCGCTGCGACAGGAAGAGCGACAAACTGTGAAGGTGTCAAGCCGTTTGTTTGTAAGTTCGTTGGTTTCTTAGTTCGGAGAGTCACAGCGTACGTGAAGTAGACAAAGATTTAGAATAAAGTAGTCTATGTTTATTTTTGTAAGGAAAGGGTTCTGAAGCCCACATTAGACAGTAAGGAGAACCGTTGCGAGAAGTCGAAATTCCAGCTGTCTTCCGCAGGCAATTAGCCCTTCTTATGCTTCAACTATGAAATGATTTGTGTGCAAAATGTTTGTGAAACTCAATGCTATAATAACAGATTCTGTTTTTTGAAGTTTTGTTGACCGTGTATCTCAGTATACAGGGTGTCCCAGGAGGAATGTGCCAGACTTCGGGAGAGTGTTTCTTATGTTAAAGTATACCGATATAACCCAAAACACCTATATCCAAATTTGAACGGTTACGGAGATAATGGCCAGAGAAGTTTGAAACTTTGACAGCTGTTACACACTTATTGATTACAAATGCATATTACAACTGGCAGGAATATGTGGTTTCTGTAATGTTAATAATTGTACTTAACATGTAATTAACGTATGAGTGACATAAAGACATTAAATTGAACTACATAAACACCCGCATTAACGCCGTAGTCGTCCTTAGGTTTCCAAGCACTTTACATGGCGCATGAATATTCAGCAATATGGAAGTACTGATTTAACTTTGCTGACTGCGCATTTTGGTATAAGCCTACTACATAACTGTACTAAAATACAGTACCTGCTTTACAGCAATTTTTCAAAGTGTCCTCCTCCAGTTGCTAAGCAGTTTTCGGCACGCATGAGCAGGGACTGAGTAGCAGAAGCAACGTTGTCTGGATGGTTGCGTATGTATTCAGCCGCTGCAAAAATACGATCGTGCAGTGCTGCTCTTGACTCGACCTTAGTTTCGTAAACTAACGTCTTCATGTGGCCCCAGAAGTAATAATCAATAGGTGTAAGATCTGGCGACCTCGGTGCCCATGCAACGGGCCCACCACGACCTAACCAGCGGTTAGGGAAGGATTCATTTAAGTACTCCCTCACGTGCCGAGTGTAATGTGGGGGAGCCCCATC
>Ga0131853_10018709_pt1 | contig 12604 bp, 13 predicted proteins | sample TergutLab28metaG_FD_92764 | JGI IMG/M metagenome (GOLD analysis project Ga0131853, IMG submission 92764) | Labiotermes labralis P1 segment gut microbial communities from Petit-Saut dam, French Guiana - Lab288 P1 (version 2) (version 2) | ecosystem: Host-associated > Arthropoda: Insects >...
ATCTGTAGTATTTGCTGAATAATAAATATTTTCATAATTAAATTTCTTTAACTTTTTTAGAATATTATACATTTTTTCTGACATAGATATATATGGTTTATCCATACTGTTATTTATAACATCCAAGACTATATTGTTTATAATATCTTTGTTGGTATCTCCAACTATTTCAACTATTTCTTTAGTTAATTTATCTTTTGAAAATCTTTTCAATTTTTCTGCATCTTCAATATCTCTTCCTACATAAGCTATAATATCAGATAATCTTACAACACATCCTTCTAAAGTCATTGGCCTCAGATTTTTTAATATTTCTTCACTTTTATATGATTCGTTATACTCCTTTAAAAATTCTTCTTTAGATTTCTTAACTGGTTTATAAATATGAGATAAAAATTCTCCGTTATGACACAAAATGCCGTCTAAAACCTGAAGAGAAATATTTAAACCTTTGCCATTTTTTTCGATATTCATTAAAGTTCTAACACTTTGAACATTGTGAGCAAATATTTCACCTGTTTCTCTTTTAGAGATTTCATTTAGCATTCGTTCTCCTTCATGTCCAAAAGGAATATGACCTAAATCATGTCCCAAAGCAATTGCTTCACACAAGTCTTCATTTAATCCTAAAGCTCTTGCTATGGTTCTAGCTATCCTATTTACAAATTGAACATGTGTAATTCTTCTTGATATTTTATCATTTTCAATAGAATATACTTGGGTTTTTCCAATATATCTTGTATAAGCTGAGCTATGAATTATTCTATCAATATCTCTTGCAAAAGATAATCTAATACAAGAAGTATTTTTTTTAAATCTCATACTATCACTACTTTTTGTGGCATAACAAGATAAAAAGCTTTCTGCTTTTTCCATGTTTTTTATAATTTTATCTTTCATATTACTTCACCTTTAATCCATTTTATCATTTACAAAGCAAAAAGAAAAGACAAACTGTCTTTTATCTCAAACCAAATTTTTTTAAATATGTTTTTGCCATATCATCAACTACAAGTGGTAATGAATTAATTGAAATAAGTTCAAAAGCCGTTTCCATTGCGTCTTTGTCTAATTCATAATCTAGTTTAATTAAAGCTAAAAACCAAAATTTATAAAACATATAATGTTCTGGATATAATTGAATTGCTGTTCTACTCACTATTTCTACATTTGCATAATTTTCGTATTGAACATGATACCAAATCAAATCATTAAAATCATTTATAGTTAACTCAACTTGAATTTCTTCAGTACTTATCTTTTCCATAATAATCCCCCTCAATGAGGGGATATTTTAGCACAATATTTCAATTTTGGCAATCTTTTTTATAGTTTATTTGCAATATCGACAAATATTTCTATACTTAATTCTTCTGCACGAGAATTTAAATTATAATTATGCTTATTTAATACTTTTTCTATTTTATCTATATCATAGTTTTTTAAGTTATTTTTTATAGTTTTTCTCTTTTGTTTAAAACTATCTCTAACTAATCTAAAAAATAAATCTTTATCTTTTACATATAAAAGATTATCTTTTTTCTTAAATTCTACTACAATGCTATCAATATTTGGTTTGGGAATAAAAACATTTCTACTCACATCCATTATTTTTTTAACATCAAAATAATAATTTAAATAAACAGTCAATGATCCATAATCTTTAGTTTTAGCTTTAGCCTTAAACCTATTTCCAACTTCTTTTTGAACCATAACCACCATTTTATCAATCTCTAAATTATCCTCTATTATCTTAACGATTATTGGGGTAGTTATGTAATATGGTAAGTTAGCAACTACATATAACTTATTATAGTTATATTGTGCTATATCTTTTATAAGGTTGCTTTTTAAAAAGTCTTGAAATAAAATATCAACATTATTTATTCCTTTTAAATTATCTTCTAATATTTCTTTTAAAGAATCATCTACTTCATAACATAATACATTTTTAGCTAATTTAGCTAATTTATAAGTTAAAGCTCCCATACCAGGACCAATTTCAATAACTAAAGTATTTTCATCTATTTCTGATTTAGCAATAATATTGTCAATTATGTTTTCATCCACAATAAAATTCTGACCAAATTTCTTTTTTATTTTTAATTTATTATCTTCAATTAAATTATTAATTATTTTAGGTGAATAGTTCATATATTCCTTCTATCGAACCTGAGCCTCAACCATTTGCTCACTAGCAATAAGATCAATATATTGGTCTGCTACTTCGTTTATTGAATAATTATTATCTACTTTAATTCCATTCAGCATTAAAAACTTTAAAGTTGAATCTTTAGTTAAATTAGCATTAGTTAAATTATCACGAGCTAAATTATCGTTTGTAAAATACTTTGGATTATTATCTCTCATATATCTAATAATAGCCTCTTTAGCTTGGTCTTTTCCATATTTATTATATGTTTCCATGCAAGCTTCCTGAAAATAATCTCTAGCTATCAATTTATTAACAAAATCTTCTATAAAATTATTTTGATTAAATCCTGGTCCTAAAAAAGCTTGAATTAAATAAGAAACATTTGTTGATTTAAATTGAGAGATTTTATCTCGTGAATCATTATCTCGAGTGAATCCTAATACATTCCCATTATCCAAATATTGTTGTAACGCTTTACAAATCCATTCCACGCCATATTTATCAACATTAGTATTTATAATTTCCCTTAATACAAGTAAATCAGAATTTGTAGGTTCATTATCTGTTTGGTTTGGTTCATTATCTATTTGATTAGGATTCTGTAAATTTTTAAATTTATTATATTTTTGATTAGTATTAAGTTCTTCTCTTAATGAGTTTAAATGTTCTTGAAGGGAATGAGTATTTGAATTTGAATCTGTGCTGATAAGTATTAATTCAGTTATTTGTTGATAATTTACCAAATAAGATGCCTCATCCCACTTAAAATTATCTGATTTGCTTTTAAGCACAACATCAAGGTTTTGTCCAGTCACAAAATGCTCATTATATTTTGAAGATACAAAAGATCTAAAATGTTCAATAGAAACTTCTGGAGTTCCGTGATAAAAACTCATATAATCATCAATATAACTTGCTAATACGTCATTATATGAAAGATTAGAATCTGCTACAAAACCAATATTTCCATCAGAAAAACAAAAAGGATTTAAAGACATCAAGCCTTTCTTTATATCGTCATCAGATTTTACAAAATGAGAAATTTCATTTGCCACATATTCATTCTCAACTCTAATAACAATATTATCTGTTCGTTCATCAGATCCAATTTTAGACGAATGCTTATATTTGTTAGACGCCAAAAAATCAAAGATTTTATTCGCTCCTATTTCTATATGAGCTAAATCAATAGGGATATATATTTTTATAGCATCTTCAGCAAAATCTCTGGGATCTCCATTTATAAACTGACAAAAATAAGGCCATTTTTCATGAACAAATACATCAATATCTTGATTGGTTTGAAAACGTTCAATCCAGTTTGAAAAAAACTTACTAATAGGTTTATTTTCATCAGACATAACTCTAGCTTTATATCTTACTAAAGTACCATAGATACTAGGTCTAGGTTCTTGGCTATAAATGGCGGATACAAATTTTAGAAAGTCGTCCATTTTTTTTTGTCTATTTTCCATATTATTCAATTCCTTCTATCTTGATGGTGTTGTCTAAACCAGAATTTAAAACACCTAAATCTAGAGTATCTTCCAACCTATTAGTCTCATTAGTTTCATATTCATCAGCTTCCATTTTTGTAACATATTCAAATTCTTTATTATCTATTATTACTTTTTTCGTTTCCATATTTTTTCCTTTCTTATTAAATTCAAAAGTTTTCTTTCATCTACTATCTATATTTATTATATATCAATAAGTATTTAATTTCAATAAAAATAAAATATTAATAATCAATAAAATGTAAAATAAAAAGATGGAAATTACCATCCCCATCTTTGAACTTCAAATATTACATTACCAGTTTTGTTGGTTACTCTACGAAGTTGTGGATCTCTTTCTGTTTCAAAAGCCTTATCAAAGTGATATATACCGTTTTCTAAAGCTCTTCTCATACTACCACCTGTATCTAATACAATTCCCATAAAATCCCCTTGATTAGAATTTCTAACATGAATTACAGTACCACAAGGAAATTTAGATAAAGCAGCTGATAAAACTCTAATTTCTCCATATACAGTATCGTTGTAGTAAATACCGTCATTTATCAAGTTAAAACTACTTTTATCTCTGGTTCTACAAGCTACAAAGCCTCTACCATTACAACCAACGCAATCAGGTCCATAAGCGGTAATTATTCCGTTATATACACCTTTTCTAGCTGTTCCTACTTCAATTTTTTTATTTATTGGCTCTTGTAAAACTATTCTATTACCCGTAGAATCTATAAAAAACAAGCCATCTCTTCCTTCAACTAATACATTGGTTACTCCTGCAACTAATGAACTGTTATATACTCTTTCAACATCGTGGTCTATGACTTCAACTATAGCAGGTGTACTAACCTTCTCATTAACCACGGTATAATCATTACCTGCTTCTACTCCAAAAAAAGATGTCACAGATATAATAACCAAACTAATCCATTTACCAACTAATTGTAGTAAATAAAAATTCATTTTTCCACCTCATAAAACTAATGTCTTACTTATCAAATTTTAGCACATTTTGCTCTTTAAGTCAAATTGATGCTTTGCATTATTGGTCGTGGTTTCTATTACTAAAGATACGTCTATTCCTTTAATTTTAGCTATTGTTTCTGCTATATATAATATATTATATGGCTCATTTTTCTTTCCTCTACTAGGAGATAAATAAGGGCTATCTGTTTCTAATACTAAATGTTTTAAATTTATTTCTTTAACTACTTCTTTAAGTGTTTTGGCATTATCAAATGTAACCACCCCACCAATTCCTAGTTTTGCTCCTAATTTAATAAATTTTTTAGCCATTTCTACACTAGAACTAAAACAATGAAGAATAATTTTAATATCATAGTCTTTTAATATTTCATAAATATCATTTATTGAATCTCTACTATGAACAACAATTGCTTTATTATATTTTTTAGCTATTTCAATTTGCTTTACAAATATTTCTTTTTGTTTTTCTTTTGTTTCTTTTGTCCAATAATAATCTAATCCAATTTCTCCAATAGCGACTATTTTAGGATGATTTATATTATTTTCAATAAAATCTAAGTTCTTATCTGTTGTTTTATCTGCTTCGCTTGGATGCATTCCTATGGTTCCAAAAACATTATCATATTTATTACATAACTCAATTACTTCTTCATTACTCTCTTCATCATAACCACTTATAATTATTATATGTTTTTCCATCTTTTTTATCACTTCATCTAAATTATCATAATGTCTTTTAATTAAATGACAATGTGTATCTATCATGTTATCACCTATAAACATTATAACATAAAATAAAAAGCCATCAATTTGACTTTGTATTATAGAAATATTTAAAAACTAATATAGTAATAAGCAATAAATACCCTAAATGAATATAATTTAAATCTCTTATAACCCCAAAAATCGCTAATAAAACAGGAATTGCAACAAACAGTCTGTTAGAAATATAATCCCGATTCATTTTTTCCCTTCTATTCTTCTATATTTTGCAACAATTTAAATATAACATATGATATATTCAATTTCCAACTATTTTCATCGACATTTTATTACATTTTACGTTACTTTACACTTCTAAATTCTTTTTTATAAATTCTGCAACAACCTCAGTAATTATAAAATCTATGTCAATAACATTATCATCAATTATTAAAACTAATCCACCACAATCACCGTTTATAATAATAGGGCTTATAGCATAAGTTACATCTATGGGTTTATCTTCTTCAGTTATTTTTAATTTTTTATTGTATTTTTCTAATATTTCTTCTCGTCTTTTTATTTTTGTTTCTAATTCATCACTAATTGATTTATTTAAAAGTTCTTTTTTTAAGGATCCAGATGCTGCAATTATAGTCTCATTATCTGTTATTATTACATTTTTTTTAATACTTGAATGAATGGAATCTGTTAAGTTTTGAGCAAAGTCTGATAGTTTTTTAATCTGCGAATATTTTTTTAAAACGATATTTTCTTCTTCAGTAATATAAATTTCTAAGTTATCTCCTTCTTTGATTCTAAGCGATTTTCTTATTTCTTTAGGAATAACAATTCGCCCTAATTCATCCATTCTTCTTACTATTCCTGTCGCTTTCATAATACCTCACTTTCTATTTTGTATTGTGGTTGGTATTAGAAAATTTATACGATATGGAATATAATTTTTAGGAAATGTTTTTGTGATTAAATTTTGTTTTACAAAATTGTATTTGACATAGGTTTTACGAGCAAATTATTAAATTGCTGTTTAAAATTAAAGGAAAAATGATATAATTGAAAAAATAAGGAGTAAATAAATGAAAAAAGTTTTAATTATAATTTTAGTTTTACTAAATATTGTAGCATGGGGTTATATCGGTTATGTAGAGTTTGGAAAAGAATGGCTAGAGCAAAGACATAATGGAACTATTGTATATTTTAATCCAGAAACAGGTTTAATATGTGATGATTATATCGAAGAAAATAGCACAACCGAAAATAAAAGTGGTTGTTTAAAGTGGTATATGTTTAATAATCAGGAAGATGCTACAACTGTAAATTTATTATTAGCTCATAATACTACAGCACAAATAAATTGGAGTAGTACAATTAGCAATAATACCAATGGTGATGTAGTAAATGCAAGACTTAAAGAGGATGTTGTGAATTGGCACCCAAATGTTAGAGCAACAGCAAGATTGATAAGAGCAGATGAAGTCGCACGAATAGCAAGACATCGGACATTTAATGTAAAAACTACACATATTAATCATGAAGATTATATGGGAGAATTTTGGAATGAAAAGTCCTGTACTATTGAGGATACAACTGGAGTTATAAGCAATTGTAAATATGGATGGTTATATGATAGACTATATTCAATTGTAGATGAATTTGAAGATGCATCGTGTACATTAGTTGGGTGTTTAAATGACCCAATCGGAGGAATGCCAACAATTGGGTATTGGACTTCATCTCCTACTGCTAGTAGAGATAATCGCGAAGATAATGATGTATTTGCATGGTATATATGGGGATCTGGTGCAATGTCTCCTGCTTTTGTTAATTGTAATGCTGTTATAAATAAAATAATAGATGCTCGTCTTGAAAATGGCGAAGAGATTTCTGATAAAGAGCAAGAATTGTATGACAGAACTTGTAGTCCTAATAATACTGCTATTGGTATTCGTCCAGTTATAACAATTTCAAAAAGTATATTAAGATAATCTAAATACGGCCAAAAAGTTGGAAAAACATTTCCAACTTTTTTAATCCTCAAATAATTCTAAACCATCTTTTCAATTATTTTTAATAAATCAATTAGATAATAAACAAAGTGTTTCTTTAGTTTGGTTATATTTAAAGTTATAATTAAATTTCCTCTTTGCATACCAAATTTAAAAGCCGTTGATAAAGATAAAGTTTCCATAAATAGTTTTTCTCCATCTAGTTTATTTGTATCTTCTTTATCAATCATTAATTCAATATTGTTTTTATTTTGTTTAATCTTAGTTATTTTTAATTTATTGGCTAAATTCTCAAACCACTGCCCATACATATAAATTGTTAAATTTTCACTTAGTTTACCAAATCTATCTTCTAATTCTTTTTTTATTTCAACTAATTTATCATAACTATCTATTTCATTTATTTTTTTATGAATTTCAATTTTAAGTTCAGTATCATTAACATATTCATCATTTATACTGGTTTCTATATCTAATAATGGTTGATTATCCTTAATTGTTTCACTTTCAATAATATTACCTTTAAGCCTTTCAATTTCTTCGCTTAACATTTTTGTAAACATTTCAATGCCAACGCTGTCAACAAAACCGGCCTGAGAAGAACCTAAAATATCTCCAGCTCCTCTAATAGATAAATCTCGCATAGCAACTTGAAAACCACTACCTAATTCAGTAAATTCTTTTATTGCTTTTAGTCTTTTATTAGCTAAATCTGATAATATCTTATTAGAATCATACATTAAATAACAATAGGCTATTTTATTAGTTCTACCTACTCTACCTCTAATCTGATATAGCTGAGATAAACCAAATCTATCTGCATCTATAACAATTAATGTATTAACATTAGGAATATCAATTCCTGTTTCAATTATCGTTGTACATAATAAGACATCATATTCTTTATTTATAAATTTCATCATTACATCTTCTAATTTTCTTTTTTCCATTCTACCATGTGCTACTGTAATTTTAGCTTCTTTAACTAATAAACTAATTTCTTTTGCTTGGTCTTCAATATCATCAATGTGGTTATATAGGATGAAAACCTGACCATTTCTACTTAATTCTTTATATATTGCTTCTTTTATTACATTTTTATCTTTACCTAAAACATAAGTCTGAATTGGATATCTATTACTTGGTGGGGTTTCTATTAAAGATAAACTTCTAACTCCTGATAATGACATTTGTAAAGTTCTAGGTATAGGAGTTGCTGATAAAGTTAAAACATCAATATTTTTCTTATATTGTTTTATTTTTTCTTTATGGGTTACTCCAAATCTTTGCTCTTCGTCAATAATTAATAAACCTAAATCTTTAAATCTTATTTGATCATTCAATAATTTATGAGTTCCTATTACAAAATCTACTTTACCTTCTTCTAAGTCCTTAATAATTTGATTAGTTTCTTTTTTAGATATAAATCTATTTAGTAATTTAATTGTAACTGGAAATGATTTAAATCTATCTATAGCATTTTGATAATGTTGATTAGAAAGAATTGTAGTTGGACAAAGTATTGCTACTTGTTTTCCTGATAAAATTGCTTTAAATGCTATTCTAAAAGCTACTTCTGTTTTACCATATCCAACATCACCACATAATAATCTATCCATTGGATGTGGTTCTTCCATATCTTTTTTTATTTCTGCTATTACTTTTAATTGATCAGGTGTTTCTAAAAATGAAAATTCTTTTTCAAATTCTATTTGATTTTTATCATCTTCAGCGAATGAAAACCCTGTAGATGCTTCCCTAACTGCATATAACTTTAATAGTTCATCTGCCATATCTTTAGCTTTTTCTCTAGCTCTTATTTTTGTTTTAGCCCATTCTGTTCCACCTAATTTACTTAATTTTGGAGCAAAACCTTCACTAGTATTATATTTACTTATAAATTCAATTTTCTCAACTGGAATATATAAATGATCCCCTCCAGAATACTGTATATTTAAATAATCTTTCATTAAACCATTTTTACTGATTGTTTTTAAACCTAAATATTTTCCAATGCCATGAATACTATGAACTACATAATCTCCAATATTAATTTTTGTTATATCTTTTATTCTTGTTCCATATTTAAAATTAGTTTTATATGGTTGGTAATTACTTTTCTTCCCAAAAATATCTTTCTCACTAATTACAACTAAATTATCTATAATATAACCCTCATTTATACTTTTAATTATTATGTTTATTTTATCTTTAAATATTTCAGATTCATTTGTAAATACTGCACCATCTAATTCCTGAATTATTTTATTAGCCTGATATCTATTTTCAGCACAAATAACTACCTTCTTTTGTTTTTTAAGATAACCACTCAATATTTCTTTTAATTCTTCTTGCTTTTTATAACTTATATTAACTGTATTAGAAGATAGGTTTATTCCATTATTGTCGTATGTACACAAATTGATATTAAGCTTATAATCATTAAAATTATTCATAAATTTAGTATCTGATATAGAATTACTTTCAGAATAATTTTTTATTTCTTCTAATAAATTATTATTACCCGTTTCTATTTCTTCAAAATTGTTTGCTATTAATATTCCGCTACTCAAATAATCAAAAATATTCCCAACCGAACCATAGTTAATTAATTCTCTTTGTTTAGTGGGGATAGTATTTTCTTTAGTTAAAAATTCTGTATTAGGCATAATACTCACTTTATCAATTTTTTTAATAGTTAGCTGACTATTAACATTAAAATATCTAATAGATTCTATTTGATCTCCCCAAAATTCTATTCTAACAGGGTTTTCGGAATTTAAAGGAAAAATATCTATAATATACCCTCTATTAGCTATTTCTCCTGTTTTATTAACAATTGTTTCTTTTTGATAACCAATACTCATTAATTTTTCTATTAGTTTCTTTTGTTCATATTCTTTATTAGTTTCAAGTGTAACATAGCTATCTATAAAAATATCTTTTAAAGGCAAAAATCTTAGGAAACCCATAAGATTAGTTACCACAATTTTCTTTTTATCATTTATTAATTCATTTAAAGTATTAAGTCTGATATTTTGAAAATCTAATGATACAGCTAGTACCTCCGAAGTTAGAAAATCATCCATAGGGAAGAATAAAACATCACTTGTATAATTAAGTAACATTTGATAAAGTTTACTTGCTTCAAAAAGAGTGTTAGCCACGAATAAAAGACTATTATTTTCGTTGTGGAATTTGTTACTTAGATATAAGCATTTTAATTCATCTGTTAGTCCACATACTTCTTTATAGTCGTATTTATCAAATATTTGATTAAAAATTGACATTTAATCACCTCTGTTGCTTCAATTAGATACTATTTAGTATCTTGATAGTTGTATTTATTCATTAACTCATCAAATGATAAGGTAATAAAATCGTAAATTATAGCAGGTCCTTTATTTAATATCTCTTTAATGGCTTTTTCATCAGTTTTTTCAATTTTTCCTAGAACATAATCTGCTGAATCAATATTAGTGTTTCTAGAAATTCCTATTTTTAATCTTTTATATTCATTAGTATTTAAATGTAATTCAATATTATTTAACCCATTATGACCACCCGAACCACCTTTATATTTTAATTTATATTGTCCAACAGGTAAATCCATATCGTCGCAAATAATTAATATATCTGTAATATCTACTTTAAAATAATCAGCATATTTTCTTACTACTTTCCCAGATAGATTCATATATTTCTGAGGTTTGAGAAGAATTGTTTTTTCATTACATATTTTTAACTCACCGTATAAACCTGAAAATTTCTTTTTATCCATTTTTATATCATAATAATTAGCTACCTCATCTATAAACATAAAACCAACATTATGACGGGTATCTTTATATTCATTTCCAGGATTACCTAATCCAACTATTAATTTCAATTTATCAACCTCCGTGGTATTCATTATAGACTATACTTTTAGGAATACCCCTATCTATAGCAACTTGTTTTATTGCCTCTTTAGAATTCATACCTTCTTTTATATATAAATTAATATGCTCTATAATTGATATATCATATGAAACAGGAGTATTATCTTTTTCTACTACTATAACTATTTCTCCTTTTATATCAATTATTTCTTTTATAACATCTGTTACCTTACCTCTATAAATTTCTTCATATTTTTTAGTTATTTCTCTACAAACAGCAATATTTCTATTGCCTAATATTTCTAATATATTGTTTAAAGTATCCAATATTCTATGAGGTGCCTCATAAAAAATTAAAGTAGTTTTCATTTTTTTTATTTTTTCTAATTCCTTTTTTCTTTTAGTTTCCTTACTGTTTAAAAACCCGAAAAAAGTAAAAGGTTCTGTAGTTATTCCAGAGGTTATTAAAGCTGGTATTAATGCAGTAGCGCCAGGTATTGCTACAACATTATATTCCTGTTCAATAGCATATTTTACTAACTCATATCCCGGATCACTAACAATTGGAGTTCCTCTATCAGTAACTAGTCCTACATTATATCCATTTTTTAAATATTCTTCTAATTTAAGGATGTTTTTTTTCTCTTTATGGTGGTCGTTAGAGATTAAACTCTTTTTTATATCAAAGTGTTTTAATAATTGACCTGTTACTCTAGTATCTTCCGAAAATATTACCTCAACTTCTTTTAAAGTTTCGATTGCTCTAAAAGTGATATCTTTCATATTCCCAATAGGAGTGGCTATTAAATAAAGAGTTGGAGTTCCATTATAGCTTTTTTGCGACATATATTAATCACTCCTTTAGGTTGGTTTTTTCTTTTTAAAATTAGTTCATTATTACCATGGTTGTATCCCCGAAAACATATCAACTCGTTCAATATAAGTGTCATTCCTAAGACCACGAACACCTACTTGATACTTACAACCTGGATTAACTGTCGTATTAAAATTATCTCCTCTTTTACTTTTAATTGTGATATCCATCGACTCTGAACAATCAAAGGTTATTACATCTCCAAACTTGCCTTGAGCAATGATATTTCCATCATTATAAATATTGACTTTATAAGCCAATGGCATTTTTACAAATCTGATTGACACCTCGTCTGGTTTGTCTTTAATTGGATTTCCACAATTTGGACAAGTTGCAGCTTTATCACTTACTTTTTTATTACATTCTCCACACTTTATTAAAGCCATCCTCAAACACTCCTTCTTTTTTAAAAATTAATAACTAAACATCTTCCAAAACCTCTATTACCCACAATTTAAGATTTAAAA
>Ga0131853_10018716_pt1 | contig 12602 bp, 10 predicted proteins | sample TergutLab28metaG_FD_92764 | JGI IMG/M metagenome (GOLD analysis project Ga0131853, IMG submission 92764) | Labiotermes labralis P1 segment gut microbial communities from Petit-Saut dam, French Guiana - Lab288 P1 (version 2) (version 2) | ecosystem: Host-associated > Arthropoda: Insects >...
TATAGAACTATAATTTTGCCTGTTGTTTTGTATGGGTGTGAAACTTGGTCGCTGACATTGAGGGAGGAAAGGAAGGTGAGGGTGTTTGAGAACATGGTGTTGAGGAGAATATTTGGACCTAGGAGGGACGAGGTAACGGGGAAATGGAGGAGACTGCGTAGCAAGGAGCTAAATGATCTGTACTCCTCAGCCAATATTGTGCGGGTGATAAAGCGAGAAGAATGAGATGGGCTGGGCATGTGGCGCGTATGGGTGTGGAGAGGGAGTGTATAGGATATTGGTGGGGAAACCGGAGGGAAAGAAACCACTGGGGAGACCTAGGCGTAGATGGGTGAATAATATTAGGATGGACCTCCAGGAGGTGGTGTGTGGGTATGTGGACTGGATTGGGCTGGCCCAGGATAGAGACAGGTGGCGGACGCTTGTGAGTGCGGTAACTTCGGGTTCCGTGAAACGCTGGGAATTTCTCGACTAGCTGCAAACCAGTTAGCTTCTCAAGAAAGACTCTGCACCATGGAATGAGTAAGTAGGTAAGCAAATATTTTAATGTTTGTAACGAGTAACTGCAGTTATTTTAAAAAACGAAAAGCTACTCAAGCACCATGGAATGAGTAAGTAAGCAAATATTTTAATGTCTGTAACGAGTAACTACAGTTATTTAAAAAAAAGAAAAGCTACTCAGTACACTAAAATATTTAAGAACTGCATGTTTAAATATTCGCAATTCGTTTCTACGGACTTAAACCGATCATTTAACAAACAACTATTAGCACTATCTTATGTTCTCTGACAACGCTTAGATCGCCACCTGGTTTCCAGTTTTCAAAACGATGCAATGTAAATCGCTGACACTCTTATATCTAGTTTGATTACAGTGAAGTAATGCTGGACGTATAAATCAAGTGGGCCATGATTGGGCTCTATGAACGGCATATTACAATAAGTAGACAATGGCAAAGACATACGATTATTTATTTAAATTACTGTTAATTGGTGATTCTGGTGTTGGTAAAACGTGTGTACTGTTCAGGTTTTCAGAAGATGCATTCAATACAACGTTTATTTCGACTATAGGTAAGGCATTGTCTGTATATGGAGTTTAATAGTGGAGCATTATCGAGGTCCTTGGCGTAATGTGACCCAATCATCCAACATTTTTTTGTGGAGCTGTGTAATTTTGCTGTTCAGTTCCATAGATCAGATGCATGGTGTCAGTGTATTTCATTTCATAAGGAAATGGATGAGGTTTTTAAGATCGTCACTTGCCAGTAGAGCCTGATGTTACTGTAAGACACCTTACTTGACTAACCATATTTATAGCTTAGTGCTTGTATAAAATACCGTTTGTCAGCGTTTCCGTTACTCTTCCGTGGTGAAGAGATTATTTCAGATACTGACGTGTTGCCGCATACTGCGAAAGTATATTTCCGTCACCTCCCTTGACACCTGAAAATGGGATCTCAAAAGAAGCTTTCTCAAACTAATTAAAATACCATGACAGCATCGCCCCTGAAGGGCGTCAAGCAGTCACTGATAACGTTTACCTTGTGACTTGTGTTGACTCAGATGGAGATTAACAATAAATTCTAGTAACAATAAATTCTATATTCTTATGTCATATTTGATGGTACTTGCTATGATCATTCAACTTGTAAGTTAGATTTATATTTCTGTAGCTTGAAACATTTGTAATGTATGTAAGAGCTATAGCATATTCTTTTGTGTGTGTGTGTGTGTGTGTGTGTGTGATGGCTGTTTGGTGTCGAGGGGTGTGGTCGTAGTATGTTATAAATGAAATGCTGATAAGTCATATTAACTCCTAGGATGATGGCTGTTTGGTGTCAAGGGGTGTGGTCGTAGTATGTTATAAATGAAATGCCGATGAGTCATATTAACTCGTAGGATAATGTAGGGTGCATGCACGATCTGTTATACTATCTCTTCCCTGTGAGTTTTATTAAGTGCATGCTGATTGTAAGTGTTGTTTGGTCACTGGACTTCAGGACTGTAATAGTAGTTAGATTTGGTATGCTCTATGCATTGAAAAGGATGCTTTCTTGACATATTCAGAACTGGTAAAGCCTGTGAAGGTACTCCAGTATCTGTGCACAGTACAAAGGTAGCATATAAGAGTTGTGAAAATAAGAAGTGCACTGTAGATCGTTGTAGTAGCAGAGATGTGTGGTAGCAATTATGCTTTGCTACTTCATTCCATATTTAGAGCCATAGTTCATATTGCACAAGCCACTGGGAGGAACCCATATTTTTTACTGACATGGTATTGATAAGACAGACGACTGCTTCTGTTTAAATTGAACTCCTGTCATTCATTTTATAGTCACTAGACTAACTCAGCTGTTAGAGCTCAGCTCATGTAGTGACATTTTACAGACAGTATGTCTGCAGTTTGCCCCAGTAATCAGTTGCTTCTTGTTTGGAACTGTGGCATGATTTTGATTGAATCTGCTAATTCTAGTGTCCAGCAGTAGACTGTTGTGAGAGTGGGGAAGTCTGTTATCACAGCTGTTGTTAGCCATTGCAAGTAGAGCAGCAACTGTATGAACTGAATTCTGTAACACTGAACTGTATGTATTTTATATGATTCTTGCAGCAAAGACCAAGTACTTATCTATGCAGCATTCATTGATTTGTCTTTGTAATAGTGATAAATTGTGTCTACTGGGAGGTGGGAACTGAATATTTATTTATTATGTAGATGAATTTCAAGCTTCACAGTGTTCATTCTCACAATTTTCTCTTTCAGGTATAGATTTCAAAATTAGAACAATAGAATTGGATGGTAAAAAAATCAAACTTCAAATATGGTAAGTTGTATTGCTGTCATTTTGTTGTTGTTTTGTACACACTGGCAACATAATAGGTACAGTCTGCACAAATTTACTGATCACATTTCAATGATGATTTGGGTCTTCTTTGATATGTTGTGGCATAACATGTACTAACAACTTGAAGGAATGTGCTGCCTGAATCTTCATTTTAGAAGTGATCTTGAAGATGAAAGCAGCACATTCCTCTGAAGTAAGTGGCATTGTGTGCTGAAGTACCGTCACCTTCATGTTCACAGCTGTGAGAACCTCAGGTCTCAGATTTAAATGAATTTTTGTATTGGAGATCTGCAGTAAGTGCTGTGCACACTTAATTACAGTCTATATCTGTCCACTGTTGGTACAGATGCACATGAAGTGTCAATGTAACTTAACATATTTTCTCTAGACTTGCTCACTGTACAGAACGTTTGTGTATTAACCTTTTGACGCCTAATGTCAACTATAGTGGTCGTACCGCACCGCTAACCTGTAAAGTTTGCATTTTATATATTTATTCAACAAATATAGGTACTGAATATTTTAAATGTGGTATATACTCTCCGTTTTTTTCTCTTCATAATGCAGTTTGTTTCATAATTCTAATGTATTTGGTTCCTGTATTATTCACATTTTATATACAGGGTGTGCTAAAATTAAAAAAATAATTCCAGCGCCAAAAGGTTAAGGTCAGACACCTTGTATGTCTTGTGTGTTGTTTATATGTTGGGTACTTGTGAAAATGAGAAGGAATATGACTGATGGTGCAGTGTGATTTGGTTTGCAGTAGTGGTATGTCATCTGTCATGATTGTTATCTACCTAGTTTGGATTCATGTTTCCTTATTCTGACTCTGTAATCTGGCAGTCATCTGTACAGTCAGGAAAGCCACTGACATATGAAATACCACAGCATTTCCAAGACAGTAGTCACAATTTTGTTCCAGAGTGTCGCTGTATGTATTAGTGTGAACCCAGTTGGCTTAGGTAGTACTACTTCTGCATATGCAAGTCTTCTGGGTGGTGATGCTATGTCATGAGGCAAGTAGTTCTGATTGTTGTGAAGAACTAGGTATCTTCATCTTCAGGGTCCAGGTTCACTTACTGTACAACACGGTGTCACATCTTGCACAGTAATACTGGTCACTTGTATTCAGAAGTACCTGTTTTCTATCTTGACCATGATACCACACATCCTAACTTTCTGTAGCTTTCCTGTGTCCATGCAGCCAAATGCCAGAAGAATATCTCATTTGGATCATGATTGTTTATTTCCTTGTCTCATGTAATTCTGCAGTCATCCAACTGTTCAATAATATGTAGGCTGTGATACCACCAGCAGTATTACTGAACCGCAGTTAAGAAAAAAGAAGGTATTCATTGTGATAGAACTGACAGGAAAATGATATTTTCAACATCTGTACATTTTTTTGCTTTCCCATACTTTATTTTTTTTTTTATTTCTGGGTTGTGTAAACACTTGGGACAGACAGCAGTTTGAGTAAAAATCTTAATTAAATTGTGTGTGTATATGAAGGCAGAGTGAGTGAGCTATAGAACGGTCAGGGACTGATGTTACAAAACAAGTTACTTTGTTCCTTCAGGGATACGGCAGGGCAAGAGAGGTTTCGCACAATCACCACTGCGTATTACCGAGGAGCGATGGGCATCATGCTGGTATATGATATTACCAATGAGAAGAGCTTTGAGAATATCAAGAACTGGATCCGTAACATCGAGGAAAATGCCTCAGCTGATGTGGAGAAGATGCTGTTAGGAAACAAATGTGAACTGAACGAGAAGAGACAGGTCTGCGTCTTGTTGTAGGATAAGTTGTCCACCAGCCTGTGTTTTGTCACCTGCCATCACCAATACATTAGATATGTGAGCAGATGGCTGAGTGGATTATGTTAAAATGACACACAAGCCAACAGAAGTTGGCACTTGATGGTTGTCATATTAATATTTCTATATGAAATCACAACTGTCTACTTGATTTCCACATTTGTGTAACACTGTTTATGAAAAGAAGTGCTAAGGGAATGTGTGAACAGGCGCAAGACCAATGAGACTAGAACATAGTGTGAGGTTAACATTAAATTTAGAGTACACGTGGGAGGTGTCAGAGAGTGTGAAAAAAATGTAAAGTAAATACAGAAATTGGGTAGGGAAACTTCTTGGACAGCAACTGCATGGAAAAACTGATTAGAATCTGGGAGTTTAGACCATTTGACACAGTGGTTACTATATGTATCACATGCTTTTTTACCTTTGAGGTGTGCACATTTTGGCCTGCACAGCGTTTTTACATATTTCTTAATATTCTTGTAGAAAATGGTGATTATTTTTATTTATAGTATTGATTGATGTTTGTAATGGGGATGGCCATTGTAAATGGTTAATAGTAAATAGCAAAATGTATGGTGGGACATAGTGGGGACTGTGGACTGTATGACGGGGACAGAGTGGGGACTGTGGACTGTATGACAGAGATGGAGTGGGGACTGTGGACTGTATGACAGGAACGGAGTGGGGACTGTGAACTTATGACAGGGACAGAGTGGGGACTGTGGACTGTATGATGGACAGAGTGGGGGCTGTGGACTGTATGACAGGGACAGAGTGGGGAATGTGGACTGTATGACAGGGACATTGGGGGCTGTGGACTGTATGACAGGGACAGAGTGGGGGCTGTGGACTGCATGACAGGGACAGAGTGGGGACTATGGACTGCATGACAGGGACGGAGTGGGGACTGTGGACTGCATGACGGGTACAGAGTGGGGACTGGACTGCATGACAGGGACAGAATGGGGACTGTGGACTGCATGACAGGGACAGAGTGGGTACTGTAGCCTGCATGACAGGGACAGAGTGGGGACTGTGGACTGAATGACAGGGGCAGAGTGGGGACTATGGACTGCATGACAGGGACAGAGTGGGGACTGTGGACTGTACGACAGGGACAGAGTGGGGACTATGAACTGTATGACAGAGACATAGTGGGGACTGTGGACCATATGACAGGGACATAGTGGGGACTGTGAACCATGTGACAGGGTCAGAGTGGGGACTGTGGACTGTATGAGAGGGATATAGTAGGGACTGTGGACTGCATGGCAGGGACAGAGTGGGGACTGTGGACTGCATGGCAGGGACAGAGTCGGGACTGTGGACTACATGGCAGGGACAGAGTGGGGACTGTGGACTGCATGACAGGGACAGAGTGGGGACTGTGGACTGTATGACAGGGACATAGTGGGGACTGTGGACTGTATGACAGGGACATACAGAGGATTGTGATTTGGTTGACGATTGTCTCAGATGACAGTTGTTATTAGCTGTGGTGAATCATTGGCATCGAGGCTTTCCTGTGATCCTTAATGTTCAGTACTGGATTGAAGCGATTGGTTAGCTGTAGACCCAGGCTTCTGTAGTCTCAGGACAGAGCCCCATAACATCTCAGAACCTTTCTATATGTAGTGGCAAAGAAAGTGGCCTCTTTTGAGAGTTTAATCCTGTCATAATATGGAGGAAATGCCATTGCCAAAATTTAGGACAATTTAGTGTGAAAATTGATTTTAGTGTTTGTGAATGAACTGTTTGTTAGCAGTTGTGCAGTGCTGTAGCGACATGTAACGCTGTGTTGCAGTTGTGCAGTACTGTAGCCACATGTAACGCTGTGTTGCAGGTCACAAGAGAAAGAGGGGAACAGCTAGCAATAGAATATGGAATCAAGTTCATGGAGACCAGTGCCAAGGCCTCTATCCATGTAGAGGAGGCATTCTTTACACTAGCTAGAGATATCAAGACAAAAATGGAGAAGAAACTGGTAAGTTGATTTCCCCCCCCCCCCAGTAATTGCTATATTTGATGGGGTACATGAAGTGATTGGTGTGTGAAGTGACCAGTGTGTGAAGCTGACCGTTTACCATGTCTAGTACCGAGTTACAACTGAGCGGAGCCTTGTCTGTACTCACCCTGTAGCCTTCATGGCTTGGGCAGTGCAATGCTTTGCGTTTTGTGGTAACAGATTATATTTGTGATGTGCTGGTCTTAGCCGATGTACTAGTGTTTCTCATTTATCCCCTCATGCATTTGGAAGTTAAAAAGAATTGTGCATTTTAGTCTTGCAAGACCTTCTGGCATTATTTCATAAAGTTTTGTCAGATGGCGTAGTTTGGTCATTAGAAAAGATGTGTAAAGGACATTCTGTAACAGTGAAAATTGGGTTTTGTGCCAAAGTGCAGATGGTTGGATGCTGTGCGAAGATGGTAGGTTTTGTGCCAAGCCTAAGACAGTACCATGTCTCTGGTTGTGTCATAGCTCAGATGGTTAGATGTGCCATAATGCAGGTGGTAAGCATCAAAATGTAGCTCAGGGTGTGTGGCGTTTGGTCACAGTTCAGACGACCGGATGTCAGCTTCTTGCCAAGGAGTCCTGGGTTCATTCCTTCTTAGTTAGCTTTTTACCTATGTCTTGGCACTTGGTTTTCCTTAAAGAATGTTATGAAGGATGCTTTCTGTGACCGTCATCATATGGTACTGATGAAAGATGAATGTGGAGCATTGGTGGAATGATACTGAAAGGGAGAACTGATGTACTGTCAGAGAAGCCTGTTTCAGTGCCTTTCTGTCTTGCACAGATCCTGTACAGACTGGTATTGGTCAAACTCGGAGAAAAGAATTTCAGTTTAACTGTTATTGTGGCTGTTGTAACTGCAGCTGTTACATTGCATTGTAAGGCTGTGTTGTACATCAGGCAATTACATGGTGGCTTCTGTCTGTGGAGCCTTGGGTTCAGTCCCAGGTGGTGTACAAATTGACACTGGAGCTGATTTTTAAGTTCTACCCACTGCTGATTACCATTATGCCATTGCTCCATACCCTTCGTAACTGCGTGGTAGACCAGACTTGGCAGTGCATTGTCAGACCTTCTTCCTTGTACGTTTAAAGTTCTGTCCCTTTTGACCATTACTGTGCTGCCCGCACTGTGGGGAGTTTAATTCGAGGTGTGTGTCTGATGTGTATCACTTGTTCATTCTGTATCTAATGTGTTTCTCTTTTCTTTTTATTCTGATTTCGCAAATCATCTGGTCTTATCGTGGCAGAAGGTAAAATGTTCACTTTATCATTCTTATGCATGGTATAATGTAACATTTGTCATGATGTTTTCAGTTTCTGTTGCCAATTATTGATTAATTCTGAAACCACAGTGTATGCATGAGGGCCACTGTGTATGCATGTGGGCCACAGTGAATTGCAGAGGTATTGTAAATAATTATCCAACCTTGTTCTTAAACTACAAGGTTCCGAAGTCCATGACTGGCTTTGGACCCTGCGTTCTCCTGTCTTACGAGTTGCCAGAACGTGTGATTGACCACACACCTTCATATGGTGCTAATGATAAGACTGCATGGGGTATACCTGCATTGTAACATACATTTTCATGGCATATTGCTTAATAAGGGACACTGACGACTATATGTGTGACATAAAATGAGAGTTCGTATGTCATGTTTACACCCCCGTCCACTTCCATTTTGCTGTGAATTCAGCAGCCCATTGCAATAACCTTCTACTCTTCCAGTGTTAAAGATAAGATCACATCTTGTGGGTTGTGACCATGTGTAGTTTGGAGTCCGATACAAATCTTCCGGAGAAACTTGTCATGTGCCTCTCACCCTGAAAGCAGAGGCAGTCTAGTCCTCTGACATTTTGGTCTCTTGTTTCCCCCACCCCATCCTTTGGGCTGGGGCAGTGCTGAGTTCCTTGGTAATGTGGCCACTTAAGGACTTATTGTGCTTGCCTCAGGTGATAGATAAGGGAGTGTGAAGCAATGATGGACTGACATATTAGAAGATAAATGGGCGTGAAGCATTCATGGACCAATATATTAGAAGATAAATGGGTGTGAAGCATTGGTGGATTGATATATTAGAAGATAAATGGGTGTGAAGCATTGATAGACTGATATATTAGAAGATAAAATGGTTGTGAAGTGTTGATAGACTGATATATTAGAAGGTAAATGGGCGTGAAGTGTTGGTGGACTGATGTATTAGAAGATAAATGGGCGTGAAGTGTTGGTGGACTGATGTATTAGAAGATAAATGGGCATGAAGTGTTGGTGGATTGATATATTAGAAGATAAATGGGCATGAAGCATTGGTGGACTGATATATTAGAAGGTAAATGGGTGTGATACATTGATGGATTGATATATTAGAAGATAAATGGGTGTGAAGCATTGATAGTCTGATATATTGGAAGATAAATGGGTGTGAAGCGTTGGTGGATTGATATATTAGAAGATAAATGGGTGTGAAGTGTTGATAGTCTGATATATTAGAAGGTAAATGGTTGTGAAGCATTGGTGGACTGATATATTAGAAGGTAAATAGGTATGATAATTGGTGGATTGATATATTAGAAGATAAATGGGTGTGAAGCGTTGGTGGACTGATATATTGGAAGATAAATGGGTGTAAAGCATTGATGGATTGATATATTAAAAGGTAAATGGGCGTGAAGTGTTGATAGACTGATATATTAGAAGGTAAATGGGCGTGAAGTGTTGGTGGATTGATATATTAGAAGGTAAATGGGTGTGAAGCATTGGTGGACTGATATATTAGAAGGTAAATGGGTGTGATACATTGATGGATTGATATATTAGAAGATAAATGGGCGTGAAGTGTTGGTGGATTGATATATTAGAAGGTAAATGGTTGTGAAGCATTGGTGGACTGATATATTAGAAGGTAAATGGGTGTGATACATTGATGGATTGATATATTAGAAGATAAATGGGCATGAAGCATTGGTGGACTGATATATTAGAAGGTAAATGGTTGTGAAGCATTGATAGTCTGATATATTGGAAGATAAATGGGTGTGAAGCATTGGTGGATTGATATATTAGAAGGTAAATGGGTGTGAAGCGTTGATAGTCTGATATATTAGAAGGTAAATGGTTGTGAAGCATTGGTGGACTGATATATTAGAAGGTAAATAGGTATGATACATTGGTGGATTGATATATTGGAAGATAAATGGGTGTGAAGCATTGATAGTCTGATATATTGGAAGATAAATGGGTGTGAAGCATTGGTGGACTGATATATTGGAAGATAAATGGGTGTGAAGCGTTGATAGTCTGATATATTAGAAGGTAAATGGTTGTGAAGCATTGATAGTCTGATATATTGGAAGATAAATGGGTATGATACATTGGTGGTTTGATATATTAGAAGATAAATGGGTGTGAAGCATTGATGGATTGATATATTGAAAGGTAAATGGGCGTGAAGTGTTGATAGACTGATATATTAGAAGGTAAATGGGCGTGAAGTGTTGATAGACTGATATATTAGAAGGTAAATGGGCGTGAAGCATTGGTGGACTGATATATTAGAAGATAAATGGGCATGAAACGTTGGTGGGCTGATAAATTAGAAGATAAATGTGACTGACTGCCTTAGTTGCAGAATGGCAGTGTGGTGCATATCTACCAAAACATACGGTGTCGCATCCTGTAAGGCTGTGATCTTAATATTCCCCGCTGTGAAAACCCAACTTGTAATGTGATGTTACATATTTAATCAACAGAGAGTTGATGATTCAGATCCTGTCAGACATTACACTGTAGCATTAGCTGAGTGGTTCTTCCCAAACTTCTTGGGCCTGAAAGTGCATGCAGGCACTGTCACCATCTGCAAAGCTGGTAACTACTTGCTCAGTGACACAGGGTCATGTTGCATACAGCTTGAATGTTTGGCAGTGCCACTGTGGGAAACTCAAATCACCAGAGCAAGTTGTGTCTTGATGTTTGACATGTGGTACTGCTGTGACTTGCAGAATTGTAAAACAGTTGATAGCACACCAGATGTCAAGACAGTTCAGTGATATTTTCATGGACAGGCTGTCTGAGTCTGTCTTCATGACAGTGTTAATTGCCCAGCGTGCAGTTCAGACACCATCTGCTAAATGCATTGCATGTACTTATCCTTAATTCATTGCCTGTAACTGAACAAATTGGGAACCGCAGTAGCACAGTGGTTAAGTTGCTGTGCTACAAATTGGAAGGTCACTGGTTCGATCCCAGCTGGTGTCACTGGAATTTTCATTGACAAAATCCTTTCGATCGCACTATGGCCCTTGGGTCAACTCAGCCTCTAACAGAAATGAGTACCAGGAGCACTTGCTGGGGGGTAAAGGCGGCCGGTGCGTAAGGCTGACAACCTTACCACCATCTTCTGCCGTTTTTATTAAATCTGGGAACCGTAACTTTCTGGAACCCTCTGGGCCACTCAAGGCCTGTAACGGGACTGATTTACCTTTACCTGTAACTGAACAAATAACACAGGGCAAGCGTGTTGGCAGCAAACTGTCGAGGAGAATATTCGGATCTTGAAGACAAAGAATAATGAGAGAAACCCAAAAACGTTGGCTGAAACAGTAATACTTCAGACTGTCATCTGGGAGGTGACTGGTTTACACCTTAAGACAGTGATTAATGTGACTTCAGATTGTGCTGGGTTCAGTCAGCAAAGTCCCTTCCTGCAGTCTGTTACCCTCTTATCAGGCTCTCATTTGATGCCGTATAATCCGAGATATTTATGTTGTCATTCAGTGAACTATAAAGCACAGAATCAGCTGCATTTTGATACATTATGTTTGGTATTTGTTGGAGAAAAGGGTGTGTACAGACAGAACTTTGTTTGAAAATGTGAAAAGAGAAGCCAGTTGGAAGGCCAAAGTGCAGATTGGAATTCTTTGACTGGTCTCCATAATGTTAGGTAGGACATACTGTCACTTTATTGGCAGTGTGTATTTTGGATTGTTCAGCAAACTGCAAACAGATGGGTGGGTGGGTGGAGGTAAAGGAACAAGATAAATAAGTAAGTTACATTTACAGCTGCAATAAGCAATTTATTACAATAAATGTAATGATAACTGATAGCTCTGTCAATGTAGGGTCGAGGCTGCCATGGGGTGGTCTTCCGAAGAATTATAGTTCATTTCCTGGCAGGGACAAAACATTTATCTATTCACCAGTACATCCAGATTGGCTCCTGGTACTCATCCAGCCTCATATGCAATGGGTATTGGGGTAAAACAGTCAGGGCTTGAAGCTGACCACTCACCTATTGCTGACATGAATGATGAGTGGATCTGTATCTCCACTCCCCCCATATTGCTTCTGGCATGCACAGTACAACATTACCTCTTTCCATGTGACACATGATAAATTCCCTTTACCCTAGCCCCCCCTCATATTTTATGTTTCACCGAACATCACTTGAATCAACATGAAATTAATTTAATCCAAATTGACAGTTATACTTTGGGTGCCTCTTATTGCAGAAACTTATAAAATGGGTGGCATATGTATTTTTGTTAACAAGAACCTAAACTTTATGAGCATTGACTTACGGAAATTCTCGCATGAACGAGATATTGAAGCAGGTGCAGTAAAATTCGCTGTTAACTCAGTCAATATTTGCATACTGTCCATTTATAGAGCACCTTCTGGTAACGTTACCCTGTTTCTTAATAAGCTTGAGGTTATAGTGAACTTACTACACAATAATAACACACAACTTATCATTTGTGGGGATGTAAACTGTCTCATTGAAAACAATTTAAAAAACCCTACTCCGTGGCCTTAGTCCGCACGCGAACTATACCGACAGAGCGGCCGCCGCCGGTCGGCGAAGTTAGTGCCAACTTTTGCGGATAGAGGGGTGTCACGTGGTCAGCGCAACGGGTCCCCA
>Ga0131853_10018719_pt1 | contig 12601 bp, 10 predicted proteins | sample TergutLab28metaG_FD_92764 | JGI IMG/M metagenome (GOLD analysis project Ga0131853, IMG submission 92764) | Labiotermes labralis P1 segment gut microbial communities from Petit-Saut dam, French Guiana - Lab288 P1 (version 2) (version 2) | ecosystem: Host-associated > Arthropoda: Insects >...
GACCAGTTTGTGATTCTTTAGTTTTCCATCAAGCCTGCCAGGGGGGTCATTTTTTGGGGCACGTTTTGTTGGAGTAGGTGTAGGTGTTCTACTCGAGCCTTGCGATTCGTCAGATGATGATGACGGTGATGATACAGCATCTGATGTGTGTATCAGATTTTCCTAGATATCTGACATGAAATCTAGGAATGATTTGCGGGAATTAGGATTATTCTTTGAAAACGTAAAATAACTGTTGAAAAGGCAACACTGAAGAAGATAGAAAAATATTTTCTTAGGCCACTTGACAGTTTTACGAAAGAATGAGTTGTAAGCCAGATACTGGTCCGCTGTATCAATACCGTGCATATGAGTGTTGTAATCTATGACGCATTTAGGTTCATTCTTTGCCACACCCGGTCGTCTGCTTTTGTTTCAATTACTTCAGCTGTATGGAGTGTTGAAATCATATTTACGTGCCTCTTATCTTGGTGTGAGATGAGTAGTATTTCCTGGTTCCAACAAAAAGTGACCTCGCCTTTCTTTAACTTTTTTGCCTCTTCTATCGTGTCTTTCGGTAATCCACGACTCACTCTGATTGTTCCACAGGCTTTAATTAATTTCTGCAATAATTCATTCGTTTTATGGACACTATTGTAATAATTGTCTTGGTATAAGTGGTAACCCTTCCCTTCATAAGGCTCGAGTAGAAACCGCACCGTTTCAGTCAAAGGTCCACATTTACCATCACAAATCTGCAAGTTACAAATACATCCAGTTGAACTTTCACAAACCATCCGTACCAGTACGCCGTACTTTGTAATTTTGCCTGGGTTATACATACGAAATCACAAACGACCCCGCCAACCAAGCATAGAATCATCAAAAGAAATTTCCCTGTCTGGTGTAAAATTAGTTCTAAAATTATTTACAACAATGTCTAAAATTGTAAGGATTTTGTATAAATGATCTTCGTTCGTTCCTGCTGCATTATTGTCATTGGAGTGAAGGTACCTTTGGATAAGTTGAAATCTGTTCCTAGACATTGTTTGTGGAAATAGTGGATTCTGAAAAATTCCTCTCGTTGACCAGTACAATTCTAATTTTGGTTTTCGGACTATACCAGTTACAAAAATCAAACCAAGGAATTTTTTTCATTTCGATTACTGTTACTGGTTTCCATTCTTCACTACGTGCATGTTTTGTAACAGGGCGAGGCATTTTCGCGATCTGTTGTTGTGCATATAAATTTGTCTGGTCAACTACTATTTCAGTGAGTTCAGGAGAAATATAATGGTCAAAATAACTCATCACATCTGCTTCATTTTCAACTGCAAATTGCACGCCCGGATTGCCTATGAAGGGTGGTATTCTTGGTTGAGGATCATTTTTAGAAAACCCTGTAGTTGGGGTAACATCTGTCTGTCTGCGGCTAGGCCCCGGTATTGAAATGTTACTCTCATTATCACTCACATTTGCACTTTCAGATTCACTCTCTTCACTACTTGAAAATTCGGGAATATTATCTGTATCTATATATCTGAGATGGGCTGGGCATGTGGCGCGTATGGGTGAGGAGAGGGGGGTGTATAGGGTCTCGCTGGGGAAACCGGGGGGAAGGAGACCAATGGGGAGAACTAGGCGTAGATGGGTGCATAATATTAGTATGGATCTCCAGGAGGTGGGATGTGGGTATATGGACTGAATTGAGCTGGCCCAGGATAGAGACAGGTGGCGGGCGATTGTGAGTGCGGTAATGGACCTTCGGGTTCCGTGAAATAGGGGAATTTCTTGACTAGCTGCAAACCAGTTAGCTTCTCAAGAAGGACTCTGCACCATGGAGTAATTAAGTAGGTAAGTAAGTATTATCTGTATCGGAATCACTGTCATTTACAATTTCATTCACCGCATCAGCTAATTCTTCTTCAGTTCTAAATCCATTTGTTTTTCTTTTCCTAGATGCCATTTTGCACCGAGAAGTATAAACTATCACACATACACGGCTTCACATATAAAAGAATCTTTATAGGCTGCAGCCACAGACAGCCCACTCTCCCTCTGAGAATAAGGATAAACACGGGTTCATTATATCGCAATGTAAGCATAGTAAACTATAAAAGGGATTAAGATAACGTCAGCTAGATATACTGAAGCTGCTGTACAAGTTTCCCGCCTATAATGACAGGTCAGCTGATTTAAGCTGAAAGAGCGCGATCAAAAAATTAGATCGACTAAGGTCAACGCTGGCGATATTCAGCATGAATTATTAAATCGACTAAGGTCGACTATGGCAGTGATTGTGTTAAAAGCCTCGCAATCACTGGTCATTCGCAATCCCTCAATTTCAGCAAAATCCCATTTTGCTTCCCGAGTCTATTATCACACAAACAGTCGGACTGTTCTTAACGTGGCTGTTTAAATATGTTGCCACCATTCGTTTTGGTAACAATCGGCAACAGAAGATGAGTGCTCAACACCTGTAAAACATTGCTCACGTGCATGTCTGTGAGAACGTTGGTTGTTACGATGAGGTAAGCATGGAGATTAGTCATATGAGGGGTGAGATAATCCATGCCGAGCAACATCTGTAGCATGGCTGATCCACCTAGTTAAAGGTATTAACTGTGATCTAGTCTTTCAATTCTGCCGCTAGGAGGCCCAGTAGTGGTCGAGGATTGTAAGCTGCAGTTCAGCTGTTCAGAGATTTACAGAACCCGAAAGCCGCAATACGGATATTGATGTGTTCCATTGCCAGTGAAGGGCGAGGCCAAAGGTCGAAAATAGTGGGATGGACGTACACAACAAAGAAGTTTGTTAAACTTACATAATTTAGGTGAGGGCCGCAGTGTTGTTTCCTGTTGATATTTACCAATTACATAACCTCTTCCAGAGTAGTAGGCATGTGACTGTGAGGTTACTCAGCTCTTTTTACTTTGCGTAGTGACAAAATTGGCGGTTCTGATAATGGGGTATGCCTTCGCTGATTGGGATTTTGTGATTGCTTAATTATTTTGACACGTTGCAAGGGACTCCAAAAGTTCTTCATCGGAAATCTCTTACAGAAATGCATAATCATGCATTTCGTGAAGCAAATACGGCCATTCATACATTCGAGCGATACAGTTCCAAAAGAATTATAGAATTTGATATCACTGAAGTAATTTGGGATCCGGAGAGTTAAATCGTTCGGGTAAAACATCTACAGAATGATAACCGGCTCTTGAGTTCCATTTGTATGTCATGACATACCGTCATTTACAACCACATGTTTTATTCGTGACTCGCAAAGGGACCATTGAAACTGCAGTGGCACATCTGGAAGAATATGACCGATATTCAGTGAGTCGGGGTGCAATATTATTACCTCCTAATCATTAATTTTTTTGGGTAGCACATCGTCATTGCACTTAATAAATATATTTAAAATACAGTCTTGCACATCAGAGCTAACGCGTATTTTAGGTTACTAGTTTCCTCAGGCCATCATCAGTCTTATATAATGTCCCATACTTCATGAAAATACCATACAGAAGCATTATATGTTTACATGGGATAGGCATCTCACACCCATTACAAAAATATAAAACAAAAATATTTTTGTTTTTAACATACTATTGTTCTTTCATCCAATTTTACATCATATTTTAACATAAGTATTATGACATTTCGGTAATGGGAATGAGATCTTTTTCCCACGTAAACATACAATGCTTCTATGTGGCTTTGTTTTAAAGTTCTGTACGTTATATAAGTTTGATGAAGGGCTGAAACTAGTAACCGAAGAGCAGTTTCATTGTGTTGTGCAAGACTGTATATTAAATATATTTATTCATTAATTTTTCTTCAGCGATTCAGGTGAAACATCTTTAATGGCCTTAATTGGTTTGCAGACCATAAATTTAGACCTAATATTCTACATACCTAGATTGCCTTCTTCATCTATCACAAGATTTTTTTTATATAGATAACTGAAGTGTAAGCTTTATACTGAAGTGTGTAATGCTTTCTTTGTAGATGAAATGGTAAAGCAATGATGTCTGAATAATAGTTCTTCACTTATATGGTTACATGATCTAAAAGAGTAAACAAGATGGCAGCACCAAACTTTCAGGGCCGGCATATGCGACAGCCCAGCAAAAACACGCTGCTTAAAGTGGTCATACTTGGAGATGGTGGTGTTGGTAAATCATGTCTCATGAATCGTTTTGTGAGCAATCATTTTGATGAGCATTCATTCCACACCATTGGAGTGGAATTCCTAAACAAAGATATTGAGATAAATGGAGAAATATACACTCTTCAAGTGAGTATTGCAGCATAAGTAACCATTCATGGTTCATATTTATTTCTAATGGGTAGACTGAATAATGTGGTTCATTTTATGCATAAAAATATTTTGTATTCAGTATGTGGGAGTAAGGAATTGAAGAGTAATGGAAGTACGTGAAAGTTAAAGAACAAATCATTGAAACTTAAAATATACTGCTTTTAATTTGATGGTATTAAGGCATTAGTTCCCCAGAGTATGACATGTCCTTTCATTGGCAACTTACATACTGTTCCTGTTATCATTTTTGTGTGTGTGCATACTTCAGTAGGACACACAAATTATACGAAGTTTCTGAGAAGGCCTTTGCTTTGCAAGTGGTGATATTTATAGAGTTAAACACATCTGCCACTGTCTTTTCAGACATGTTAGTTGCAACAGCAAATTAAGTAAAAATGATGGGTTCTGAAGTTAGCATGGGAATAAGTTGATGGAGGCATTTTGGTTGCTTGTATAATTTCTAATTGTAATCGAATATGGTAACATGAGAGTCAGCCCATGACATCCCATAGGAGGCACAGAGAGGTAGCAGGGGTATAGTGCTACTTATTCAGAACCTCTGCAATGGATGGGATGTGTATTCAACACCACATCCTGACCACTTTACCTCTGGGAAGGAGCCTGGTACCCATTGTAGGGGAGGCTAGGCGAGCCACAGGGCCATTCTTGACGAGTATGGAGAAGAGAAAATCTCTTGCCCCCACCACGGTTCAAAACCTGGACTGTCCTGCCTGTTGTGGGTCACTGTGCTCACTTTGTTAATCTCAACTTGCAAGTGAATGTTGTAAAGGTAAAGTTCACCCCAGAACAGGCCACATAGGCCCAGAGGGGGAGAGGATGTAGTAGAGCTCTACCCATCCTTCATCCTCAGCGTTAGATGGGGGTGGGTGGTCAATGCCACACCCCAGCTGCTTTACCCCCTGGCAAAACCTGGTACCGAATGTATAGGAGGCTGGGTGGGCCCCAAGGCCAGTCTGGACAGGTGCAGAAAATTAGTGAATGTGGTATTCATGTTAAAGTATGATTTTGCAATGGTTTAAAATATCTTCTTATTTCTTTTAGATTTGGGATACAGCTGGACAAGAAAGGTTCAAAAGTTTGCGCACTCCATTTTATCGTGGGTCAGACATCTGTCTACTGACATTTGCAGTTGATGACCGTACCAGTTTTCGTAACCTTGCTCTGTGGAGGAATGAATTTCTGTATTATGCTGATGTAAAAGAGGGCACAACATTTCCATTTCTAATTGTGGGGAACAAAGTGGATGTGAGCCCTGAGGAACGTGACGTTTCATGTGAAGAGGCTCGTGCATGGTGCATGGAGAATGGGAGCCCTCCGTATGTGGAGACCAGTGCCAAGGATGCAACCAATGTGGAACAGGCCTTCTCATTGGCTGTGGAGAGTTGGGCACGCCAAGAAGCCAAGCTAGACCGACCTTATATTGGTGATACAGTTGACCTGCGGCGGCAGCAGCCTGAGCAGAGGTCATCATGCTGCCTGTCAGTGGGTGGCAACACTGATTAATGGTGACTCATCTTAAACGCCCTACCCAGATTGAGGGTTAGTGCTTGCTTTGGTTTTACGTTCAACGCAACAGCAGGCTGTTGATGTACGAGAATTGCACTGCATGGTGGTTAGGGATGTCCTGTACTGTTTCATATTTTTTTATTACTTTGGTGAGGCTGTCACCTTCCATAGGCTAAAACTGTAGCTATATCTCACAGTGGTGATGTATGCTAGTAGTAGATTAATTTTTAGTAAGAATCATTTTACCAATGACATCCCTACATAATGATTTCCATTCTTACTAGCATTTCAACAGTATTTCGTCAAAACACCAACTATCGTATCCCTCGCTAAACTGACTTTTGCTGATTGTTATTCTGGTAGTTTCTGGTTGTTGTGTTTTGTGGAATGGAAGAACATATGAATTGCGTATGGAACTGTGATGCAAGAATTGTGTGTTTCTGTATCTTGAAAATTCTTTGCCTGTGTACATGGTGATGTCTTGCCTGTAGGTTAATAGATGCAGCTATGTAAGCTAGTCATGGTATTTGTGGCACTGCTATTGGCCTTATATTTAAGTGCAGCAAATGATGTACTTCAGAGTATTTCCAGCATATATTAAGCACATACTTGATCATTCTAGTCTTTTGACTTTATGAAATACCAGTATATCAGTATTTTCAGTATCAGGCTTCATGTTGTGATATTGTGGTTGAAATATGCATGTGCCTCACTAGTTTTCTATTGTATGTCTCAGGAATAATGCCTCTTGATGGTTACAGTGCTTTTCAGTATAATATGGACTATGTAAAATTACTGTTCATAGACTTTGTCTGTTCCTGTCATAAAACTTATCATGCTATATTGATGTTTTTGGCAACATGTGAAACTTAAGACAGTAACCGTATAATATGAACCAACAAGATGCATTATTTTCTATTAATTTATTTCAATGATAAGCCTCTACATGTTTAAAGCAAACTTGCTGCTTATCATCAGGAGGATCAACTCTGTATAAGTAGCAATTAGTATAGTCATGCGTTATGTTGACTGGCTGCTGGCAGGGTTGGGATGGAATTGGTTTTTGTCGTGTTGAAGATGGAGTGTTGATCGTTAGTCAGGTGGGATGTGAAGTATTGCATAAGTTGTAGATCAGCTGGTACATGGGGTTGTGCTCGCTTATGTGCTGTTCTTGTTACGTCGCCCCATAAATGTGCTGGTAATCACCAACTGCTGATTAACACTACATGCCCTTGTACAACAGTTGTACATGGCCACATAGTGTTAATCAGCAGTTGGTGATTACCAGCACATTTATGGGGTGTTGCAACAAGAGCAACACATAAGTGAGCACAACCCCATGTAGCAGCTGATCTACAACTTATGCAATACGTCACATCCCACCTGACTACCGATCAATACTCCATCATCAACACGACAAAAAACCAGTTCCATCCCGACCCTGCCAGCAGCAAGTCAACATAACGCATGACTGTACCAATTGCTGCTTATACAGAGTTGATCCTCCTCATGATGGGCAGCAGGCCTGCTCGAAACATTTAGAGGTTTATCATTCAAATAAATTAATAGAAAATAGTGCATCTTGTTGGTTTCATACTATACACATATATATCATGATGCACAGTCAACAAAACTTTAAATTAAGGTGGTACTTTTTTACAGTTTTTGTTGAGTTTTTGCAGTCATAATTACCTACCATCTGTAGTTCTTGGTTTTTTCCCCATTCATCCAAATAACTGCTACCAGATATCACACTTAAAGTAGCTCCTACCCATGCATTCTGTTTGTACAGGGAGCATATGCTTAAGGTTGGTGCATAACATTGTCATAATAGTGGCCTCTATCATTCAGTTGTTATTATTATGACAATTATATACATATGTGCCAGCTTTAAATACAGTCAACAGTACAAAGACTGCACAGGTAGGTGCAACTTTAGAAATACTACTTAGTATGGTGTATCATGTAACTCATCAAACAGCTGGGAAAATATTAAACCCATTATCATTCTGGTATTTAATCCTGTTCTTAAATTACATTTTTGTAGGGAAGAAGGTGAGACTGTGTTTAACACGAGTATGCCAGCGTTAGTAAATCATGGCTGTGAATCAATAAAATGCAAGCTAGCTACCAAGAAATCTGCTGAGTTTATGTACTGCTTAAACATTTCCTTTCTTCACACAGCTTGCTCTTTGAGACTTGGATATGCCCTATAGACTGCAAACAGATCTGAATCTTGTTTTATATTTCAAATGTTTGTAAAGGTTTGTTTGATGTCTGCATGATTTAAGAGTCGTATTTTATGTCCCAGACATTTCATCTTTCCATACCATATGCACTTACATTGTTTTATAGTCAGAATGAGCTGGGATAGCTCAGTATAATGACTAAGCTCCAAGTTGGATGACTGAGAAATCAGAATTTCACCCCTGGCAGAGACATAGGTTTTTCTCTTCTCCTAAGCATCCTTCCTGGCTCTGGAGCATCCCCAGCCTCCTGTTCAATTGGTACCAGGAGCATTGTCCGTGGGAGTAAAGTAGCTGGTGTTTTGAAGCTGATAACTCACCTCTGCCTAGTGCCAAGAATGCATAGAGCTGTACCTCCAACATTAGCCTTCATGGCGCTGTGATTCATGAAGCCCACTGACAAAAATGCCTTTACTTGGTAGTTCAGTACAGATAGAATAGTCTGTTTCCTTCACAGTGGTACAGGAATAATTTCATATGATTGCTTTTTAATGTTTTTCTTACTGTAACTGGAGATTAAGTTTAAACATTTGCAAGGTATATATACACAAAGTGTGGTTTCAGTTTTTACAGGTATAGTTGGAAAGCCTGCAGGTTACATTTCAGAACATTCTGATGAAAATTCTTCATCAGCTGTAGAATTTTATTTTTTTCTTTGATGCATGTTTGACAACTTAATATTCATAAGTATACTCTACACACAGGAAATGTTTAGTTGTTCATATGTAGTGGGTAATTCTTCTGTTGCCCATGACATTATGCATGGGCATTGCAGTATATAAACAATTGATGGTAACACTGAGAGACAGTAATGTAGGGAAGAGCTTGGTAACTGAAATATCATTCACCTTTGTTGATTCTCGTAGGATGGAAGTATGAACCAGCTTCACAACTTCATGTTGTTTAATGTAAGTCATGGCTATATTTTAAGAGAATTCACAGGTAAAGTTCACCCTAGAACAGGCCACAAAGGCCCAGAGGTGGAGTAGAGGTATAGCTCTGCTCTTTCTTTAACCTCGGCGCTAGATAGGGGTGGATGGTCAATGCCATGCCCCAGCCACTTTACCCCCAGGAAAGACCCAGTACCCATTGTATAGGAGGCTCGGTGGGCCGCAGGGCCGGTCTGGACGGGTGCAGAAAGAGAATTCATGGACCTTTAGGATTATGAAAAAAAAGGTATTTTCTTTGCCAGATTTGGTTAGAAAAGTGCAACAGACAGAAATGTGGAACTCTTATCATTAATACTCCAAGAAATTCTGATTATTACCCCCTCTATTTTGGTCACTTTCAGTGGTGTATATAGAAATTTTTGACCTAAGATGCAATTAATTTTCACTGTCATAGAATTCCCACTGACCTCTTTGCTGATAAGAAACATTCATACAGAAGTTGAATGTTTGGTTCCAGATTGACAGGTCAATATTCTTATATAATGTTCAGTTAGCCAGTACAATTACTGCAGTATGATGGCAGTTATGCATCTTCATATATGAACAGCATATAAAAAAACAGGTTGTTACACAATGAACTGTCTGGAAAATAAATACCCCTCCTTATAGAAATGTGTGGATACACACAGAATATGTAGAATGGTTTACACAGCAGCAAAGTTACATATGTTTGCTGCATGACCATTAGTTCTTTACTTACCTCATCTGCTGTTACAACCAACTATTTCATTCTATTTCTGTAACATTTCCAACTGTCAGTTATTTATGAAACTAGGAAATTGCACAGCTGGAATTTGAGGTTACTTACTGTAGTGAAGTTGTTGGATTTTGTAATTTGTTATATTTTAATGCAGTGTTGTGATTCACCTGTAATGATACATCTGGAGACCAGTTAGTTGACACATGCTAAATGTTTGCTCATATGACATATCACTGCTTGTCTCACAAGACATAATGCATATGTATACATAATGAGTATCTCTTATCACAAATCCTCTCTTTGTGTAGTACTGTCTGTACACTAGCCTAAAAATGTATTACATTATTTCTTGGTCCTGAATTGAGTTACATTGGTTGGTTTTCCTTTTTTAATTTGGTGTAACAGTAGTTGTTCACACTTAACAGTGCAGTGTTCCATATAATAAAGTAACCATTGGAACTCCAAACGTGATACATTAACACTCCCCAACAGGCTGCAACACCAGTCCACTGTGGGGTGCAAGTATCACATTCTACAGCAAAATTCCTTTAATCTGATGTATTATAATTCAGAAATCCTGAAAACCAGATACTTGAGGAGAGTATTATTTATATAGTAAAACCAACAAAATGCACCAATGTATCAAATTTATTTTATTTTGGAATGACACTCTACATGTTTCAGACGGTCTTGGACTCCTGATGATGGACAGAAAGACCATCCGAAACATGTAGAGTGTCATTCTACAATAAAATGAATTTGATACATTGTTGAATTTGCTGGTTCTACTATAAAAATATTATGATGCATGGCCCTATGAACATCAAATTTGAGGAGAGTAGTTGCTTTTTACCAGGGGAAGAAAAAAATTATCAGTGAAACAAACAAATCTTAGTGGCATACTCAAAAACTTATCCTGGAGTGTTGGTACTTAAAATGTTGTGGTATCTCCGGACCCCTTATCTCCTACTCCATCAACTTCTTCAAAAATGAAGACCCCCAAAAAAACAGAAGAGGACCCTAATGACCCAGAAGCAGCAGATGAAGGAGATATCCAAATGGAATGCTCCTCTGATTAGTTGCATGGCCCAAGCATAGTAGTAACAAAAAATTACCTGTAATAACTTATGTCAATATGGTACCATCTGATATTCAGAATATTCAATAGTTTGGCACCTGTCTGGACCCACGAAAACTGGATTAACAGAATTTTGCTGTACAGTAAATCAAAACAATGAAGATTGTCATGAGCTACCTTCACGAAACATGTATGTACACTGTCAGTATCAGCCACCAAGGACAATACTTGGATAACAACCATACTTCTATCTCTCCTACACATTTTGTTCAACCCCACTTGATCATCATTAGAGAGTTCATACAATTACAAAGAAATTATCCCGTTTTATTAAAAAATTTTCATTATCATTTAAATATTGTTAAGTTGGCACAAACATCAATACAGTGAGTTATTTTTTCATGGGGATGTTTATACATTTTAGTATACTGAAATTCATTGAAATTGGATGTCTGTGATAAAATTACAGTTGTCTTAAGGAATATTTATATGCTGCCTGCCTATAATGGACCATGACAACAGAGCTAAATCATTGTGTCAGTTCTTCAAAAAGGAAGTTGGCATTATGTTTTCCAGTAGTGCATCTCAAAGTGGGGTTATGAGACACTTATGTATGCAGTAACACAATGATGCTGTAGTTCATTATGTAATGAAAATAGCAGTTTATAAACTCATCTGTGGATAGTGATTTGTTTCCTGGATACACATTGAACTACATCATCTTTGGTGCATAAACATCTGAAACACCTTTCCTTGGTGCATGTGCTTGGAGGCTACAGTGTATGAACACCCCTAAGAAAATTAAGAACTGGATTATTCTATAGATGCTTTTGTCAACTCTCAATAGTCAAATGACAATGGAATACTTTTATGTAAACCTTTAGTAAATACATTTCTTAGATAAAATGTAGATGGAAAAACCAAATGAATGGAATAACATGAAGCACTGTGAAGGAGAATGAAGAACTTGTAATTAGGGACCAACTTATCATACATATATAATGTAATATAGGGTAATGATAAAGGATGTGTAGTGCAGAAAACCTTGTATTTGCAAATACAGCCCCAAGAAATATGTATTTCACACTCAACAAATTAAGATTATTGCCATATCATCACCACCACCACCTTTATGCAGGGTACTGACAATTATATACATGAAACAAACCATGTTTCTAAGATATATACTGTTGCAGCTGTCCTGTATTTACAGTTTGTGCTACATGTAATGTTATTTCACCCATGCATTATGTTTTGTATTTTTGCATTAGTACTTGTGTATGTGTGCAGTGCACAGTATGGCTGTTCTTTGTAGTTCCTTAATTTCATGCTTTCCTGGTATGTTGCTCAGGTACTGGCCGAGTGATTTTGAAATGGTTCCAGTTGCCCCTCTTATTATTGGTATCACTTTTGCTTTCACATTCCACATATGCTGAATTTGTATTATAAGGTCTTTATATTTTAGAATCTTCTCAGCCTTTGTCTTGATCACATTTCTGTCTCTAGCAGTTGCAACATCTATTAATAATATATTTATTTACTGCAATTGGGTTGTTACCTGGTGGCAGTGGTTATTTTACATGTAAACAAAACATGAAATTGGTTACTACTAGATTTAAGTCGGGAGGGCTACATGAGAAACACGTAGTGGCAACTTGGAATCTTGGGAACCATCTTAGCATTTGCTTAAAGACACAGGGAAACCAAGAAAAACCTGTGTTGAGATGGCCGGTCGCAGGACCTTCCGAGTACTGACTTCTAGCCAGCAGTCCAGCATCTAAAGTACCAAAAAAA
>Ga0131853_10018721_pt1 | contig 12601 bp, 10 predicted proteins | sample TergutLab28metaG_FD_92764 | JGI IMG/M metagenome (GOLD analysis project Ga0131853, IMG submission 92764) | Labiotermes labralis P1 segment gut microbial communities from Petit-Saut dam, French Guiana - Lab288 P1 (version 2) (version 2) | ecosystem: Host-associated > Arthropoda: Insects >...
TCAAGAATGTTCTCTTGTGTGTTAATCGTTCGTACCACCTCCCTTTCAGACCGCACAGCAACACTGGGAAGACAGCCAGTATCACGCAATGTCTGGTTAATACAAGTAAAAACACCTCTAGACGGAATCCTTCGGTCGGAAAAACGCCTTTGGTATTCTTCAACAGCAGCATGTGCAATGCTGTTGCAAAATCCATACACAAAATGCATGTCAAAATATTCCACGTGGGAAACCACAAAAGGCATTCTTGCAACTCCCTGCAAGCAACTAACCATCACGCAGGCACTTTTAACACTGCATTCCGGTCTCAAGGACATTAACCCTGTCACATGACACATCAGCTGTGCAGGTTGCAGTATTTGGAACCGCAAGACGCCCCCACTTTTCTCTGGCCATTATCTCCGTAACCGTTCAACTTTGGATATAGGTGTTTTGGGTTATATCAGTATACTTTAACATAAGGAACACTCTCCCGAAGTCTTGCACATTCCTACTGGGACACCCTGTATATGTTACTGGTTGGACCAAGAATTTTTCTTAGTAAATGTTTCTTATATTCCACTGTAGACAGCTCCAGGTGACATGCATGAGTAGGTTCATATAGGCTGCTACAATTGTTAATAAGTGAATGTGTTTATTTTAGGTAATTGTCTCTGACATAAACACACAGTTTATTGAACACATCATATTCATCATGAAGAATGTGCTGGACAGTAAAACAGACCAACCATCAGAACACCTTGGAGTTACCAGTATTGAAGGCATGATGTTGGCTATCGTCAGGCAAGTTAATAATTCATGGTGTAGATTTTCATTAACAAGGATGAGTTAATATTTTCATACCTTTTTTATCAATGCAGTAAAATCTTCACATAAATATCTTGTGTGAAGTGACAGATTATATGCTTTGCAATGCAATTTTGTTATCATAAAATACAATAAAATGGAATTCAGAACTTTAGGGTTATTATTTTTACAAAGGTTGGTGCATGTTTGTCAAATACGTATACACACTGTGTGTATTGTAACATTACAAAGTGCAAAGAAGTAGGCTGCCTGAATTAGGAACATATGAAGGGAGGGTGAAAGTATCACAGATGGGATATAACCAATTCATTTTGCATATTAACAGGTATGTTCGTCATCTTGATCTGACAGTACTTGCTATCCACATTAAGACAAAGCTTTGCCAACTGGTGGAAGCCATGATGAAACGTAGGGATGATCTTGCCTTCCGTCAAGAAATGAAATTTCGCAACAAATTGGTAGAGTATTTGACAGACTGGGTGATGGGAACGTCACATCAAATAGCCCCTCCAGGATCTGGGGATGTTACTGTCATTATCAGGTACGTTTTAAATCACTTGAGCATTACTGGGTATTTGATCAGCAAATTACATCTGTAGGACAACCATTTTTGTTGCTCTGAAGGACATGCTTTTCCTTAGAACCTTGAAAATGGTTAGCAGGGCAGGCCCAGTTCAAATCCCAGACATGCCATTCTGAGATAAAGCAGTATTTAGATGATCCTGTATATGATTCATTTTCATTAAGAGGACACATTTTGTGAAAAGAGAAGCAGTATTAGCTAATTCCATAAGGAATTATCTTGTAAATTTCATAGCTAGGCAGCTTGTCACTGATGGTGGGCATGCAGTCACACAGTCTCATCTGTGTATGTCATTCTGGAACTGATTTTCCATGTTCCTGGGACATTGTGATGTTGCTGTGTGACAATTTTAGGTGCCCATGATTTGTCTAAGGGGAGGATCCCAGCTAATTTATCTTAGAAGAACACTTAAGATATGTGGGTTTTCTGCCCCAGAAACATGACTAAACAAAATAATACAAATGAATATCCAAGTGTCTTACGTCATGTCATTAGCCAGTATATTGGTATGGACCAGTTGAAGAAAACCACAAAGTTTTGATATAGAAGACTGTGGTAGAATTTTACTTGGATATTCACAGACTGCATCACCAAACTAGAGTAGCTTATCAACCACAAGAAGGAAAATAATGGACGGGTGAAAGGAAAGCAAAGGGAGAAGGGCATGAATTGTGGTTGTGCTTGCTGTATCCTTGGCATGATGATGGGAACGTTATGTAATTACTGCACAGCTAGGTGCTGTCGTTGTGAGTTTTTGAAGATAAATCTTGGAAAGATATGCAGCTCTATGTCAGCATGACAACCACAAAATATTTTGGGTGGCTGAAAATTCATCATAGATTCATGAGTGAAATTTGTATCTAAATTTGTTGTCAATATATTACATACTTTCACTACAGGATTGAAGCCTGTAAGATATAATCCTTGGAATCTGAATGTTTACAGTTCCTTTAGCAGACCATTCTTATTATTTCTTATTGTGTGGAATCCCATTTTCTTAAGTTCTGCCCTCTAAATTTGACTTGCTCTGTAAGTTATTGTAGATTTACTGTTTACTGTCAGTTTCACATACCACTGATTAAGGACAATGCAAACATATTAATTGGGAATGTCTTTTGTTTGATTTTTTAATAGTGGGGAGTGTTCTGCTCAGTCAACAGAGACCCAACCTGAGTCATGTATCTTTACTTTCATGTATCAAACTTCATGTCACAAATTGGATTAGTACATTATTAGTACCTAAATCTGCCATCTGCTCTGACATCCATTGTTTCCCTCATCATGTGGGTTTTTGAAATCTGATGAAACAGTTACATATGTGTTCTCTTATTTTTGAGAACTGTTAACTTTATTATCCAGACCAACAAATGCACAACATATGTATATTAACAGTATTTTCTATATTGTAAGTACTCCTGCATGATACAGTGCATCTGCATCATCTTTAGGGAGTCTTATAATTCTACTTTGCTAAAGTTACAAAAATCATTAAGGTTACAACTCAAAGAAGTCAGTGGATTAAAATGTTTACATACGTGATCGTTACAGTTGATGATACAGTATAATCTATAAAATGTTATAAGTTATGTCAGTTGCTATAATCATCATACCCGCATATAGGAAACACCAACCTAGGGATTACACCTACCAAGAGAGTCCAGATTGTATAGACAGCCACCAAGCTAACAGCTTCCATGTACTGTAATTGTAGCAGATGACACAGCTTACAACATTTTATAGATTATATTGTATCATCAACTGTAACCATCACATATGTAAACATTTTAATCTACTGGTTTTATTGTGTTTATAACCGTAATGATTTTTGTAACTTTAGCAAAGTAGAAGGATAAGACTACCTGAAGACGATGCAGATGCATTGAAACATGTAGGAGTACTTACAATATGTAAATATTGTTTATATATATGTAGTGCATTTTTGGTCTGGATAATAAACTATACAAGATGCACGTTACATGCATCAAAATAAAAAACTGGTAACTTGTTTCCTTTACAATTTTCTTGAAGCCAAAATTAAGTTCCGTGACAAGCTGAAATCAAGGAAATAATTTGTGGGTTCAGAATTAACAGCACTTTAATGCCCTGTCTCCCTTCTGTTATTTGAAACCATGTGTTTGAGATGTTTAATATATTGAGGCTTAGGTGAAGTGTCAATGTTTCAGAGATTTGGACCAAGCATGCATGGAAGCAGTTTCTGCGTTGCTTAGAGGGTTGCCACTACAGCCAGAAGAGTCTGATCGTGGTGACCTCATGGAAGCTAAGAGCCAACTTTTCCTCAAGTGAGTTCAAGCTTTCTACACTAAATTTGGAAGTGGAAGATATGAACTTAGTTACATGATTGTGTTGAAGGAATATCAAGTGAAAATTACGTGAAATAAACATTGTAACATTTGTGAAAAGAAATAGGATTAGGGTATTTAAGAACATGTATAGAGGGACTGAGGGGTAACTTGTAATACAGAAGGGGTCAAGGACCTTATGTATGGTAATGATGAAATTAAAGGTGTATCTTTGGATTGCTCCACCTCACAAGCATTCCATCTTTAACAAAATTAGCAGCTTAGTTGGCAAGCATAAAATCAAGGCAATCCATACACTGGTGAAGAAAACCATAATTACATTAAGTCTGGTTAAGTAAATTAGTTCCTCAATACTCCTGGTGCATACTGTATCCCTTGTGAGTGTAGCAAGGTGTTTGTGGGACAGACGAGAAGAACCATAGCAACCAGACGTAAGAGCAGATAAGGCACTTACATGATGGCCAACCCGAGAATTCTGCTGTTGCAGAACAAATATTCTACACCTGACGTAAAATTCATTTCAACAGCCCATTAAGTTTGGGCAAGGCCACTAGCTACATGGAATGCTTGGTGAAGGAAACAAGAGAAAAATGTTTAGATCCAAACAACTTTAAAGGGAAGGAGGGCTTCACTTTAAGTTGAATGTTGCAACCTGTAACCAAATTACTGAAACAGAGAAAAGATGCACCCAAAGAGAAGCAAGGCCACATGCAGCAGTTTTTTGACTCCACCCATTAACCTCCATTGGCTGATGTCCTTGCATGAGTCCTGGCCTGCTACTGCTATATCCTGGGGCATACTGGGGGTCAGGTCATTTCAACACTTTGATGATGGAGACAGAGTTGGTTTGTGAAACACTGGCTGTTTTAAACAAACTTTGTGGTTTTCAGCCCAAGAAGATTTCATTGCATTCTATACATTTTGTCTTATGCATTTGTGGTACCAATTAATACTAGGTAGGAAGCTTTTAATAATAATTGTACCTGCCTTAAGAGCAATGACAGTATTTCAGTTCATATTTTGGCCCTTTTGTGAGTTTAGACTTGTAAAGTTTAGTCCAAATAGTTTGGTATGGATCATTAATTAATTAGGTTCGTGAATTTCAATAAGGGCCATTGTTATTCAAATTAATGGAAGTCTCTACAACCAGAATGGAATTTTTCTTATTTTATGTGGTGTTAGTGGTCCTAAGACATCAGGTGTATTTCTCTGAGTTTTGAAATTTGATCAGTTTGTGAGATTAAGATTAAATGATACTAAAATCAGGCTGTTTGCCAATCCATAGCTCAGAAGTTACAAATAGCTGAGAGATGCTAGCTGTAATAGGCATATTATCAAATATAATACCAGATTTTTGTTAATAGTATGGTGATGTTATTTGCTGATATGTTATTTTTTGTTACTAGGTATTTTACATTGTTCATGAATCTGCTAAATGACTGTAATGACGCACAGGATGTGGAAAGGGATGTTAACAGGCAGCGTGTGGCTGCTGGAAAGTTAAATACTTTCCACAATGCAACAATACAGGCAATGTCAAATTTGCTGTCTGCCAACATTGACAGTGGCCTTATGCATTCCATAGGTAAGAAGTAATACTATAATTAAATGTATTAAGTATGTACAAATCATTTACAGGGTTACAGTGTTTTTCCTTGTGTAGGTTTGTGTATGAAAATCCTGTAGATGAAACATTGTCACAGTGTTGTTACTAAAAGAAGTTGGGACACTGTGGGGTCACCATGAAACTTGCCCTACAGAATTGTTTTCTATGTGATCCTGTGAACTATGAACAAACTCTTCAAGGATTGTGAAGGGGGAACAAATTACATGGTTTTGACTGTTCATATTCACTGATTCCCAAACACCTTATTAAAATTTAACAGATGAAGTTTCCTCAAGTTCTTTGTCACCCAAAGAGACATGAAATGGGTCTTCTATGTATTTCTTGATTACAAGATACATATGAATGCCATAAGGAATTTCTTGTGTGAGAAGGGTTTGTAAACAAGTTCATTCTATTTGTGTTTTGTGTCGTGCTACAGATTTGGGTTATAATCGTGATCTCCAGACCCGTGCAGCGTTCATGGAGGTATTGACAAAAATTCTTCAGCAAGGAACAGAGTTTGACACACTAGCTGAGACTGTTTTAGCAGATAGGTTTGAACAACTTGTTCAGTTGGCAACAATGATCAGTGATAAAGGTGAATTACCCATTGCAATGGCTCTTGCCAATGTTGTGACTACATCACAAATGGTAAGTGTCTATATTAATGGGAATTGTTATAGTTATGTAACACTATGTGAAATGTAAATATTTATTTTTACGTGACATGTTGTTTTGAGGGGCACATTATATATCTTGACATTGGCATTGCACATATTTGTTCACAAATTTGGTTTACCCTTATGTAATATTTTGCTTTCAGGATGAACTAGCAAGAGTATTTGTAACACTGTTTGATGCAAAACATTTATTATCTCCACTGTTGTGGAACATGTTCTACCGAGAAGTTGAAGTTTCCGATTGTATGCAAACACTATTTCGAGGAAATTCATTGGGCAGCAAAATTATGGCATTCTGTTTTAAGATTTATGGTGCTAGTTACCTACAAAACCTACTGGAGCCATTAATCAGGCCATTACTTGAAGAAACCAATTTGAACTTTGAAGTGGATCCTGCAAGGTCAGTTGTTAGTCTTATATATTAACCACTTGTGTGGGATTGTAACAGGCCTGCTGCTACATGTAGAGCTGCCACTTAAATTTGCACTTTGGCTCGATACCTGTCACTTGCTTGGAAACCAAGTAGTAGAAATTGCCTCCCTGCCATCTGTGAATGAGACTATAAAATATAATGCCAACAGTGACTGAAAACTTATGGCAACACATGTTATCGTGTGTGGAATATTTTACCTGTAATGAGCCAAACCTGACATTTCCACACAGTGGGGTAAGTTTTCTCGTTACTTAATATCTTTGTTTTTATTTTTGTGTTTGTTTATGTATGAAGAACAAAGTGGACATGCAATTTCTTTCCATGCTGGTGAGTGTAATAGTTTTCCTGTTCTAAAGGTAATGCAATTACCTACTTTCCACTCTGTTTCATGCTATTAGTGAAAGTTGCTTAAACCATGCTTTGATTCAATAAAAAAAATCATCTTTGTTGTTGTCTGTTCATATAAGGCAACTCTTCTGGCTGCACATGTATAGGAAGCAATACAGGTAGCCATTACTAATTGAATTTTGGTCTGTTTTGAATAATGTGGTCAACATAATGTTTCTGAAATTGTGAGATTCCAGTGGCAAGGTACACAAATCATTTTCACCAGTCCATGAAGTATTTGAATAAATATTATTGTTTGTGGGGCACACATTGGTGCAGTTCTTTGAGGCCCTGTGCTACAAGCCAGAAGGTCATGGATTTGATTCCCAAATTTTTCATTGACACAATTCTTGTAGCCACACTATGGCCCTGGGGTCGACTTAGCCTCTAACAGAAATGAGCACCAGGAATATTTCCTGGGGGGTAAAGGCGGCAGGTCCGTAGGGCTCACAATGTTGCCACATTCATTTGCTGATTGTCTTGAAATCCTGGACCCTCAGTGTCCTGGAACCCTCAGGGCCTGTACAGGGTTGGCTTTACTTTTTATTATTTTTGTAGTGTGTTAAAGAGTGAAAGAGTATTCAGTTTTTATTCAGATGGAACACATATTAAATAAAAAATGGTGTCATTACAGCATTTGTACAGACATTTTAAACTTTAAAGCTTGTATTACTTTTATTGTTGATGCAGGTAAACAAAAGAAGCCTATCCAATAAAAAGTTCAGGTTAAATTATAGAAAATGGAAGTGGAAATTAGTTTCATCATCATCATCATCATTGGCTTGACAGCCCCTGATGGGCCCTGGCCTTCTTCAGAAGCTTTGCCCATTCATCCCTGTCGAGGGCGACTTTTTTCCAATTCTTGACCTCTAACATTCTTATGTCTTGATCAACTCCATCGTCCCATCGTAGTTTCGGTCTTCCAACTCTTCTTACACCATTTGGTTTGGTGTTGAATATTTTTTTAAAGAATTCTATCATTATTCATATGCATCAAGTGCCCAGCCCATGCTAGTCTATTGACTTTGATGTAATTAACATTGTTTGGTTCATTAAATGCTTTGTATAATTCATAGTTGTATCTTTTTCACCGTGTTTCATTCTCTTGTTTCGCTCCAAAGATACGTTGAAGCACCTTTCTTTTGAACAGGCTTAACTGCCGCCCATTTGTTTTAGATAGAGTCCATGTTTTGGAGGCATATGTAAGTACAGGTCTAATAAGTACTTTATACGTCAATATTTTAGTGTTTTTTGAGGTCAAGTGGGATCTCAAATGCCTTCTCAGTCCGTGGAAACACCTGTTTGCGGCTAGGACACATTTTTGGATTTCTGCACTGATGTCATTGTTACAATTGATATCTGACCCTAAGTAATTGAAACTATGAACAACTTGAAATTTGTATGGTCCAGCTTCTTAGTTACTGGCATATATTTGGTTTTTTCTTGATTAATGAACAGAGTCATGCTCTTAGCTGCTTTTTCCAAACTGGTGAATGTCTCAATCATAGCTGACTGAGTTCTTCCAATTATGTCAATATCGTCAGCATATGCTAAAATTTATATTTATATTTACAGCAGCGTCTCTGATAACTTCCCCTAATGCTACATTAAACAGTAAACAAGCCAATGCATCCCCCTGTCAAACTCCGTTTTTAATGTTAATGGGTTCTGATAATCTGTTCTGTATCTTAACTCGACACTGAGTGTTATTATTGTGGCATTGACTAAGGCAATCAGTTTTCATGGTATATTCATCTCTTCATGGCTGCGTATAGGCTACGTCTATTTATGCTGTCATATGCCGCCTTAAAATCAATAAAGTTGTGATGTGTGTCCTTTCCATGTTCACTACATTTTTCAAGTATTTGACGTACAGTGAAGATCTGGTCTACTGTGGACCGTTCCCTGCGATAACCACATTGGTAATCGCCAATGGTTGTCTCTACATGCGGCATAAGCCTTTTAAATAAGATGTTGGAGAAGATCTTATAAGCAACACACAGCAGGCTTATTCCTCTATAATTTGAGCATATTGTCATGTCTCTTTTCTTGTGTATAGGACAGATGATACTCCAATTCCAGTCTTCTGGTATGGTTTCAGTAGTACAGATTTTTGTTATTAGCTGGTGTGTACATTCAACAAAGTCTGGACTGGCTCACTTTATTAGTTCTGCCTGTATAAGATATATTCCTGGTGCTTTGTAATCCTTAAGCTTTTGTATGGCATTTTCTAATTCATCTAGTGTTGTAGTAGGTTCATCGATGTCTGAATATACTTGATAAGTTTTCTGGCTAGTAACATGTTGATCGGAAAGCTCTTTATTCAGCAGTTCATTAAAATGTTCCGCCCATCTACTGAGTATATCATTCTCCTGGGTTGAAAGTCCTTTCTGCTTTTGTTTAGTTTTTGATAGAAGGATTTGCTGTCATTGTTACTTCTGAGACATTCCAGTTCCCCAAGTCCACGTTCAATAAATATCTTCTTCTTTTGTTTTTGTACTCTTTTTTCCTCACTTCAGGCAGTTCTGTAATCCTCCACTGCTTTCCGAGTGATTTCTTTGTTGCATCCTTTTGTATGCATTGCTTTTGCTGATTGTTGCCTGTTTGCATTCTGCATCAAACCAGTCTTTGTATGTTACTCTTTCTATTCTGTCAGATATGGTGCCAGCTGTTTGCATAATGGCATTTTTAAGATGCATCCACACCTCGTTAATATCATCGTTATCATTATCATCAGCATGTCTTGTTAAGTACTTCAGGACTCTTCAATTTCTCACTATTAAATTTTCTAGCGTAAGAACCATATGTTTTCCTTTTATTGGAATTTTGACTTCTGATCTTTGATATTAAACGGTAGTGATCTGAATCTCTATTAGCCCCTCTAAAAGTTCTTACATCCATTACATTAGATACATGTCTTGCATCTATTAGGAGGTGATCTATCTGATTGAAAGTTTGTCCATCAGGGGATCTCCATGTCATTTTATGTATGTCTTTATGATTGAACAATGTACTTGCTACCACCATGTTTTTAGAACATGCAAAATTTGTAAGCCTAGTTACATTGTCATTGGATAAAGTACGTAAACTATACTTTCCGATAATAAATCGATAAATCTGTAGCACCCTAAAAATTTTGTCTTATTCTGTAGCTCAAGTTGGAATAATTTTCCCTTTTTTGTACGCTATATTACTAACCTGATGATTGCCAGTCAAATAGGCTGGAACATGATGTAGAAATATAGAGAATTTTGTATATTATTATCATTTTGTTTTTTTCTTAACATAAAAATTGGATCTTGTTACATAATGCAAGAGCATGGTGGTAATGAAGTTGACAGTGTTCAACAATGTTGCTATCACTGGGCTCATTGTATCAAGTCACAAGGAACATAGAATAGCATGTAAATGCTGTCAACATCATGAGAAAAAAATCCTGAAAATTTCTGAGCACGTCTTGTATTAATGGTCTGTTTCCCATCTTAGCAGATGAACAGTTGTAGGCTAAATTAGGTTACCATATGAGTTTGTAACTTGGGTTGATTTTACATTCTTTAGTGCAGTTAATCAGTTACATTACAGACAATTTTTGACAGGTTGGATCCTACTGAAGACATAGAGGAGAACAGAAGGAACTTGATTGCTCTCACGCAGAAAGTGTTTAGTGCCATTGTGTCATCTGCAGATAAGTATGATCTTCTTATTTTCCGTCCTAAAAATCTGGAATTTAACCCTTTGGTGCCAAATTTTTACGTGTGTGTAACATGCAGTATGATACTCAAAATGCTGAACATAATATAAATGTATCTGCTCTTGTGCAGCCCTCATTTAAATTCTGGTCTCCTGCAAATCACTGCAGGCATTTAGTTCTGGCACCAAAGGGTTAATGCATGTTGATCATTTCATTTTGTCCATAAGTGTTAATAGTGAACCCTGTAAGAAATCATCTTATCCTGGACTTTAATAAAGAAAACACTGTATATATAATACAAAAGACAAATTTTGGAAGCGTTTCTTCCTCTTCTTTTTCTCCTCCTCCTCCTCCTCCTCATCCTCGTGTTCCTCCTCCTCCCCTTCTCTTCTTTCTCCTCTTCTCTTTCTCCTCCCCCTCCCCCTCCTCCTCCTCATTCTCCTCCTCCTCCCTCTTCTTCTTCCTCCTCTTCTTCAATACAGTATTACTGATTTTGGTCAATTATATTTGGATCATTTTTTTTCTTTCTCCCAGAAATAAAGTGAATATTTCTTTCTTCAATAAAATTATAATTTCTGTTGCTGGAGTTTTCAGCCCAGGGTGGAGCAGTTTTTAAATGTTATGCATCTTCCATGCAACTGTCCATACACACAAGCCCTCACTTCCAATTTGTTGCACAATGTTTATTATTCACTGCTCCAGCACTTTTGGCCACAGGATATGACCCTCCACATGGAGCTACGAACTTCATAGACTTACACAACATATATTGCAAATAGTCATACATACGTGGTAGAAATGTACATATTGGCATCTATCTTTGTACAACATTAATATTTTGTGTTTGGTCTGTGATAAGGTATCATGTTAAAGCAGTATTAATATTATAATACAAATAAGATACTGAAATTGCATTATGTGCTGTATCCAGATGTCTGTGGTGGTGACAAAATCTTTGGTTTAATTTGAATCAAGACAACCCAAGGCTAGGACACTCCCATGTATACAGCATATTCATTCATGGTGTACAGTGTATTCATTCATGGTATGCACATGGAGTGTCCTGGCCTTGCATGATGTACGCCAAAATTATAGCAAAGATTATATCACCATCACAGATGTCTGAATGCAGCACATGATTCAATTTTAACGTTTCATTTCTATTGTAATTTTAATGCAGTTTTAACATTATAACTAATCACAGATTGAACAATATAATATTAATGTTGTTTAAATGTAGATGGATACCAATGTGTACATTGCTTCTATTTACATATGACTACTTGCAAAGTATGCTGTATCAGTTTATGAAGTATATAGCTCCCTGAAGATGGCCACATGCTTTGAGTGAAACATGTATGTTCAATAAATAATAAATATTGTGCATTGAATGGGAGGTGAGGGCTTGTGTGTATAAAGCAGTTACATTGTTACAAAGATTATAGGAAGGTATCTTTCAAGCAGTTGCATGGGAAGGGGTAAAATTTTTGTTATGAGAATGTCAGATGAACTGTGGTGGTCATTATACAGAAGTACAGTAAAACCCTTATTGATGTGGCACAGTTTATAAAATTTAAAAGAATACAGAGATTGAAAGATATAAAAAGAGTCATGATATGAAGAATTCTGCTACATAGTTTCAGTTTTGATCAGTTTTTTCTAATGTTATGGGTTTTGTTCTTTTTCGGGACAAAAATAGTATACGTCCTCTTCCATTCCTTTGTGAGTCACATTTTAGACACTTGGATGTGGTGGTGTGTAATTCTTGTAATTCTTATTTATTTTTTTCTGAAGGCAACAACATGTTTTCATTTCTTATTTGCACATTTTTATTATTTATTCTGCAGTGTCATTGATGTTTATTTTTTATGTAGCTGCTTTTAAATGTCTGTGTTGATTAGCGCCAGAGACTGCTTAACCCTTCAGCTTGGGGGCATTTAAAACCCAGTTCATACTGTGATGTGGGAAGTTTTTTCTATGGGGTATTTAAATTTTGAGCTAAATTGTGCAGGAGTCTATTCAAAATAATGTAGTTTTGTTAATAGTGGTTGGATTTCGATGAAACTTGAAACAAAATATTTAGGAATGTCTAA
>Ga0131853_10018722_pt1 | contig 12600 bp, 10 predicted proteins | sample TergutLab28metaG_FD_92764 | JGI IMG/M metagenome (GOLD analysis project Ga0131853, IMG submission 92764) | Labiotermes labralis P1 segment gut microbial communities from Petit-Saut dam, French Guiana - Lab288 P1 (version 2) (version 2) | ecosystem: Host-associated > Arthropoda: Insects >...
CCCTGACTTATCTGCAAACTGCACAATGACTCTGAGGCAACACAGTCAAAAAAAAAAGAAGTGAAGTAGGTGTGAGGAGCGCCGGGGAGGGTGGGGGGGGGGGGGGTGGGGGGGGAGTTGTATATGGGTGGGGGGGGGGGGGGGGGGGGAGTTACAGCTATAGAAAAATATTACTTGGATCAATATAAAGTATAAAGTAGGTTTCATATCATAACCCATATTTCATTTTTGAAACTTTGGCCTTGATGGCATATCTTAAATTCCATTAAGAAAGAAGTTTTTTGGGTTGACGTTCAGGTGGCCGTGCATCATGATAAATTCTTTTAATAAAACCAACTAGATGCACTAATTTCTCAAATTTATTTGTGGACTAAAACTCCACATGTTTCGGACTGGTCCTCTGTCCATCACCAGGAGTTTTTTACTGTACACACAGCAATGCGCAAGCTGTCAGCAAACCTGCATGACATACACCATTGCCATGTGTACAGTGAAAAACTCCTGAAGATGGACGGAGGAACTGTCCGAAACACGTGGAGTTTTAGTCCAGAAATAAATTTGAGAAATTAGTACATCTAGTTGGTTTTATTATAATAAGTTTTTTGGAGTTGGATATTCATTTTATAAACTGAACGTCTAGTTCCATATTATGGTCAGTTGATGATGACATTGTTTTGCCCAGTAGGTGGTTACAGTTGTTTTGGAGCAACATATTGCCTCTTTCTTCAGGCTGTCTAGAAGACCATGTTCTAAATCTTGAACTTCACTTCTGTGAAAACTTTAGATATTATAAATAGCTAGTGTCCCTTATAACATTGGGGTCTTTCTACAAAAATTACTGATCTCTTAATACCTCTGCCTCCCATCTGTGCCTGCTTGGCATGTAATGAGTTAAGTTTTCTCAGAGTTTCTTTCTGTGGAAACATAACCATTGCATTTAAAACCATGTTATTTCTGATAAAGTGGAGTCTTCATGGTTATTCCTTTACTTTTGTCATTCAGGTACATTTCCTCAAAGTTCCGAACACAACAGAACAATTCTCCGCAAGGCAGTATAGACAATAAACTGGAAGTTTTAAGGTAAGTTATGTCATCCAACGAGGTGTGAGTAATTGTTTGTCATGCAGAATGAGACAGCTAAACAGTTGTGATGTGAAACGATTTCATCTGAAATCGTTGGCCATTGCTGTGTTAAATCTTGCAACTGGTCAACCCACTACTGAATGGAATTAAGTTTTGGTTGACATAATCTTTCATTAAGTGTATTAAAATGATATATTTTGGATTATTGTTCTAAGCCAAGCCCACTTTACCTGTAGCTCATGTGCAATGTGGCCCGTGTTATAGTGTTACATTGCCTGTGAATAATGTCTGTAATGAGAAAAAAAGTCTTTTGACCCTTTCTCTGGCAAAGCCCAGATAGAACATTGAAGCAGTTTTGAAAAGTTACAGTTTGTTTGTGGAGATGTACGTTACATTAGTAATTCATTTTGTAGTAAAATGCTGAAAGTAGCACCACCTTAGACTAGGTTGTGAATTGCATTTTTGTTCATTTTAAGTAAAGTTATAGTATCCACTGTTTGCTAAGACATTTTGTTGGCCTATCTGTTGCAGTCTACGATGCCAGTCACTCTTGTACCTTAAATTGTTCAAGATGAGAAAGCATGAGGTGAAGGAATATCAAAAAGTTCTGGCAGATTATCATCAGAAAGTGAGTACCAAGGACAGCATTGTTCATGTGAAACTGCTTGTACAAGTTGTATCATTATGTTCATCACTGCTGTCATTTCCAAAGATCAGGACACTGTCAGACAAAAGTACAGTAGTATTAGTATGAAAGATATTGGACATGATCTGTTATAAACTTGCAAAAGTGTCTGACAGGAATTACGGAACTAATGTGTACATTTCTTTCTATTGAGTTTACTTGTTTAGTTTGTAGGTTTAAATGTTCTCCGTGGGTTCTAGCTTCATGTCTCTGTCCAATAGTACTGGGTCTTCCTTCTTCTTATCTCATGACCCCTTACTAGGGTCAAGCAAGAGAAGTTCCCATCCTTCACTGCCCCCCTGCATATTATAGGTCTTGTCTCTCCATTCTCTGTGTTGCTTTGTCCCCAGTGATCTGAAAAAGGAAGAGTTGTGTATTGCATATTACTCCCGTAAGTTAGCCCACTTTTTAACATTTAAGATATTAATATAAATACTGTCCACGAAGTTGTAAAATTCTTATACAACTTGAAGTGTTACAGATTAGACTGTAGACTAGGTTTTAAGGTCATAGACATTTTGATTTTGGAGGAAAATAAAAGGAACTTTAGGGAAATGCATGGAAATTATTCAGGGATAAAATAAAGTCATTTTTTATTTTCATTGTTACACCATGCGTGTTGTCGAGTTACTCAATTATTACACCAACCACTGCACATATATAAAGTCTATAAAATTTACACATTAAAACATTAAAAACACTCCGACATGTTTCGATATCACGCAACGAAGCACAGAATGCACATCCGTAGCAGGGCACTCTTCGCAACATAACATTACACAACATGGCTTGCTGCCACAATACCCAACTTGTACGGCGAAATTAATATGTGACTATTTCTAGTGTGACTTTAGCAAGGAAGATACAGCTTCCTGGGGATGGTCTTAGGACCGAAACATGTCGGAGCGTTTTTAATGTTTTAATGTGTAAATTTTATATATGTGCAGTCGGTGTAATAATTGAATAAAATAAAGTCAGTTTTTTGTGCAGAAAATTGGAAGGGGTAGTGAAAACAGTCTACATGTATCATAATCTCATGCCTCATTTGGGCTGTCGCCATGAACCCGTCAGTTGGCTCCTTGTAGATTAAGAGTCCCTTTTAGTTTGTCAACATAAAATATTTATTGTTAAAGTTAATTTATACATGCTTGTATAAATCCAAACATTTTACATACATTTCCAAAACTTTCCAGCAACCATCAGCTGGTACAGGGGTACACAAACCTTGAGTGCTAGGTCATCAAGATGACAAGACATTTTGGCACCTAATATTTGTGGTTCCTGACTGTGGACCTTGCTTCATGTCATTTATCTCGTACCTAGAATTTTGAGATGCCTGTCAAATGTTTGAAAAATTTGTGTACTCATGAGCTTATAACTCCATGGAAAAGAAACCTGCTTGAGAAACTAATAGGTACTCAAAAATTTAAGAAGTACATTGCCTCTTATGAAACCTGAGCATGCTTTCCCTCTCCTGAACCTGGTGAGTCTGCTCCTTGATCCCCAAGTTATCTTTGCTTCAGGATTTTTGCCTGAAATTTTGTACACGTTTCTGATATCTTGCATACGTACTACACTCTCATCTTCCTTGGTTTGATCACTCTAGTAATACAGTAAAAGGTAAATCAGTCCCATTACAGGCTTGAGGTGCTCAGAGGGTTCCAGGAAGTTAAGGTTCCCAGATTTCATGACAGTGGCACAGGATGGTGGTAAGTTTGTCAGCCTTACGCACCGGCCGCTTTTTACCCCCAGGAAATTCTCCTGGTACTCATTTCTGTTAGAGGCTGAGTCGACCCCAGGGCCATAATGCGATCAAAAGGATTATGTCAATGAAAAATTCCAATGACACCATCTGGAATCGAACCAGCGACCTTCCAATTTGTAGCACAGCACCTTAACCACTGTGCTACTGCGGTCCCCCTCGTTATACAGTGCCATACTTAAATGGCTCCAATCACTATTCACTTCTCATTCATTTGCTTATACTATACACTGAGCTCATGAACCAGCTTGTACCCACTGCTTTTGGAAAAGTTGGGAGGTCTCTCTGAGCCACTGTTGGTGCCTGTTGACATTTATGATGCACATACGTACTAAATACATTTCCTACAGTTGATGTCATGAGATTAGAGAGAAGTTCCCAGTTGCTCCATTTTCAGAGTGGAAAACAGTTTACAAATATGTGTGTGGGAAGGTTTAGATTGACATGTTCAGGTTTATACTGGAGGAGAAGGTGAGAAAATGTGCTGAGGAAAGAATGGACAAAATTTCCCCTGAGACTGGAAACATTTCAAAGGAAATCTTTGGCCTGACATGCATGTTAGTGGTGATTTTGGGTGCATCATCAAACATGGTTTACAAAGCCTGCAACACAAATGGTGGAAAGGGAACTGTATTTTGTGGACTGCTATTGCAGGGGTATCGTGATGGAATAATAAACACCCATATTCTGTCCTTTTAGCAATGAAGCTTGGTTTCATTTCATTGGATACATGAAGTGATGTTATATGATGTTACATTTGGTGTCTGTGGTGTACTGTGTGTGCAACTAGAGGGTTGTTGGGCCTGTCCTGTCTGGGACCACAAATTCATTCCAGTATGTAATACATTCTGATGCCATATCTTGAGCACCTGTCCAATTACAACATGGACCCAAGTCTGTAGCAGGTAGAGTGGTAGAGTAGTAGCCATCATTGCATGCATTGAAGAGAAACAGAGTGATGTGTGAAGTTCTGCAGGAAGTATCAGTGTATGGACTCAGAGTACACATAAGTAGAATTTTTTTAGTGTTCAGTTGCATGTACAGGGCACGCGGTGGTGCATTTGATTGAGGCACTGGCTACAAGCCGGAAGGTCGCGGGTTTGATTCCCAGTGGTGTCACTGGAATTTTTCATTGACTTAGTCTTTCTGGCAGCACTAGGCCCCCAGGGTTGACTCAGCCTATAACAGAAATGACTACCAGGAATATTTCCTGGGGGGTAAAGGCGGCAGTTGCGTAGTGCTGACAACTTTACCACCTTCATGTGCCGATTGTCTTGAAATGTGGGAGCCTCAGCCCCCTGGAACCCTCAGGGCTTGTCCAGGACTGTAATGGGATTTACTTTTTAGTTACATGTATTGAAATGCTTTTCTCCACAGGCAATGCAGCCAACACCATTGCAGCCAGAACAGTGTGGTGGGCAGGGTACTCCATCCCCACTGTCACCTACTCCATCCCCAGCAGGATCTGTGGGATCAGTAGGGAGTCAGTCATCTGGGTACAATAGTGGTGATGTGGCTGCAGGGAGAATGGTCGGTGGTAGCAGCAGTGGTGTAGTAGGTGGTAGCAGCATGGGGCAGCAACCTCCTGCAGCCAACATGGGCCCATGTGTTGCTGTGCCATTGTCCGTACACTCAGCAATGCAGAAACAGAACCAGCATTATAGCTACTTGCTCTCCTGTCATGAACTTTGGGAACAAGCAGATTTGCTTGTTTATAAGGGCAAACACAAAGGTAATGTAGTATTGTCATGTCGATATAATTTTAAAATGTGGTCCCTATAAAGCTTCAGTTGGTTGTGAGCATTTCAGGGAGCTTCCTGGCATCATTTTCAGGACAGTGTGGAAAGGCTTGAAGTCAGAAGTAGTGACATCTGTTCGGTCAAATTATTCTCTTCACACTCATACTATAGTTGCCTGAATGTAAGACAATAATTTTTGCCTGATTTATTGTCTGAAATATAGGGGGTACCCTTATAATGGCACGTTAAGTTTTTAATAATGTTCCATGCAGATATTTTCCTCAAAACTGAAGATTTGGGCAGTGGCAGGAGAAAGGGGAGTTGTGTGGCCGAACATTTTTTGTACATTTGGTAATCAAGTAAAACGATTGCTAGTCCTCAGTTACGTGCAGTTCGAAGCTGTCCGTCATAAAACTTACTGTAAAGGTCCATTCTTGAAACATTTAGCGAAGGTTGGAAGGTCATTGCTCAAGAGATCTTTAAGTCAGAGACAATGTGAGCAACTGACAAAAGAAATGATAGTCTGTTTAGCTAATTTATGAAATGCAGGTGCAACATGCAGCACTCATAATGTAACATGGGTGAAGGGCAACAGCCTAGCACAAGCAAACCTTCAACCCAAGATGAAAAATAAATAAATGAAAGAAATTTTTTTACTGACCAAAGGGTGTTGGACATTCTCGTTCAAGTAACTGAGCTGTGTAAGCGAGGTTGCACATAGTGAGGTCACCTAGAGCAGTGTTTCTCAACCTTTGTGAGACCGCGGCCTGGTAAATTCTTTTTTCATAAGACAAAGGCCCAGTCCCAACAGATTTACTCATCATTACCTTTCCAATTTTTTTTTTAAGTTTATACATTAAAGTAACATAAGTATTAATAATTAATTATGGCATATTCATAAAGAGTATTAGTACACTTATGTGTACTGTATGGCATGTTGACAAATATAAAATTACACTGAAATTAGTTATCAGTTCCAGGAGAATCTCTAGCGGCCCAGTATTATTGATGCCAGGGCTCAGTACTGGGCCGCAGCCCGGCAGTTGAGAAACACTGACCTAGAGCACAGATTCATTGCTCTGGAGTCAAGTGAGGGTTGGTTTCTGGTATATGAGATAGGAGTTTGAGTGAAAGGAGGAGGTTGAATAATTAGTGGTTGATTAACTGGACAAGTGCAGACTTTTTACTTCAGTTGTAAGTAAATAAATAAATGAAGTAGTGAGGATTAAATCAGATTTGAAGAACCGCACCAGTATCCCTTAAGAAGTCTCACCTACTAGACTGAGCGAGTCAGGGCATGCAGTGTACATAGGGTGAGCGTGTACACCCTCATCTTATAGGGAGGGTTTTCTTATATTTGTATTTCGGTGAATGTGGTATTTTACTTAGCCTTTTGGTGCCGGAATTATTTTTTTAATTTCAGCACATCCTGTATATGTGAAATGTGAATAATACAGGAACCAAATACGTTAGAATTATGAAACAAACTGCATTTTGAAGAGAAAAAAAATGGATGGTATATGCTATGTTTAAAATATTCAGTACCTATATTTGTTGAATAAATATATAAAATGCAACTTTAGAGGTTAGCATTGCGGTACGACCACTATAGTTGACATTAGGCATCAAAGGGTTAATTGCATCATACTACGTCTCTGTGAATAAGAGGTTGAAACATCTACATTAACCTTTTACAGCCTACTAGTTACGTGATGCACCAACAGTTTAACATTCAACAACTGTGCGCTCTGCCCACACTGTATTTATGTGTTTTGTAATTATCTGAGAACAAACAGCGACTTGTGCCACTTACAGCATAACCTGATTGGTTTTTATAACCGAGATGAAAAGTGTTTACAGCGAGGTACAAACTGGGTCTTTAAATAAAAAGGTCTGCACTTCTTCTTTAAAGGGTTAATTAGCCTAGTAACAATTCAGTCAGTCAAGTTTTTATTACAGTGTAGCTTATACATTGTTTGTTGAATGTTGTTGTACATAGTGGACCGAGTTTGGAAACTAACATTGGCAGGTCTCACTTTATGCAAGGGTAACATTCCTGAAAAATATCATGCAAATCGAAATCGCCCAAATTGAGTCTGAAATTCCCATTTTAAACATTGTATTTCCTAGGGTTTAGGGAATTGACAGTTTCATCCTATGTAGTGTGTGCCTATACCACTGTAGTACCTACAGACCTGTCTGTATGTATACACACACACACACACACATAATGGGTGGGTCTTGCTTTCACCAGGGTTATGTTCCTGAAAAGTCCCACAAATCGAACACAAAGTTCCTATTTAAAACGGTGTATATCCCTGGCTTTAGGGGTTTGAAAGCTTCCTCTTGTATAATGTATGACTACACCACTGGTGTACATATGGATCCATAGATTGTATATGTACTGTATATACAGTTTGTATATATTTGTGTACTGTATACATGCATTTCTCTATTTCTTTACTTGTAGTGCAGTAAACATGTGACTCACATCCACAGCGTGTGGTCTGATTCATTCTGACACAAACGGTTTAGTTCCTGACTTAGCACTTCCATTAATTCTGTCAGCGTTACCATGAAATGTGGTATGCTGCTATGAATGAGTCTGACATTACAGCATGTGTCAACATTTTGCTGATCCTTTTCAAGTCTGCTATTACGGCTGATTTCTCTTCAATACTGATTTCCTATAACCGGTTCTTCACTGGGGTTGCACTAGGTGATGTAGATTGCTGTTTCTCATTCATGTTTTTTAAGAAAAGCCAATATATGAGCCATGTGATGTATCACCAATGTAATAAACCCATACATGTGACTGATGGCATGACAGTGATGCCATTTTTGTTAGCCTCCTACAGAAGATAAGTGTGGCCACAGATGGTCTATGCCAAATCACATTAAACTGAAAATTATTGCAGACATCTGAAAAGTTATGTAAACTTTCAAGTCACATTAAACAAAATTGCACAAAAAGGAATCGTATAAAATGAGACCTGCCATTATATGTAGCGGAAGCAGCTGCTTCTGTCCTCTTAATGTTATGAAATTTATTTCTCTTTGTGAACTTTCTAATTCAGTCTGTACTTGCACTAAGTGGTTTAACATTATTGTTATCATCCTTTGACAAATTCTCGTATATTAGAAAGAGCCACTTGAACCAGAATCTAACTTCAGACACGTGGCACTGATTTTGATGTTCAAGCCATGTACTCAGCATTTTTTTTCCCTGTGTTCAGTAGTGGGACTTCTTAAATAACAAATTCTTGCATCACCCACTTTAGTTCCTAACATAGCAGTTTACCTAATTTTTTCAGCCTTATCACAAATGGTATGCTCACTACAATGAGTGGTTCTCATTTATGTCAGCAGTTTATTCATCTTTTTCCAAGTCAGTTTATCATCTCATTTCCCTTTCATACTGATTGTCTTTTGCCATTTTTCGTTGAGGTTGCCCTAGGTGATAGATTTATGTTCCACACTTCTTTTGGTAAGAAAACCAATACTAAGGAAGTAAACTAAAGAAGCCACATTATATGTCACTGACATAATCCATATGTGTGAGCGAGAGTGTGGCAGTGATGCGACATTCTGCTAGCCTAATTCAGAGATCTGTGTAGCTATGGTTCTTCTGTCCCAAACTGCATTAAACTGAACGTTATCACATAAATTCAAAAAGTGTTGTAAATTTTTGAGTCGCATTAAAGCGAAATCTTTGCGCATAGAACTTGTGTAAAATGAGACTTGCCTGTATTTTGGATTCTGGTTTCCTCACTGTTAAATTTTAAGAACTGTAGAGACTTCATTAGACCACTTCTTTCCAACACTTGTATCATTTACTGGTAGCCATGGTGGCACAGTGAGAGAAAACCTTTTGCTTCTACCACTGAAGATCATTTTGTGGCCATTTCTGGTTACAGTCACAGTGGTAGGTTTATTGCAACTATTAAAGTTGTATGGTGGGCAGGGTAGCTCAGTCGGTATAGTGACTGAGCTACGGGCTGGACGGTCCGGGGTCGAATCCTGGTGGGGACAAGATTTTCCACCCATCCAGACCTGCCCTGGGGCCTGCCCAGCCTTGTGTAAAATGGGTACTAGGTCTTTCTCAGGGGTAAAGTGCGGCCGGGGCGTGCTGCTGACCACTCTCCCCCTTCTAGTGCCGCGGTCATGGAGTAGCAGAGCTATACCTCTCTCACCTTCTGGGCCACACCGGGCCAGCAACAGGAACATTTTTTTTTACCCTTTTCATTCATTTTTTATTATGGTAATAGACGATTTGTTTGGGATGTGTATTATTTTAGTACAAAATATTTTGCTGGAGGTCAGTGCATCATTTTATTGCACAATTAATATTTATATTTATATTGATTTATTTTTTCTGTTTTGTACAGATTTCTTCATTGAGCTCGACCAGTACTGTGGACCTCTTACTTTACACAGTTCTTTGAATGACCTGGTGAGATATGTCAGAGTTGGAATTCAGAGGTTGAAAGACATGTGATGATTTATATGCTGTGGCATGAGAAGTGAAGTTGAGTGAAGTGACAGTGAGTTGGACCTCATAATAAACCGTCTAATGGTTTGGCTCCCTTCTTTCTGTGAGTCAGAGTGTGTCAAATATCTGTGGACAGATCATATATAATCATCCATCCTTATTTAACTTTGCAGTGAATATGCTGGCATTGTGCACCCTTATTCAAACACTTTGCAGTGTAGGATACAGTACAGTGGACCATTTTCCATAGACTAAGCAGGAAGTTACCTGAGAAGGGGGCAGCTCAGTTAATTTGGGAGTTCATTTTAGAAATTCTGAAGTCAGTTAAATTCAATCACCCAACAGGTGTTAGATGTTGCAGTTCATGATTCTCTCCCTAAGGATTCCTCTCCCAAATTTTTATGTTGTTTCCATCACACTGCAGGATAAAGAAGTCCGTGATAGTGGCCATCTGTGGACTTAACGTAGGTGTTTGTTTAAAACTGTTTTATTTATTATGGGTGATGTGACGTGCTGTCTGGGATGCCAGTATAGAGAAATAATTTGTGTGCTGCCTTTACACTGGAAATAGTGCTGAAGTTTTCAGAACTGCAGATGGCATCACCCCATTTTCATCTCTTCATTCAGTAGTGATGCTCTGAATCCCCAAAATAATGTCTCTTTCTTGCCCTCCAGAATAATGACCATTTCTTGCCCCCTTCCTCCCCTTGATTTGGTCTCTGTTTACATAAATTTTTATCCTGAATGGATTTGATTTAGTATGTCTGTTTTCAAAATTTTGATTGAGCAGTTGTTTTTATTGCAATAATTGTAGCACCCTGATGATGTAATTACTGCCCAAATTATGGTCAGTAAGTGATATTTTAAAGGCCTTTTCAGAAACAAAGACTTGGATAGAAAGCGAGGGAGTTTGGTTATATTTTCGTTGACCAGTTTATTACATGACACATTGAAGCTTCTCCCTGCCAGAACTTGGCAGCCCAATGATTGAACTCCTCAGAATAAGGATGGATACCTCAACTTCCTGCCAGGTTGCTGAGTGTAAGAGTGCAACGTGTGACCATGATGAGCCCTTTGTAATTCTTTGAGTGGCTCTGAAGCATCAAGAAACAACTCATTTTTATCTGATGGTACCAGTGTTTCTTAACTATGAATATAGATATGGATGCAAATTTTTTATTAATATTTTGCAAACTGGATGTTTGTAGACTGTAAAGTAAGTACATATTATGATAATAATAATTATTATTAATTTTATTATTATTATTATTACTCATTATTATTATTATTATTATTAAATACGCCGTTCCTATGTTGTGCAGCTTGACATGTGCGGCTGTTTAGAATGCTGTATAAATAAATATTCTGTAGTTTAATTTTCAGTAGGGGGATTTTCTCACTAGCAAAATACAGTAAAGCAAGGGTTGTATATTTTTGTATATATCATAGTGTTGAGGCACTACTGCTATAATTAAAAACGATAGGAAGGTCAACGAGTATAAAATGTCAATATGTGTATAGTTAGATGGTAATGTGTTGGGTAAGACAGTGAAAAGTAGGCATGTCTGAATTGCATTTGTTAAAAAAAAAAAATAATAATAATAATAAGAAAACGAAGAAGAAGGAATATGAAACAAAATTATTTATATATTTCTTCTGTTTGTGTGTTTCTTGTTTAATTTTGTTTCAGTGTATTTGATCAAGTTTAAGGAGGTTCTTTCTTTAAACGAGCCCATGATAGCACAAGCATTTAGCATGTAGTCAGTTTCATATGTTTTAATCGTAACTTCGTGATTGCTCAGACGCTGTAATGCGGTGTGTTTATTTGACAGTAGTGCATGTATCCTGTGTTACTATTATGGTTAAAACTGATGTTATGTTTTTGTCTATATGTAACTAAAATATTTATTTGCTTCATTGGTAATTTATCAGTTGATATGGCAAGCTTGGATATTTTATGGAAGAAATTAAATGGTTTCCCCAAGAAAATAGAAGTGGAAACTGGCTGTGTCACATTTGCTTTCAAGGGCTCAGAATAATGGTGTTTTGTTTTCATAGGACATCCTTAAACCATCTTACAATACTGTGCACATTGCCCTTGGTATGAACACTGAAGAGTGACCATCCAGAGTATTTGATATGGTTAAGGCATTGTGTTACCAGTGTTTATTATGGTTTTTATGTGTTGAGAGAAGTATTTTTACACATATAATTCATTCTCAAAGCATGTAATACACACACACCATAAAATGATTCCAAACATTGTACCATCTCCATTACTCCTGTTTACATGTGAAGTAGATTTTCAAATGTCTGCCAATTCCATTGCCATGGTAGACCCTGAAGTTGATAGAAAACTGTTTCATAGCCATGACGTAATATTTATAATTTTTCAGTGAAATTACACGTTATTGATAAGTTATACAAACCTGTAACCCATAATATAAACAGACACATTGATTGAAAGACTTGCAATGAATTTATGGCAGAGGCTTGGTTAATTATGGGTTTTTAACTAGAAAGCAGACTAATAGTTGCAAATAAATGTAGTTCATTTGTGATGCTCATCGTCAACAAGACAGAAACTGTTTCTCCCTCCCAGCTGCTCGTGTTTCTACCACTTAGCTTTACAGAATGGTGTAACACGACCTGCTTGGAGTGTACAGATCCAAGACACAGTCTTTACTCCTTTTTTTTTGGGGGGGGGGGGGGGGGGGGGGGGGTTTTTTTTTTTTTTTTGGGAGGGGTGTAAATTTTTTATGTTTTTTTTTTTTTTTTTGTTTTTTTTTTTTTTTTTTTTTTTTTTGTGTTTTGGAAAATAAACATTTAGTATTTTCAC
>Ga0131853_10018723_pt1 | contig 12600 bp, 9 predicted proteins | sample TergutLab28metaG_FD_92764 | JGI IMG/M metagenome (GOLD analysis project Ga0131853, IMG submission 92764) | Labiotermes labralis P1 segment gut microbial communities from Petit-Saut dam, French Guiana - Lab288 P1 (version 2) (version 2) | ecosystem: Host-associated > Arthropoda: Insects >...
CGAATATTCTTCACCAAATATAGCTAAGCATTTCCATGTCGGACACTTTGCTTCAACAATAATGGGGAAATCACTGGACAATATTTATCGTTTCCTTGGCTACGATGTAACAAGCATAAATCACCTTGGAGATTGGGGGACCCAATTTGGCAAACTAATAACTGCCTATTCAAAGTGGGGAAGCCGTGAAGAAATTGAAAAAACAGAAATCGATGGTTTAGTTAAACTTTATGTGAAATTTCACGAAGAAGCAGACAATGACCCATCACTAAACGACGAGGCTCGTTCATGGGTAGTAAAAATGCAAAACGGAAATGAAGAAGCTTTACTTCTTTGGAAGTGGTTTGTAGAGCTTAGTATGCAAGAGTTCAACCGACTTTACGAACGCCTTGGAATCAGTTTCGATTTAGTTCGTGGAGAAAGCTACTATAGTGACAAGATGGACGCAGTGGCAAAAGAACTGGCAGAAAAGGGTTTGTTAAAGGAAAGTGAAGGCGCAAAAATAGTAGACTTAGAAGAATACGGTATGCCGCCGTGCCTAATTTTGCGTAGTGATGGAGGGACTTTATATCCAACTCGTGACATTGCTGCTGCAATAGACAGATACAAAAACTTTAGTTTTGAAAAATGCATATACGTGACAGCAAATGAACAAACATTACATTTTGCCCAGTGGATGAAAGTAATTGACTTAATGGGATACGAATGGGCAAAAGGGTTAAAACATGTCCCTTATGGTTTATTTTTGTTTGAAAGTGGTAAACTAAGTACACGCCGTGGTGTTGTAGTAAAAATAGAAGACTTGCTGGATGAAGCAATTTCTAAAACACTGGCAATAATAGAAGAAAAAAATCCGGGTTTATATAACAAGTCCGTTGTTGCAAAGCAAGTTGGAATTGGTGCAATAGTATTTAACAAACTATACACCAGCCGCATAAAAGACACTATGTTTAATTGGGAAAAAATGCTTAACTTTGACGGTGAAACCGGACCATATGTGCAGTACACTCATGCCAGGGCTTGTTCGGTACTCCGCAAATCATTAAGCGGAGGCAGCACCCTTGACTTTGGTGAAATGGCTGTAGCTATGGTTTCAAAGCCGGCATTTTGCGGTTCAAATCTAATTGAAGATGAAGCATTTAAAATAATCCGCTTGCTAAAAGAGTTTCCAAAATGTGTGGAAGAGGCAGCTTTAAAATATGAGCCTTCCGTTATTGCTCGCAATATTATGGAACTGGCACAAGCTTTTAATGCTTTTTATCACAACCACACAATTTTAGCCGAGAATGAAGCGGTGCGCCTTGCACGTTTAGTACTTACAGCGGCTGTAAGGCAAGTACTAAAAACAGGGCTTGAGCTTCTTGGTGTTGCAGCACCTGCTGTTATGTAATAAATAAGAGGGACTTAAATGTCAACAAAAGAACTATTTAAAACACTAAGGGAAACATTTATAACATCATTGCCACTAGCGGCAGTGATAATCATAGTTTGCGTATTTATTGCCCCAATGCAAGACCCATTTGACTATGTACGGCTAACAGTCGGGTATCTTGGGGTAGTTGTTGGGCAGTCTTTATTTTTGCTGGGTCTGGAGCATAGTGTTTTGCCTATTGGCAAAGCTATTGGTGTTTCATTTGCAAAAATTAAAAAGGCATTGTTTATTGTTTTTTTTGGAGTGCTTTTTGGTTTTTTTGCCACGATTGCAGAGCCTGCCATGTGGGTATTGGCACGGCAAACCAACCTTATTGTAAATGATATTATAGTTCCTGTTTTTGTTTTAATCATGAGTGCAGGAATAGGTATTGCTGTTGGTTTTGCACTGTATCGGATTATTAAAGGGTTTAATATTCGTTATGTTTTTGGCATACTTTATATTTTTACTTTCCTCATTATTATTTTTGTGCCTGAACAGTTTATTGCACTTGCTTTTGACGGTAGCGGAGCAACAACCGGAGATATTTCTGTACCATTTATATTAGCTCTTGGCATGGGTGCCAGTACGGCATTATCTAAAAGAGGAAAAATGGGTGAAAAAAAAGCAGCCGCAAGCTTTGATGAAAATGAAGATAGTTTTGGAATTATAGGAATTGCATCAGTTGGTCCAATAATTGCAGTTTTTGTATATGGTATAGTTTTGCGTTTTATACATGGTGGAATGCCAATGGAAAGCGTATACGCTCCCGGTGATTTGCCGACTGATGCTGCACTGCTCATGTCGTCAAGTTTTACTGATACTTTAATTGCTCTTTTGCCGCTCATTATCGCATTTATCCCATTTCAAATTTTTCTTATAAAGATGAAAAAAAAGCCTTTTTTACAAATAGCTTGGGGGATAGTGCCTGTATTTTTAGGGCTTTTAATATTTTTGTTTAGCATTGACTTTGGGTTTGCTTTTGCCGGTCAATACATTGGCGAAGTTTTTATGCACCCGGAACGCTCAAATGTGTTTAGGTTAATTTTACTTGTTGTTGGCTTTGTACTGGGTATGGCAATAACTTTGACCGAACCTGCTGTAACAATTCTGGGCGAGCAGCTTGAAGAGCTGATTGGTTTAAAAAGCATGACAACACGCCTTACCCTTGCCATTGGAATTGGTTTTTCTGCAACGCTTGCTATAGTAAAGATTATGTACGAGATTAATATTTTGTGGTTTTTACTCCCCCTATACGCTATTGCACTTGTTATGATGAAGTTTACGCCAAAACTTTTTGTAGGATTAGCGTTTGACAGCGGAGGTGTTTCCGGTGGGGCACTTTCTTCTGCCGTACTCACGCCTCTTACTCTTGGTATTGCTCAATCTGTAGCTTTTGCCGCTGGAGAAAACGCTCAAAGTATTTTAACAAATGGATTTGGGATTATTGCTTTTATTTCCGTAACACCCCTTATTGCTGTACAAGTTTTAGGGATTGTCTTCTCTGGTAAAAAATAATTATAAATAAACCCCCATTACCCCTGATGTCACAATTGAGAAAGTGACATCAGGGGTATGGGGGTTTTTACATAGTACTAACATGTGTAAAAATAAATTATTTACCCTTATATACAAACTCAGGAGTGTGACCTGTGGTGATAGTAGGTTTGTTTGGATTGTACGCCCATTTTGCACCATTTACTATAACCTTTGCAACATCAGGAATTGTGTAAATTGGCAAGGTTTCGTGTCCTGGAGAAAAGAAGAAAATTTTTCCACCTCCACGTCTCCATGTGCAGCCACTGCGGAAAACTTCACCGCCTTCGTACCATGAAATAAACAAGAGTTCTTCCGGTGCCGGTATTTGAAACTGCTCACCGTACATTTCTGTTTCAGGGATATCAATATATTCCGGTATTCCTTGGGTGATTGGGTGATATGGGTCAATTGTCCATACTCTTTCAAACTCACCGGCTTCACGCCAGCGAAGACGCACTGTTTCCGTACCCATAAGTCGGTGGAAAATTTTTGATGCATGTGCCGAGTGAAGAAGTACAAGCCCCATACCCTCAAGTACTCTTTTTTGGATACGGCTTACTGTTTCTTCTTCTACTTCGTGGTGATGACAATGTGCCCAATAAACTAAAACATCAGTTCTATTAAGTAGTTCTTCAGAAAGCCCTTGGTCTGGCTGGGTCTGGTCAACTACATTTACTTCTAAAAACTCACCGGAAGTTTTTAGGATTTCTGCAATTTTGGCATTAATACCATTTGGGTATGGCTCGAAAGGTTCGTTGTTTTCGTTCCATGTTGTAACTCTAATTGAAGACATAAGTTTCTTCCTTTTCTTATATTTTTTATATTATAGCTTTACAATAAACTTCTTGCAATTTATGCACGTAATTTTATAAAACGAGAAACTCAGCTACTTTTGCTGCTTCGGTTTTGCCTTTTATAATTTTTACAAGCTCAAGTGCAAATTCAAAAGTTGAACCCGGGCTTCGGCTTGTTGTAATATTTCCATCTGTGATTGTGCTTGATTCACTTATCTTTAAAGCGTTTAGCTCATTTTCCATACCTGGGTAACATACAGCCTCTTTACTATTTAAAAGACCAAGTCCGCCAAGGATTGTTGGAGCTGCACAAATGGCAGCAATCTTGCCCCCATCTTTATCATGGAGTTTTAGCATTTCCTTTAAATATTCATTGTTTTTGAGTGCTATAACAGCAGGTCCACCGGGTAAAATTAGCATTGCTTCTGATATATCCTTTAAGTCGTCAATAATCATATCAGCTAAAATTGTAATGGCATGTTTTCCTGTAACTTGCCGCTTGCCGCTAAAGGATACACTTGCAACCTTTACTCCAGCACGCCGCAAAATATCAAGCGTTGCGACAACCTCAATCTCCTCAAATCCATCTTGTAAAAAAAGTATAGCATCGTACATAAGTTAATTTCCTCCTTAGTTTTATCTCAAGTTTGTTTCTACAGAGCGCATAATATAATATGGACGAAGTTCTGCAAAACGTCTTATTCCGTCACGGCTTTCGGCTACTCCTTCCGGAGAAGGCCACCATGGTGAATCAGGTATTATAACGTCCATTCGCATTGCAAACTCATGCTCGGGTCTAAATCTTTCTTCCAACTCGTCAAGAGTGCGGATTATATTTTCCGGTGCCATAACCCCTTCTATTAACCATTCAAATGTTTCTGCCAAACGCTGCCTTGTATATGGAAATTCTACAAAAGCATGGGCAATTGCTGAACCATTGCCGCTATTCCATCTATTTCCCGTACCATTTATTATATCCATCAAAGTATCTTCTCTTGCCGAGTTTGCTTCATTGTCCCAAATTGCTAAGCCTGCTTCTATATCATGGGCAAAAACTCTCCATCTGCCGTCTCGTAAAAATGGATGCAAGCTTTCATCATTTTTTTCTTCCTCTGTTGGGAAGTACCTCCAAAGTTCAATATTATGGTTTGGCCAGTCAGAGTTGTTTATATAAACTTGCAAAGCATAATACAAAATAAGTTCATCAATACATATGCGATGGCTAAACTCTTCAAATCTTGCTTCCCCGCTTTCGCCAACAAAACCGGCTCTTGCGAGTTCATGAATTTCACGCATGTCAGCTGTTGCATGAGCTTCTCCAACCCACCAACTTGGTATAAAACGTGTATCACCACCGCCAATTATTGCAAAACGTTCTACATCTCCGCCACCATGGAGTCGTACTAAATGGTCATATGTCCGTGGTGATTTCAGCCATGCAACACCATAATACTCACCGTTTAAAAATACAGCAGCCGGGCGGTGAGTTTGAGTCGTTGGAAAACCTGCCTGGCGAAAAAGCTCCTGTGCAAGTTCATCACGAATAAATCCTGCATAGCGGTCACTTCCACCGTTTCGTAAGCGTATTCTGCGGTACTCTGTTATTAAATTTCCTGCATAGTCAAATTCATTATCAAAAAATGGAAAATCAAAAATTCGGGAGTCACCGTAGGAGTTTCTTGCAAAAAGTTCTAAAGATTTTTGAGGCTCATGGGCTCGTGAAAATCCTCCTCTTACCCTTGTTCCAGCTCTTTGAGAAATATGCAATGTACCTGTATTGTCAAACATTTGAACATGCATATCTCGTTCCGACTCACGCCCGCGGCGGTTAAAGTTTGCTGGAGAAGAAGGCTGCTCGTTGTCACCGCTATATCCATGTACCGGCCAAAAGCCTCGCCTATTGTAAAAATCCTGCCGCCAAACTTCTCGGTCAACACCTGCAACAAGTATTCCGTCATAATGATCAAAAAGCCCATGTGGGTCGGAAGTTAAAACAAAAACGAGTGTATCCTCTGTAAAACGGGTAAAAACATCTGTACCCATTACAAAATTGTGAGTGATTATATCTGATGCTTCACCATCCAGTACTGCAATTGCACGAATTGTCCTCACTGTCACCCCGGAAATTGTGTTGACATCAAAAAGCGCAAGCGGTTGCCTTGGCCTTGGGGATTCCATAAAAAGAGGGTTCCTAAACCTGAACGAATCGAGGGTTGGATATGAGCCGTCCATAGTAAAAAATATATCTGCGCCCTCTGGTCCGGTTAAAACTAGATGAAAATCAATATCATAAAACCCTGACTCATGAGAAAAATCTACATGCAAATTTGTATTTACAACAAGTGAATGAGCAACAGGGCTGACCCAAGGTTCGCTCAAATCATCATCATAATCAAAGTCAAAATCATAATCAGTTGTTGCAAATGTATCACTATTGTTAGTAACTATTGCCTCGTCATGACCACGAGCCGATAAAAACAAAACCAAAGCTAATAAAAAAATACCAAAGATTGCAATAAAAGTTATCACATGCCTACGATTCATTAAAAAAACCTCCTTTTTTTTATTTTACCTCTTGCATTAGATTTTGTCATGTGTTATTATTCTCTTCGACCTGATAAAGAGCTTTAGGGATTGGGTTTATGTTTAATGGGAGGATTCCCGAGTGGCCAAAGGGGGCAGACTGTAAATCTGTTAGCGATGCTTTCGAAGGTTCAAATCCTTCTCCTCCCAGGATTTTAAGGTGATAAGAAAGTGCTTTATACTTTCATATGCCGAAGCTAAAGTTTCGGTATTTCACAGCTGGATGTAAAAAGTTTGCTTTGCAAACTTTTCTAATGTGCCAGGAAACTGCTTCGCAGTTACCTGCCGAAACCTTCGGTTTCGGTGTTCACAACTGGGTGTTAAAAGTTTGCTTTGCAAACTTTTTAGGACAAGAAAGAGCCTTCGCCGTAGAATCGGTGAAGGCTCTTTTTGCCAGCAGGAACGTTGATAGACTTTCCTGTCTAAAGTGTACATTGTTAGGGAGATGATTTTTTGTGGTTAATTTACAAACTGCTGAATCGATTTTAAATAAATACAATAAAGAGCCATTTCATATCCAACATGGCAAAACGGTTTCTGCTGTAATGGGCTATTTTGCTAAAAAATACGACCCGGGAAACGAAGAGTACTGGCGTATAGTAGGTATTCTTCATGATACTGATTTTGAACTCTATCCAGAAGAGCATTGTGTAAAAGGCATAGAAATACTAAAAAATGAAAACATACCAGAAGATATTATCTACTCAGCACTTAGCCATGGTTTTGGAATGACAGGCTCACCATACGAGCCTGTAAAACATATGGAAAAAGTGCTATATGCAATTGACGAGCTTACAGGGCTCATTTGGGCAGCGGCACTTATGCGACCAAGCAAAAGTACCTTAGACATGGAGCTTTCCAGCGTAAAAAAGAAGTTTAAGGACAAAAAATTTGCCGCTGGCTGTAGCCGAGACACTATAAAAAAAGGAGCAGAAATGCTAAACATTTCTTTAGATGAACTTTTGCAAGAAACGATTTATGCAATGCGTGAGTTTGAAATAGACTTCTCCTGAAACTCCCATTGAGCTGTGTTGTATCGCAGAAAAATGGCGGCATTAAGCCATTTTTTGAGAAGCAACATATGCGAAATGGTGAATTTCCGGAGAAGTCTAATGGAGGTCGAAGGAGGCACGAATTAAATTATGGATAATATTTTAAGTGCAGCTTTAGCAAAAATAACAAAAATGCCTGCGTTTTCTGCTGGTATACTCCGTGATGCAGCTGCAGTTATTGCAGAAGAAGGCTGTAGAGCCTTAAGCACACATAGAGTTGGAATTTGGAATGTTTCTTCAGACCTTACCTATCTAAAAGGTGTAGGATATTATGATTCTATAAATAATGAACATTTTGTTCAGGATGAATTTGCGCTCACAAGCAATGAATATATTTCATTGTTACAGTCGGAGCGTTTGATTGTAATAAATGATGTGCGTATACCAAACCCACTTTCTGGTTCTTTAGACAGTTACGGTCCAAATATTATTGCAATGCTTGATGCACCAATTCGTGTTGGAGGTACTTTTGTTGGGGTTGTTTGCATAGAGCAAGACCGCTGTGAAGATTACCCGTCAGGTCGTGAGTGGACAATTGAGGAGCAAAACTTTGCTTCAAGCCTTGCAGATTTTGTTTCCCTTGCGATAACTTCTGCGGAACGTCGTACGCTCCTTAGGCGCACAGAAACTATGATGAGTAACCTGCCGGGCATGGTGTATCAGTGCTATAACAACCCACCTGATTTCACGTTCACATTTGTAAGTGAAGGCTCACTTATGCTTATGGGATACTTACCGGAAGAACTTGTAGGAAATAGCACCATAGCATTTTTTGATATGGTTCACCAGGACGACAAAGAAATGCTGGAAAAACGTAATGAAGAAACCCTTTCTGTTGGCTTGCCGCTAGAAGTTACGTTCAGAATCGTAATGAAAGATGGTACAGTAAAATGGATTTGGGAAAGAAGTCAAGTAGTTGAGTTTAACAGTGACGGTACAGCTCATGTATTGGAAGGTTTTTATACAGATATAACAGAGCAACGACGTTTAGAAGCTGCTGAGTTGGCTAACCAAGCAAAGTCTGATTTTCTTGCTAACATGAGCCATGAAATTCGCACACCACTAAACGCAATAATGGGTATGGCAAACCTTGTCAGCCGTGTTGTAGCCCAGGATGTCATAAACAAGGGCTTAACACTTGAATACCTTGGAAACATTAAACGTGCCGGAGGGCAGCTTCTTTCAATAATAAATGATGTTTTGGATTTTTCAAAAATAGAAGCTGGTGCAGTGAAGCTTACTCCGGAATGGTATTCGACAGATTTGCTTGTTCGTGACATTGTTGCGATGATTTATGTCCATATTGGAAACAAGCCATTAGATTTTATAGTAAATGATGACCCAAATTTGCCGGTGAAAATGTACGGTGACATTACACGTGTGAAACAAGTAATCACAAATCTACTAACAAATGCTGTAAAATTTACAAGTGAAGGTCATATTATTTTTGATATAAGTGCAGAGCAAAGCACCAATGATGCTGAAATATGGTTAAAAGTTAAAGTTTGTGACACAGGTTTTGGTATCCGCAAAGAAGATATGTATATGCTTTTTGGCAATTTTGCACGTCTTGATACCCGTAAAAACAGAAGTATTGAGGGTACTGGGCTTGGGCTTTCTATTACCAAAAATTTAATAGAACATATGCATGGCGAAATTAATGTTGAATCAACATTTGGCAAGGGGAGTTGTTTTTCATTTTATATTTCCCAGGGGGGTGCAATATCTAATAGCAAAGGCAAGCAAATTTCTGATGAAAATAAATGTAATGTAGCAATTTGTTTTTTTAATAATGTTAAGTCTAATATTTTAGCCAATAACTTATACAAAATGAAGATAAAACATGATGTAATAGTAAATTGCTCAAGTATAGAAGATAAAAGCTACACCCATATATTTTTCGATGCTGACAGATATGAAGAAATAAGCATGTATTTTTCGCAAAACGCAAAGCTGTACCCGGTATTTCGTGGAATCCCATACTCTGTACCGGAAACACTTGAAATGATTGAAACCCCACTAACAAATCTTACGATTTTGCGATTGCTTGGTGAAAAGATTGAAAAAACTCATAGTACAAATGCATATGAAAACGAACAACTTGTAGTAAGTATGGCAAAATATCTGATAGTGGATGATATTGACATAAACCTAATAATCGCAGAAGAAGCTGTAAAATACTATGGTGGAGAAGTCCATACTGCGTCATCAGGGCAAGAAGCAATCAAATTAGTTAAAGAAAGCGATTACGATATAATCTTTATGGATCATATGATGCCGATAATGGACGGTGTAGATGCAACACATGAAATCCGTAAGATGGGCGGAAAGTACAAAAACATACCAATTGTAGCTCTTACAGCCAATGTTGTTGGTGATGTGGAAAAGATGTTTTTGGAAAGCGGCATGAACGATTTTATAACAAAACCCTTCGAACAAAAAGAAATTGAATTGATTCTAAAAAAATGGCTTCCTAAAGAAAAATGGATGTTGAAATGAGGTTTGTATGAAAAACGTTTACGATATTTTAAAAGAACGAGGTTTTATTGCCCAATGCACTCACGAAGATGAGCTTCGTGAACTTTTGGGCAAAGAAAAAATTACATTTTACATGGGATATGACCCAACAGCAGATTCATTAACCGCAGGTCATCTTCTAACTTTAATGGGACATGCGCACATGTCACAAGCCGGGCACAAGCTTATTACTCTAATGGGCACGGGTACGGGTATGATTGGCGACCCCTCCGATAGGACAGACATGAGGAAAGTAAATTCCGAAGAAATAGTTGCCCACAACATAGCATGTTTTAAAAAACAGTTTGAACGCTTTGTTGAGTATGGTGAAAATAAAGCAATAATGGACGAAAACTCATGGCTTCTTGACCTTAACCTAATTAGCTTCATGCGTGAATACGGCACACATTTTAGTGTAAACAAAATGCTTGCTGCTGAATGTTATAAATCACGGCTTGCGGATGGGCTTACAGCCTTTGAGTTTACCTACATGCTGCTTCAAGCCTATGATTTTCTTCATTTGTATAAAAAATACAACTGCCGTTTGCAACTTGGAGGCAATGACCAATGGTCAAATATTATTGCCGGTGCAGAGCTTATAAGAAAAAAAGAGGGCAAGCAGGCATATGGCTTAACCTTTAATTTGCTAACTGCCGGAGACGGCTCTAAAATGGGAAAATCAGCTGGTAATGCAATATGGCTGGACGCAGCCAAAACATCACCATATGACTTTTTTCAATATTGGCGCAACGTTGATGACCAAACTGTTGTTAAATTATTAAAGTTGCTTACTTTCCTTCCTCTTGAAGAAATTGAAGTCATGGCAAAGTGGCAAGGCAAGGAACTAAACAAAGCAAAGGAAACTTTGGCTTTTGAGGTCACAAAAATAGTCCATGGTGAAGATGAAGCAAAAAAAGCCCTTGAAGCATCAAAGGCTCTTTTCGCTGGTGGTGGGGATTTAGAGAACATGCCCACTACAGAAATTTCAATTGAAAGTATTAACAAAGGTATCAACATTATTGAGTTATTGGATTTTGTTAAAATAATTCCGTCACGCAGTGAAGGAAGACGCTTAATTAAAGACGGTGCGATTAAACTAAACAACAAAAAGATTGAGTCTTTTGAGTATATCGTAAACAAAAATGACTTTGTTGATGGGTTTATAAAAATCCAAAAGGGCAAAAAAATATTCCTAAGAGTTGGGTTTGGGTATATCCCGGATGATTATGAAATTGGTAAAAAAGTATGATTATAAACAATACAGATATTAAAATAACAGCCGTTGAGCCAAAAGGCTTTCCAAAAGATGACTTGCCGGAAGTTGCTTTTGTAGGCAAGTCAAATGTAGGTAAATCATCACTGATAAACGCTATGCTTGGCAGAAAACGCCTGGCTCGTACAAGCCGTCAGCCGGGTAAAACCCGTACTATTAATTTTTACACAGTAGAAGATAAGTTATATTTTGTAGACCTCCCGGGTTACGGTTATGCTAAAATAAGCAAGTCCGAATCAGAAAAATGGGGAGTAATGGTTGAAAGCTATCTTAAAAACCGTCCACAACTTAAACAAATATTTTTGCTGATGGATATACGTCACGAACCGGGAAAAAACGATATTATGCTTTTTGATTGGTTCAAGCATTTTGATTTACCATATACATTAATTGCTACAAAAAGTGATAAAATTTCCCGTGGTGCTGTTGATAAACACTTAGGTATTATGAGACGACCACTAGATATTAAAGATGAAATTGTGCCCTTTTCAAGTGAAACAAAAAGCGGTCGTGACAAAATATGGCAAATAATTTTAGACAATTGTAATATAATTATATAAAGGGGTGAGGCACTTGGCTGAAGAAATTGTTAAAGAGGGACAGATTTACACAGGCACAGTACTTAAAATCAAACCATTTGGTGCAATAATTTCCTTGCCCGGGGAAATGCCGGGGTTGGTACACATATCTCAAATTGCAAACGGTTTTATTCAAAGTGTAAGTGATGTATTGGCAATTGGTGATGAAGTTGATGTTCGAGTTGTATCAAAAGATGATGTATCGGGGAAGATTGCTCTTTCCATGAAAGATGTACCTCAGTCAAGAAATATTTATCGGGATGATGGTGATGATTACGATGATGATGGCTATAGGTACAGCCCTCCACCGGTTATTACAGCTGCTGCGGCTGCTTCCTTTGAGGAGAAGTTAAAAACATGGCAAAAGTTTTCAAATGAACGTATTGCCGGAATAAATCGAAGGAATAAAAGAAGATAGATTTGTAGATTTTATGTTTTAAAAACAAAAATAAGCCCCAATTCCACACAGTTTAAACCATCTGGAATTGGGGCTTATTTTCATTTTATAGAATTTTATATACATCTCAGCAGTTAGCACTTAATATCTCCTATAAAGCCCAATAACTTTCCCCAAAATGTCACACTCTTTTGTTATAATTGGAGCAAAAGCCTTGTTTGCAGCAATAAGCTTTATATGTTCACCTTCACGATGAAAAGTTTTAACTGTAGCCGAATCATCAAGTAATGCTATAACAATATCTCCATTGTCAGCATTTTTTTGTTGACGGACAAGTACTAAATCACCATCAAAAATACCCTCATCAACCATACTTTCACCTTTTACATGAAGCATAAAACATGTGCCATTTTTTGTATAATCAATTGGGATTGGAAAGGTATCTTCAATATTTTC
>Ga0131853_10018725_pt1 | contig 12599 bp, 10 predicted proteins | sample TergutLab28metaG_FD_92764 | JGI IMG/M metagenome (GOLD analysis project Ga0131853, IMG submission 92764) | Labiotermes labralis P1 segment gut microbial communities from Petit-Saut dam, French Guiana - Lab288 P1 (version 2) (version 2) | ecosystem: Host-associated > Arthropoda: Insects >...
CTTATTCATAGCGAATATTTTGCCTCCTGACTGTTGCTTTGTGGTGATTCAACTTTATCAGTTTGGCTTTTTATTCGCTACTTCTTTTTTTTGTTGCTGTAACACTTGTATTGTAATCCTACACATATTTTCTTTCGGATTGTAAAGAATATCTTGAAATATAACCATGATTGTGGTATACTTGTTCAGAGGGCAGGAGGCAATGATTGAGATGAAGATAACCTACAAAAAACTTTGGAAACTATTGATTGACAAAGAGCTTCGTAGACTGGACTTGCAACGCATGTCTGGCATTAGCTCTACGGTGGTTGCAAAGCTGTCTAAGGGCGAGAACGTCCAGACGGATGTACTTCTTAAAATATGTAAAGCTTTATCGTGCGATATATCAGATATTATGGAGATAGAGCATACCGACGATGAAAACACCAAGGAGGCGGCGCATGAGTAATTTTTCTTTTTTAACAGACGAATTTCCGGCTTTAGAGAAAATGGGTTCGTTGGCTGAAGACTATCTCTTCACCGACCCTAACTCGTGCTTATTCAAAATCGGCTCGCTTGCAGAAGGCATCGTTAAGCAGATGCTTGAGTTTGAAGGCATTTTCATCGCAGATAGAGCAACCCAAGCCGACAACATTAAAACCCTTAAATATCGTGGTGTTTTGGAGCGTGACATCGAGGATATTCTTCATTTGTTGCGACAACAACGCAACAAAGCTGCCCATGACGGATACGATTGTTTTAACGATGCAAGGCGATTGCTTAAATTGGCACATACGTTGTCTTGCTGGTTTATGGAGTGTTATGGCTATTATGAGTTTGATGCTCCCGAATACGTAGAACCCGAAGACCCACGCAATAGAGCGCAGTTTATAGAGCAAGAACATGAGCGGCTTTTGCAAGAGAATGAAAATTTGCTAATTCAATTAGAATCTGCGAAAGCAATAGCAGAAACAACACCAGCAGAAACGCCCAGCGTCTCTGCTGCAGAGCGTAAAAACCGAGTGGCTCGTGCTACGGCAAAGCTTAGATTATCTGAATCCGAAACACGCTTGCTAATAGATGAACAATTGCGAAAAGTAGGCTGGGAAGCTGATACTGAAAATTTACGTTACTCCAAAGGCACACGCCCACAAAAAGGCAAGAACATAGCCATTGCCGAATGGCCTACTGATTCTACTGTGTGCAAATGGGGCTCAGTTGATTACGCCCTTTTTGTTGGACTTACCCTTGTTGGCGTGATAGAAGCCAAGCCCGCACATAAAAATGTATCATCTGTCATCGACAACCAGTGCCGAGATTATAGTGTAGGCATTCGAGCAGAGCATGACCAATACGTTATCCAAAGTGCCGCCTGGGGTGAATATAAAGCTCCATTCCTGTTTGCCACCAACGGCAGGCCTTATCTGAAACAGTTGGAAATTGTGTCCGGCATTTGGTTTAGGGATGCAAGACAGGATTCCAACATGGCAAAGCCGCTGCAAGGTTGGATTAGCCCGCAGGGGATGCTTGAAATGCTGGACAAAGACATAGAAGCTGCCAACAAAGCCCTTGCAGATACACCCTTCGACCTACTTAGCGACAAAGACGGCCTAAACCTACGCCCATATCAGCTTAAAGCAATCGAAAAAGCTGAAGAAGCGGTCATAAACGGAAAGCAATCAGCACTACTGGCTATGGCAACCGGGACAGGCAAGACCAGAACTGTTTTGGGTATGATTTACCGTTTCCTTAAATCTGGGCGTTTCAAGCGGGCGCTGTTCCTAGTGGACCGCACGACCCTTGGCGAACAGGCGCAGGATGTTTTCAAAGAAGTCAAAATTGAAGAACTGATGACTCTTGACGAAATTTACAATATCAAGAATCTGGACGACAAGACGATTGAAAAGGAAACAAAAATCCATGTGGCAACAGTGCAGGGCATGGTTAAGCGGGTTTTGTACAACGAAGGCGACACGATGCCTTCTGTTTCCGATTATGATTTGATTGTCGTTGACGAGGCACACAGAGGCTATATCTTGGATAAGGAAATGAGTGAGGACGAGCAGCTTTACCGCAATCAAAGCGAGTATATGAGCAAGTACCGTACAGTTATCGAGTATTTTGATGCTGTGAAAATCGCCTTAACAGCTACGCCTGCATTACACACTACACAGATTTTTGGCAAGCCCGTGTATGAATATTCCTACCGTGACGCTGTTGTTGACGGTTTTCTCGTTGACCACGACGCTCCGCATATCATTGAAACGAAACTAAGCACGGAGGGTATAGCATATAAGCCGGGTGACTCTGTTGCTATTTACGACCCTTTCACCGGGGAAATAACCAACAGTGATGAGCTTGAAGACGAATTGGAATTTGAAGTGGAGCATTTTAACCGCCAAGTGATAACGGAGAATTTCAATCGCACGGCACTGGAGGCAATATCGCAGGGCTTAAACCCGGAGGGCGAAGGTAAAACCCTAATCTTCGCTGTAGACGATAACCACGCTGATATGATTGTTAAAATCCTGAAGGATATTTACGAGCCTACGGGCGTACCTAATGATGCCATTATGAAGATAACCAGTAGCATTGGCGGCGGCAACCCTAAAAAGGTTTTGGAAGCTGTTAAGCGGTATAAAAACGAAACACTTCCAAATATCGCTGTTACCGTGGATTTGCTGACAACCGGCATAGATGTGCCGGAGATTACGACCCTTGTGTTTATGCGCAGGGTTAAGTCGCGTATTTTGTTCGAGCAGATGTTGGGACGTGCTACTCGCTTGTGTCCATCTATCGGAAAGACTCATTTCGAGATATATGATGCAGTGGGCGTTTACGAATCCCTAGCCCCGGTAAGCACCATGAAGCCTGTGGTACAAAATGAGTCTGCGTCTTTTGATGATTTGCTAACCGGGCTTGATGTGATGGATGCCGAAGGGCAAGTCAAGAATCAGATTGACATAATTATTGCCAAGATTCAAAGGAAAAAGCGGAATCTGGGTGAACAAGCTTTGGCGCATTTCGCAGACATCTCCGGCGGCCTTGACCCGACGCAGTTTGCTGAGAAAGTCAAGGGCATGGATCCGAACGAGGCAAAAGACTACATCATTAACAACGCCCAGTTGTTTGGAATTCTTGCGGAAGGCGGCACATATGCCCGCCGCCCTGTGGTTATATCCGACCATGAGGATGAACTTGTAAGCCATAGCCGAGGTTACGGCAAAGGTAAAACGCCGCAAGATTACTTGGAAGAGTTCAACGAATTTATCAATAATAACATCAATATCATCGCCTCTCTTAACGTGGTTTGCACCCGCCCACAAGAACTCACGCGTGAAAGCCTAAAGAGCCTGAAACTGGAGCTTGACCGCAATAACTTCACCGAGCAAAAGCTCAACACTGCATGGCGAGAACTTAAAAACGAGGACATCGCTGCCGATATTATCAGCTACATCCGTCGGTATGCGCTGGGCACGGAGCTGATCAGCCGTGAGGAACGTATCAAGCGTGGCGTTGATAAATTGCGCCAAAAGCACAACTTCACGAAGCAGCAGCTTGACTGGCTGGGGCGCATGGAAAAAGTGCTGATTGCCGAATCAGTTATTGACCGAGAGGTATTCGATACAGGCGCATTCAAAGCGCAGGGCGGATATACCCGCTTAGACAAGGTGTTTGCAGACAAGCTGAACGACTACTTGCAAGAGCTTAACGCCTACCTATATGACGACGAGGGGAAAACCGCATGAGTAAGGTAAATAATGTTTTGCTGCCGATGGACGAGCAGCCTTATGATGTGCCGAGTAATTGGGTGTGGGCTAAGGGGAACTTTTGCTTGCGACCTATGACCACGAAGAAACCTTTGGGTGAAACATTCCGGTATATTGATATTGACGCAATAGACAATGATAATCAGGCAGTAACCTCTCCAAAGGAACTGCTTGTAAAAGATGCTCCGAGCCGCGCTTCAAGAGAAGTTCGGGAAGGCGATACGCTATTTTCGATGGTGAGACCATATTTGCGAAACATCGCCTATGTGGATTACGGGTTAGCGGATTGTATAGCATCGACAGGCTTTTTTGTTTGCAGACCCTCGAATGGAATCAACGGAAAATATATGTATGCTTTAATGACCAGTGGTTACGTTGTTGACGGATTGAACGCCTTTATGAAGGGTGACAATTCACCATCAATTAGACAGGAGAATATTTTGAAATTTGCCTTTCCTGTGCCACCCCTCCCTGAACAACACCGCATCGTCACCCATATCGAGAGCCTGTTTGACAAACTCGACCGCGCCAAGACATTGGTGCAGTCTGCATTGGATAGCTTCGAGACCCGCAGGGCGGCGATACTGCACAAAGCGTTTACTGGGGAGCTGACGGCTAAGTGGCGTGAGGAGAATGGGATTGAGTTGGAGAATTGGGAGCAGCAAAACCTAAAAGACTGTGGCACTTGGTATGGCGGCGGAACGCCAAGCAAGGCAACAGCGTCTTTTTGGGCAGATGGAGATATAATTTGGGTTACACCTAAAGATATGAAATCTGTCGAGATAACTGATAGTATCGACAAAATTACTGAAGATGCGGTTAATTCTTCATCAGCAAATCTTATCAAGAAGCCGGCGGTTCTGTTTGTAATGCGAAGCGGCATTCTGCGGCGTATTCTGCCTATTGGTATGACGCGGCAAGCCGTTACTGTAAATCAAGATATGAAAGCCGTAATTCCAAACGATGACATACTTATTGATTACTTGTGTTGGTACTGCATTACGAAAGAGCAGAATATCCGTGATGTTTGTTCAAAAAGCGGAACAACAGTTGAGAGTATAAATTCCGAGGCTTTGTACAAATACTCTGTTCAAAAACCGACACTACCAGAACAACAAGAAATCGTCCGCATACTTGACGATTTGCTGGAAAAAGAACAAGCGGCGCAGGAACTTGCAAGCACCATCGAAAAAATCGACCACATGAAAAAAGCCATCCTCGCCCGCGCCTTCCGCGGAGAGCTTGGGACGAATGACCCTAACGAATCCAAAATAGAGCTTGACGGAGGAAAATGAAATGACCAATCAAGAGATAGTCGCAAAACTATGGAATCTATGTAACGTACTTCGAGATGATGGGATTACATATCACCAGTACGTTACCGAGCTAACATACATCCTGTTTTTGAAGATGGCGAAGGAAACCAATGCCGAAGCGCAAATCCCGGAGGAATACCGCTGGGATGTGCTTGTTAAAAAGCAGGGCATAGAATTGAAGCGGTTTTATGGCGAGCTGCTTCAGCATTTGGGCGAAAACTGCAAAGGCCGCATCCGTGAAATTTATTCCGGTGCCCGCTCCAATGTGGACGAGCCTAAGAACCTTGAGAAAATCATCCAAAGCATTGACAGCCTGGACTGGTATTCCGCAAAAGAAGAAGGCTTGGGCAATCTCTACGAAGGCTTGTTGGAAAAGAACGCAAGCGAGAAGAAGTCCGGTGCGGGGCAGTATTTTACGCCTCGCGTGCTGATTGATGTTATGGTTAAGCTCATTGATCCTAAGCCCGGTGAACAGTGTAACGACCCGGCTTGCGGCACATTTGGATTTATGATAGCCGCTGATGCACACCAGAAAGCAACCACGGACAATTATTTTGACCTTGGCGACATAGACAAGCAGAATTTCCAACGACAACAGGCGTTTACGGGTTGCGAGCTTGTGCATGACACCCATCGCCTTGCGTTGATGAACGCTATGCTCCACGATATTGAGGGAGAAATCCTATTAGCTGACACGCTTTCCAATCAAGGTAAGGGCATGAGTGGCTTTGATGTGGTGTTGACCAATCCACCATTTGGCACAAAGAAAGGCGGCGAACGTGCCACCCGTGATGACCTGACCTATCCCACTTCAAACAAACAGCTCAACTTTTTGCAACATATTTACCGCAGCCTTAACCGCAATGGCAAGGCTCGCGCTGCTGTTGTGCTACCGGATAACGTGTTGTTTGCCGATGGTGATGGCGCGAAGATCCGGGCGGACTTGATGGACAAGTGCAATCTGCATACTGTCCTCCGCTTGCCTACAGGGATTTTTTATGCTCAAGGTGTAAAGACCAATGTGCTGTTTTTTACGCGCGGCGAAACCGAGCGTGGCAACACCAATGATGTTTGGTTCTACGACCTGCGCACTAATATGCCGAACTTCGGCAAGACCAACCCACTCAAGGCTGAACACTTCGCTGCGTTCATGGAGGCTTACAACGCCGACGACCGTGCCGCCGTTAATGATGAGCGGTGGAATAGCTTCACCCGCCAGCAGATAGAGGACAAGGGCGACAGCCTTGACCTTGGCTTAATTCGTGATGACAGCGTGCTTGGTTATGACGACTTGCAAGACCCGATAGAAAGCGGCGAAGAGATTGCCGCACAGCTTGAGGAAGCCGCCGACCTTATTATGAGCGTAGTTAAGGAGCTGAAAAGCCTTGGGGGTGAGGGTTGATGATCAGAGCTTTAACGATAAGTGAATATCGTGAAATCGAAGAGTTAGCAAATATTTGTATGAATGCTTATAGTCAGACCCAAGCCGCCAAAGAACTGAAGCGTTTGAGTTTTCTATCAGATTATCTGCCAATCGGTAATTATGCACAAGAGAAGATAGGAGAAGTTTTCGCCTACTGCAAAGTCGCTGCTACAAATAGTGCATCGTATTCAAGGCGTGAAAATGCACGTTCATCTGTGCAAAACTCACTGAGTGTGCTTAGGGGTTTTGTAGAAAAGGATGAGAAAGTTTCAAGGGGTGAGGGTTGATGGCGAAAGCGAAAAAGCAAGAGCCAGCAGTACAACTATTGATACCTAATGACGAATGCCCCTTTGAATTGCCTGATAATTGGATTTGGACACGATTAGGAAACCTTGGGCATACAAATATTGGCTTAACTTATAGCCCGAAAGACACATCGGATTCAGGAATAATCGTTTTGCGCTCAAGTAATATTCAAAACGGATTGATGGATTACAAGGACATAGTTAGGGTGAAAACCCAAGTTCCTGAAAACAAAATGTGTCAAAAAGGCGATATTCTGATATGCGCTCGAAATGGCAGCAAGGCACTGGTTGGCAAAACCGCTGTTGTTGATGCAGACGGAATGAGCTACGGTGCTTTCATGGCGATTTTCCGTAGCGAGTACAACTCTCTAATTTTCCACTATTTGAATTCGCCGTATTTTCGGAACATCATCGACAGAGATGTGGGAACGACAACCATCAATCAAGTTACACAGACACTAATCAAGGGGCTTCCATTCCCTTTGCCACCGCTCCCAGAACAACACCGCATCGTCGCCCGCATCAAGAGCCTGTTTGACAAGCTCGACCGCGCCAAGACATTGGTGCAGTCTGCATTGGATAGCTTCGAGACCCGCAGGGCGGCGATACTGCACAAAGCGTTTACTGGGGAGCTGACGGCTAAGTGGCGTGAGGATAATGGGGTTGGGTTGGAGAGTTGGGAGGAAAAGTCTGCCCGAGATGTTTGTGGCTTTATCACCAAAGGCGAAACCCCAACAAAATTTGTTTCAGACACAGGGGACATCCCGTTTCTGAAGGTTTACAATATTCGAGGAAACAAACTTGATTTTGATTATAATCCTGCCTTTATACCTTCAAAAATTCACAAAGAGAAGATGAAGCGTTCTGTCGTATACCCAGGCGATGTTATTATGAACATAGTCGGACCGCCACTTCAAAAAGTAGCTATTGTGACCGACCAATATCCCGAATATAACATCAATCAAGCTATTGCTATCTTTCGTCCCAGGGAATCGGTTTTGGGGAGATATTTATACCACTTATTGCTGTGGGAAAATACACTTACCGAAGTCTTAGGAGACGTTCGAGGTGTTGTTGGGCAGAGCAATATCTCACTTGAACAGTGCCGAGATCTGCAAATCCCAGTTCCGTCACTTCTGGAGCAACAAGAAATAGTCCGCATCCTCGATGATTTACTGGCAAAGGAAAAGGCGGCGCAGGAACTTACAAACACCATCGAAAAAATCGACCACATGAAAAAAGCCATCCTCGCCCGCGCCTTCCGCGGAGAGCTTGGGACGAATGACCCAAGCGAAGAAAGTGCGGTGGAGTTGCTGAAGGAAAATATTAAAGCATAACCTGATATAGTGGGCGATATGAGCAAGGATAGAATAATTCACAGGAGGGGAAATAATGCGTTGTGAAGACTGCGACATGATTCCAGAAGATAACACACAGATACAGCTAAACAACATGTTTGATGAAAATGGGATGGTTGAAGTCAACAACCTATCTGATTACATCAGATTTCTTGAGTTATATAACGAAAACAAGCATATCGACCCCAGCGATGTATCGCCCTGTGAGCCAATCGAAGCACTCAAATTCTTTGAGCGACTAAACCAGGCTGACTATATCTTCAGGGGTGAAGGTGGAGCTTTTCCGAAACGATTATCAGGAGCTTTTCGTCTAAATTGCAATGAGCTTAAACAAGGACGAAATTGCGAAGAGTGCGAGAAACGCAAATATTGTAGACCATACAGAGATTCGACTATATCATTATTCCCTGACTTTATGGTGGCTGTTGATGAATATTACCGAGAAATCTCACACGAACTAAGCGATGCAGAAAAAGCAAACTCTATTGCGTTTGCACAGCATCACGGTTTGCCGACCAACCTTTTAGATGTAACGTTCTATCCTTTGACAGCATTATTCATGGCTTGCCATAAGGATCAATACCGTCTTAAAGGTAAGCTAACCGAAGGTATCCAGTCTGCATTTGTGTATATTTTTGAGGACTACATTGATGTGACCGATATTATGAACAAATACCCCGATAATACAGTCGTTGAACTACTGATACAAAACAATGAGTATGCCGTTGGTAAAATGCTGGATTTGCTTGACGGGTACAGCCGTAAATATTTAATGTCAAATAAAATATCAGCATATATAAAGCAGCTTTGCAAGAATCTACACGAAAGATTTTACTCAGATTCTCCAGATGTAATAATCCCTGAAGAATGTAAGGTAATATCTCAAAAAGCAAGAATTGCCATGGTTTCATGTGATCTCATCGAACTTGGTGCCAGAGAAGCCGCTTTGAACGAACTTAGAAGCGCAATAACTAAAGTAAAAGGTTTTGAGAATTTACCCGCAGACCCATATTTGGCCGCCTTGATATTTTATTTGAGATGCGCTGATATGCCGAAAGAAGGTGATTATATGCCCTATATGGTGTATCGGCCAAGGGAGATTTTCAGAAGGGCAAGATTGCAACAAGGATTTTTCATTGTTCAACCATTTAAGTGCATTGAAGACGATGGAGCATACAATAAAAACAGGCGCATCAGGCTCATTCAAGACATAAAGCATTCAAAGGTTATTAAGATAAATAATCCTGAGTTAATATTGCGGCAGTTGGATTATATTGGAATAAACCTTGGGACAATGTACGGAGATCATGACAATATTGCAAATCACACCGCTAAGAAGCATGAGATTGTCAAAGAGTGAAATGATTCGCAGGAGGTGTAAGCATGGCATTTTTCAAAACTGACCTTAAAGGGCAAATACGCAATACGGACTTGCCTAAGTCCAACGGAATTTGGGCTTTATTTGAAGCCATCGTCAATTCGATACAGGCATTAGAAGGATACCCCACAGAAGAAGCTTATATTGAAATTTACGCAAAGCGTGAAACGATGGTTGATCCCAATACAGGGAAACTGGAACAGTATGACCTTTATGGGCAAAAGACGATACTTCCATTTGAGTCCTTTGAAATCACGGACAATGGGAGCGGCTTCACAACTGAAAATTTCGACTCATTCATAACAGCACACTCTACCTTGAAAATCGCCAAAGGGTGCAAAGGTATAGGGCGTTTCCTTTGGCTAAAAGCTTTCAAAAAGGCTTCAATCGTGAGTAATTATGAAGAGGAGGGTTCTTGGTATTGCCGTGCCTTCGATTTTGATGAAAACTTTTCCCCTGATGAAAATGATTATGTATCTCCTTCAGAAATAAAAGAGCGCAAAACAACTATCATCCTAGAAGAGTTTCAGAAACCGTATCAAAAAGATGTACCGAAGTCATTGGAGAGTTTGGCGGGAAGAATCGTTGAGCATTGTTTGACGTATTTTATCCTTAGTAAATGTCCGCGTATTGTGGTAAAAGACGATATTGATTCTATTGTTTTGCATGATTATTACAATACTAACATCAAGGATAGTCTTCATCGTGATAACATTGAATTGGGCGGACGCACATTTACGCTATATCATCTTCAAATGCAAAAGAATGTTGATGCACATAAACTTCACCTTTGCGCGAATGACCGCGAAGTGAGACCAGTGGCTTTGTCGGGCTCGATTCCGAATCTTAATAAAAAAATACGCAGTGCATCTTGAGAAGAGTTTTTTTATGCAGGCTATTTAACAGGTGAATATTTGGATGACATTGTTGACAACTCAAGAACGCGATTAAACTTCCCGGCGGAAGACGGTCAGTTAGAAGTTAGGGAAGATAATAAGCCTGTTGAAGAAGTGAGCGAGAAAACCCTTATTGAAACTGCGAAAGAGTATATCCTTTTATATTTGAAGGACTACATCGACGAAATTGATAAGCGGAAAAAAGAGCAAATCAACCGTCTTGTAAACGGAAAGCACCGTAAGTATCGCTTCTTGCTTAATATGCGACCGGAGGCGCTAGAAAACATCAAGGCCGGGATAAGCGATGAAGATGTAGAAATTGCTCTGCATCGGGAACTCTTGAAGTGGGAAGAGGATACAATAGCAAAGGGGGAAACCATACGCACAGAAGTTTCTCGCAAAGGGGCTGACCACGCTTCGATTATGCAGCTATTTGAAAAGTATTATAGTAACGTCGCCGAGTTGAACAAAGTGAGTCTTTCCGAGTATGTCACGCGGCGTAAAGTTATCTTAGAATTGTTAAAAAATGCACTCGAAGTGCGAAATGATGGTAAATATGAGAATGAAGATATGATACATTCTATCATTTGCCCGATGAGAGTTTCTTCAGCAGAAGTACCTTTTGAGGAAATGAATCTCTGGATTATAGACGAGAGACTGACTTACCACAGTTATTTAGGCTCAGATAAGTTGATGAAAGAGATTCCCCACATAGATACTAATTCTACATCTAGGATGGACATAGCGGCTTTCAATATTTACGATGAGCTGTTTCCGTTCTCCACAGGTGGCAGAAACATTGACTCTATTGCCATAATTGAGTTTAAGAAACCTCTGAGGGATAATTACACTCGCAACTTAAACCCCATAGATCAAGTCCTGGATTATGTGAAAGAGATAAAGGAAGGCAATGTGAAGTCGGCATCTGGGCGACCGTTAGGCAATGTTTCAAACACAGCGTTTTACTGTTACATTATTGCAGATTTAACAGATAGTCTGGTGGAAATTGCGGACAGATACAATTTAACACTTTCTGCTGATTCAAGTGGTTATTTTGGTTATGTCCCAAAACCCGGTGCTTATATTGAAATCATCTCGTATAATAAGCTGTTAAACGATGCAGAAGATCGAAACAGGATTCTGTTCGACAAACTATTTTCACCATGTCCTACGGAGTTAATCAATCGTTTGCCAACCAAGTCTGATGAAGGTGAGACGACATCGGACAATGACTAGGTAGTCCATGCTATTCAAGTCAACAATCATTCCCCTTTGCCCTCAGTGGCGCAGGGGAATGATTGCATCTTGCTCACACCAACCAAATCCGTGACCGCATATACGACGGTGAAAATGACATATTATAATCTTAACGTACACGAATCAAATCCCCTCTGCCATCACTGGCAGGGGGGATTTGCTATTTGTTCAAGGACGTATGCTTTTATCCTTTGCGAAACCGCATACATTTTACGTCGTATAAAGTGTATACGGTTTATGTATCTGAAAATGCAAAGCAAAATCGACACATAAAAGACCTCATTTAATGATTGGATTTATGTAATTCGTCCTTGCTATACTTGAATTGTCTGGGGGTGACCTCGTGGAAAAAATCAATTTTAACAACATAAGCGACGAAATTGTGTACGAGCTGTTTGGCGTTGACGGTAATGAAGCCGATGCGTTACACGACAGCTATCTGGAATTGTACGAACTTATCGGCCGCGATGCTATGCTCAAGCTCTTTACGCATTATCGTGGAGATAAAATAGATTGCCCTATGCGCTTGTACCGTCCAGAGTTTATTGCTGACCTTGCTAAATCGGTATCAGATCGGAGGGAGCGTGCAAAGATTGCAAGAGCCGGAGGTTACTCCGCACGGATGATTGAGGGGCTTTTAGCCAAGCGGCGGAAAGAAAACGATGAATAGCGAAAATTTAGGGCATAGCCCAATAAAATACAAGGAGGATGGCAAATGGGTAGTATGATGTCTACAAATCCGCATACAGAACCACGGTGCGCTACATGTGAAGAATGGATAGGTAACGGTAACCTAAAAAGAGGCGGGAATCGCCCGGGCGAGATTGCATATGAGTATGGTGTACAGGGGAAGTGTAAAATCCACAAGATCGAACAAAATTCGGAAGGCAACTGCCGAATGTATCGCATCAGCCCAA
>Ga0131853_10018726_pt1 | contig 12599 bp, 6 predicted proteins | sample TergutLab28metaG_FD_92764 | JGI IMG/M metagenome (GOLD analysis project Ga0131853, IMG submission 92764) | Labiotermes labralis P1 segment gut microbial communities from Petit-Saut dam, French Guiana - Lab288 P1 (version 2) (version 2) | ecosystem: Host-associated > Arthropoda: Insects >...
CCTGTTTGGGCCTGAGGTCTCCCATACGGTTCTTACATAATAGAAATACAGCGAATTTGGTTGCAAATTTCCATCATGGAAAATTACACGCCTCTCATCCTCATCCGGCAATGTACCGTGGCTCAGCGTAAAGCCGGGCGCAACAGCACCTGTGGCATAGTTAAGCACTTCATTATATCCCAAGGTATTGCCGCGCGTCATCAGCACGGCCTCGGGCGCTACCAATCCAAGGTCGCTGATTTCTGCCAAAACATCTGTCATATGCATATTATGGCTGTCCAGCAGCTCATCCGGCAGCTGGTCCGCACGCATACGCAAAATTTGATAGCGAATTTCCCCACCTTCCGGCGGCCCCTCAGGTGTCAAAGGCTCAACAGGCAACCAAGAAAGGTCCGCGCTGGAGACCGAAAAGTCATCAACGCGCAGGTCCTGCGGCGCAGATGGCCTCATGCCGCCCGGATCCGGGGGCACAAGGTCGCCATAGGTTGTTACGCCGGCGATATTTGTGGTGGTAGAATATGTTATATGAGCCGGCATGGTTTCCCACTCGGCAAAAGCATCCAATGTAACGAAATATTGGCGGTTTCTGTCCAGCCCGTGCAGCTTTAGGGTTTGCTCCAGACTTACAGTGTCCGTAAAGAACACAGCCGGAGGAATCTCCATTTCAAAGACAACAGGGCCGCTTCGCAAGGCTTCAAGATTGTCGCTTGCCGAAAACGGCATCAGTGTCTGATGCGAGCCGTTTACGCTGGCCGGCACAATTATGCGCGTGGCTTGTGAGGTGCCTGTTCCAACCCTATCTTCGCCGAGCATGCCTGTTATGGCCGCAATTTGACCTTGATTTTCGGCTATAAATACCCGCACAAAGGTTCTTACATTTGCGCCATCTGCCGTAGTTTCGTATCGCGGCGAATTGGTAACATAATGGCGCATGCGTCCGAGAGGCACATCAAAGGACATGTCAAAGAAGCCGCCATAATAGTCGTCGTCATCGTCAGGGTCAACCCAAGCCTGCAGATTTTGCGGCGGCGGGAAGGTAAGATCTGCCGGAGCATCCAATGTCATAGGCTGCGCATTTGATTCCGGCAGGGGCGGCGTAATTTGCTCATCCCTATTGTGGTTTGCGTTAATATCAATCAATTGCGATGTGATATGATAAATCTCCGGGAAGTTAAAGAAATGCGGCAACGGCGGAACCGTTACGCCCATCCTGGATGCTACCATATCAAGGCGTATGCCGCCGCCGGGGGTGCCGCCGGGGCCAACGCCAATGCGCATGGTTTGATTTTCAGTTACTGAGCTGATAGCCATGCGGCGTTCAGGCACAACAACGCGAACATCCATGGTAGCGGTAAAGGGGGCAGAACCCATGCTCTGCGCTGTAGCCGTAACGCGTAGCTCTGTCTCCGCAGGCACATCACGGCTCACAAAGAGCTGGCCGTTTTGGGAAATAGTTGCACCCGGCACCGGCTGTGTTGGGTTATTTGCGTCCATAACTTGCCATAAGAGGCTGTTAAGGGCGGTTCCGGGAAGCAAAGTGGTGTTAAAGGTAATGGAATGGCCTTGATATACCCTATCCACAAGGGCTAAGGTCAAGTCTGTAGGCATTGATGTTGGGTTGTCCACAACAATAGACCGCCTTAGCAGGATACCATATGTGTCAAAGTATGCTTCGACCATGACGGTATATGAAACCGAAGTGTCGCTGGCCGTAACCACACCCGTGCTTGCATCTATTGTGGCGGTACCGCCAGATACATTGCTGATATCCCATGTGATTTCAGGTGCCATAGCCGAATAGAACCGGCCAAACTGGTCCACCACCTGGGCGGTATATTGAGCAGGGGGCATCTTTGATATGAAAATAGATGTGGGCACAGGTACTGCCGTGGTTACCGGCGGGTCTGCACGCACCTGCAATGGCGGAGGCGTTATAATATCCTCAAACTTATAGTCCCATTCAAACTGCCAGCCGTGTACGGGGTCGTCTACCCTGCTGATAGTTACATGAACATCAAGAAACGGGGTACCCGTAACATCAAACGGATTTATGCGCGAATGTAATCTGTACGTGAAAATAAGTTCATCTTCGGGCAGATACCATTCTTCATGCGCAGGGTTTGCAGGGTCAACCAGCCTTGCGCCTAACGGCAAGCTACCCGGGTACGTCCAGCCCGGAGGCACGCTGCCTGGCGTTCCGCCCGGTTGCCAGTTGGGAGAATCCGGTCCGAAGGTATTAATGTTGCCGGGACCTAGTCCCCTGCCGGGGTTAACTTCGATAAAATAGTCTCTTAATTGGGCAACCGTAGCCAAATCCCAACCCACATCCACACTGAAAACACCCTCGTCAAGGTTGCTTGGCTCCAGGAAAGTCAGCGGCGGATTATCAGGAAACAGCACAAAATTTGCCGGCTCTGTGAATATATGACGGTCCGAAACAGGCCTAAACACCATAACCTGTGAATATACCGGGGTCATGGGCGGCATGGTTGGCGTAAAGCGCACCTGAATTTCGGATTCTACAGCAGGGTCCAACGGGATATAAATAACATTTCTGTTGCCGCTTAGGTACGGCGCCGATATATTGTTGGAGGTTATTACAACATAGGTGCCATGAGCTTCCTGATATGGGAAGATGCGCACATGAAACCTGCCGCCGATAAATACCACATCAAATTCTAAGAAGGTATGCACATTTTCAACAGGAAAAATACCGCCGCCGCCTGCTGTATCACCCACAATGACATCAGCCATGCCGGGGCGCAACTCATTAAGAGAAGAGCCCGTCAGTCTCATTTGAAAATCAGGAAAAAGGCGGCTGGGCTCCAGCCCCATAATATATATATCTGTTGCTACACGGTCAAGACCATCAAACACACCGCGCGATTGAGTTCTGTCGGTTGCGATGAAAGGAAAATTGCCGTTGTCATCTGGTGATCTACCTGCTACCCCAAAGGGGTCCAGAATCCTAAAGGCGTTAGGCTGATTAGGCGGAACCAACAGGTCAATTTCAAAGTCAAAGTTCATATTCACAAAATTTGTAGGGTCTACACGTTCCCATTCTTGATGAACACCTGCAGGCGGATTAAATGGGTCCAAATAGCGCGACACAAATTCAAAAGGAACCTCTATCGTTAGTCTAACCATATTTGTGGCTTCGGTGTTTTGCGGCACTGCATCGGGCCTTGTGCCTGCAAATCCAGGTAGATGGTCATTATAGCCGGTGTGTACGGGATGCGTATGGTCCAGCATATTCCATGGGTTCCACAGCGGGTCCAGCACAAAGGGGTCAACCCGCTGGGCATGGGGGTTTATATCCCAATTGGTATAGCCATGCAACCAAGGCTCTCTTGGAGTCCAAGGCCAGGGGGGCATCGGTGTTGGTGCTGGCGCAGGATTATAGTTGGAGGGTTGCTCATAAAACAAGAAGTCGTATAGACGACGACCCAAAGTAAAACCAGAAGGGTCTTGCGGCAATTCTCTATGATGCGCCAGAGGTACGGTGGACATCAAAAAGCCGGTAAAAGCCCGCCGTACCGCAATGGGTATAACAGGAAGATTTACAAGCGAGAATCGGTTTGTAGGGCTTGCAGGAGGAGGTGGAGAAGGCCAAACAACGCCCATAGCAGGGTCCATCCAATCTATCGTGTTGCTTCTGCTTAGTCCAAACTCATAAAAAGCCCCGGGTCGCAAACCGCCCGTGGTCATAATAAATGTGTTGCCGGATAGGTCAAATTCATTATCCCACACAAAATGTACAGCATGTGCTTCAGATTGGTCAACAACTGTGCCCGCTTGCAAGGCGAAAGAAAAGCCGCCACCGCGCTGTACGCGGAAAAATGGAGGTTGCTGAGCAGGGCCCATATCAACAGGGTTTGGTGGGTCCAGAAGATGGCGCGGGCCGCCAAACGGGCGCGGGTCGGTGCTAACAAGTCCCCGCATTGTAGAAGCTATGCGGTTTGGATTAAATATCTCCGGCGGTGTCGCGGTAGGTTCTATAGCGTTCATATGGTTTATCCAATATGAATGGTCGTGACGAAAATATCGATAATCATTAGTGGGGCCGAGCGAGCCAAAGTTTATCAAGAAATTGTCATAGAGCTCAACGCGCTCGCCGCCAAAGCCGCCCAGCATAGCAGCGTCAGATTCTTCAAAAACCTGATACTCTACCCACATTTCATTGTCACCTACCCGCAACAAATGCATGACAACTATATCGTTGACATATTGGCCAACAGAAGGCGGAGCAGGCGGAATATTAACAGGCGGCACCCATCTGCGTAATGGAAACACAAGCCTGTCCAGCTGGTTTATTTGAGGGATGCCCCAAGATAGGGTGGCTTGGCCTTCTACAGCCCCGTTTTCGTCAAATCTGGGGCCTATCTCGCCGCCGGCCACCAGCGCGCCGCTAAGGCTAATCTGCATATTAACAGGGTTTGCGCGTAGCTCAAGCATTTCTGTAACAATTCCCGGCACATGGGCCGAAAACATGATAAGGGCAAGCAATGCCGCCATGGCCTTCCTGGCCAGTCTTCTTATGTCCTTCATATCTACCTCCGCTATATGAAATATCTATATTCCCCTCCTATGAGGGGTGGCCCTTTAGGGCCGGGGTGGTTCAATCATATCTGCTAATTCGCATCCGAGCCACTCTGTTATCTTCACCAAATTCAAATTCTACCCTCGTAAAATACTGATAATATCTGAATTCTGCATTTTCCAGACTATGATATCCGGCTCTTCCGCTAAAACGGCTACATGCGCAATCCGGAAAGGGGTTTGCGCGGCGTTGCCTGTAATCGGCATTAACCTCGGCTCTGGTGGAGCCAACACCTATCCTGTTGCGCCCGCCCAGCGTGTACCTTTCGCTGGTTATGTCTATAAAAGAAACTCTGTCATGTTCATTCACAAAGAAGGTCAGGCCTTCATAATACAGCACCTGCAAATTGGATATAATTTCTGTGCCGTCCCATCTTGCGAGTGTTCTTGTTGTTGCGCCTCTTGCATGTGGCTGGCCCATGCGCCTGATAAGGTCGTCGTAACTATGCTCAGCCGGGCGTATGCTAAGGCCCCTGATATCCCCAAAAAATGCGGTTTCAAACGGGCGAAACAAATGATACGCACCAAAAGATACAATCAGCACCATACCCAAAATAATTATAACAGGCAACCTTCGGCGTTTTTTAGGCTTTATATCATTTTCCGTAAACATCGCCCCCTATCATTCCCCTCCTAGGAGGGGTGGCCCTTTAGGGCCGGGGTGGTTCTTAAAAAAGCGTATCAAATATATTCTACCACATTTTCAACTTTTTTCATATTTTTTGCCTTACAATTCTATTACAGTTTTCCTACAATTTTCTACAAAAAAACTTTTTTGCAAAAACTTCAAAATCATGGTTGAAAATTGCGCCGGATTGTTGTATGATATTTGTGAAACCAAAACACTTTAAAAAAGGAGGATTGCATATGGCTTATATCATCAACGATACATGCATATCCTGTGGCGCATGTCCACCAGAATGTCCTGTAGATTGTATCTCTGAAGGCGAAGGCAAATTCGTAATCGACCCGGACGTTTGCATTTCTTGCGGCGCGTGCGCACCCGTTTGCCCTGTGGACGCTATCGAAGCAGGGTAATTATTCAGCAACATATTTTCTTACAGAAAACCCTTGCTGGCCCGGCTGGTTAAGGGTTTTCTTCATATCAAAACCAAAGGAGAGCTGTAATGAAGATAGCCCTGGACACATCAATGAGCAAATATAATATATATATCATCATGGCCGCGGCGTTGCTTGTACGTTTGTGGGCGGCATTTGGGCTTAACCACTGGGCACATCCCGTGGATATATCCACCTTTGGCGCATGGGCCAATATGCTGGCAAACAACGGGTTCTCTGCGTTTTACGGCACGGATGTGTTTACAGACTATCCTCCGGGGTATATGTATATTCTGGCCTTAGTAGGCAATATAGCGCAGTGGCTTGGCCTGGAATTTGGCTCTCCTGCCCATGGCGCGCTTATAAAGCTACCTGCTATGTTATTTGATATTGCCACCATATGGTTTATCTATAAAATAGCAGTCAATTTTAACAAACATCGCAATTTTGCCGCAATAGCCGCGCTGTTATATGCTTTCAACCCTGCCGTCCTCCTAAACTCTGCCGTTTGGGGCCAGGTAGACTCTATCCATACCTTCTTGCTCATCCTGTCCATATATCTTATCGGACAGCGCAAAATGCTGCCCAGCGTGCTTTTGTTTGCTGTCAGCATAGTTGTAAAGCCTCAATCATTTATGTTTGCCCCAATTTATATATTTATGTTCTTTAAATATATTATCGGCGAAAATCTTCCAGAATTTAACCCCGAAATTTATCTTAGGCGTGCAGGGCGGCTGGCATTGTATGGACTGGCCTGTTTTGCGCTAATTGCGCTACTTATTTTGCCATTCGTAGACTTTGCCGCACTGCCGCACATCCCTGTTCTAGCACAATATATAGATACCTTCACCACATATCCTTTTGTTGCCCATAATGCATATAACTTCTGGGCTATGCTGGGCCTTAATATCGCGCCTTTAACCACAGGTATTAATACACTCAGCTTTATTTCTCTTGCGCTCATATCTATCCTGGTCATCTTCTTCTTTCTTCCAAAGAAGAATGACACCGGCGGCATTTTCCTTATGGGTGCAATCCTCGTAATAGGCACCTTCCTGCTTTCCGTAAGGATGCACGAACGCTATAATTTCCCTGCGATAGCATTGCTGTTGCTTGCCTATGTAACCATACGCGACAGGCGACTGCTTTGGGCATATGTAGGCTATTCTGCCGCACATTTCCTCAACAATATTGATGTGCTGATAATGTCGCTCAATAATTTTAATTGGGGACAAATTACGTATAGTGCAGTTATTTTTGCCATTCCGATTGTTATCATGTCAATATTTACTATATATGCGACCTTGCAAATCTTCATAAAGAAGCGGAAAACCACGCCGCTTGAGACCCCTGCTTTTCTCATAAGGCACAGAGATATTGTGGTTTGCGGTGTCATTACAATATTTTATGCCATCTTTGCTTTTACAAATCTGGGCAACACACAATCGCCACAAAGTCGCTTTGAGGGGGCTCCCGGTGAGCAAGTTGTGGTAGATTTTGGCGGCACACGCGACCTTTTGGTCATACAGCACATGCTGGGTGCGCGAGACAACCAATCCTTCCATCTGGAATTTTCTATGGACATGATAAATTGGACCGAGCCTGCTCATCTGGCTATACCAAATGTCTTTGCCTGGGATTTTCATGAAACACCCGGCATCAGCGCGCGCTTTGCCCGCATAACGCCGTCTTCACATAGCTTTATTGTTCAGGAAATGGCCTTTAGAGACACAGCATTTAATCTGGTGCCCGTGGCGGTTGTTTCACAAACGGGACACGAGCTTTTTGATGAACAGCATATGGTACCCACGCAACTACGAAACTATATGCACAGCGCATATTTTGACGAAATATATCATCCGCGCACGGCATACGAATTTGTAAATGGTATGCAGGTGCTTGAATGGACGCATCCGCCATTGGGCAAGGTTATTATGTCATGGGGCATATCAATCTTTGGCATGACGCCCTTTGGCTGGCGTTTTGCGGGGGCTTTCTTTGGGGTGTTAATGCTACCGCTGATATATGCCTTTGCCAAGGCTATCTTTGCCAAAAGCAAGGATTCTACGCTATGGGCGGCTTTTGTTACCTTTGTTTTCGCCTTTGATTTTATGCATTATGCCCAGACACGTCTAGCAACCATCGACACCTTTGTCGTAATATTCATTATGGGCATGTATTATTTCATGTATCGATACAGCCAAATGAACTTCTTTCGCGATAAGCTTTCCAAAACCCTATGGCCGTTGCTGTTTAGCGGTATCTTTCTGGGCTTGGCGGCAGCCAGCAAGTGGCAGGGGCTTTATGGTGCCCTTGGCATTGCTGTCATCTTCTTTTGGGTGCTGGGACAAAGATATATGGAGCACAGGAGAAAGAAGAAAGGCGAAGGAAGAGATGAGGGAGAAGAAAGAAGGAATAGGGAAGATGATAGAGGAGAATACAGCATTTGGGACAGAAGGGTTGTTGGGCGTCCCGCCTTTTGGAAGAAAGCCGGCATCACATGTGCCGCTTGTGTGGGCTTTTTCATCATCATACCTATTGGCATCTATCTAATAAGCTATATCCCATTTTGGAACACAGGCTATCTTATCAGAGATATCCGCACCGGGGAGCTTATGTATGACATGACCTTTATACAGGCTGTTTGGCAAAATCAGGTGGATATGTTCCAATATCATTCTATGCTGCTGGAACAACACCCATATTCTTCCACATGGTGGCAATGGATTATTAATTATCGCCCTATATTCTATTATGCTAACAGCGTGGGCATAACCCCCGGGCTGGCACAGGGCATTTCATCCTTTGGCAATCCGCTGGTGTGGTGGGGCGGCGTTGTTGCGTTGATATATTGTGTATATGCCGCCATTGCACGCCGCGACAAAATTGCAATCTTTTTGGTGATTGCGTGGCTATCACAAATTTTGCCGTGGGTACCTGTATATCGCATAGCCTTTATATACCATTATTTCCCCAATGTGTCATTTTTGGTACTCATGATCGCTTATGCTATCAAGAGCAGCCGCATCTTCGAGCATAGATATGTCACGGCATTTTTTGGAAGCCGCAAAAATGTAGCAATATCCTTTGCGGTGGCCTGCTTTGCGCTGTTTGTGCTGTTTTATCCTGTTTTAACAGGCATACCCATAAGCCGTGAGTTTGTGGATATATACCTTCGCTGGTTCCCATCATGGGTTTTGCTGATATAATTCCCCTCCTGGGAGGGGTGGGTTTTAGCTTGGGGTGATTATTAACCATAATCGGACAATCAACATAGTATGTATTAATCCCATTGCAAAAGGAGGTATATGCTATGTTTGGACCAATGTGGGGTGGCGGTTTTGGCTCAGGTTTCGGGCCGGGCTTTGGCCCATGGAGACCTTGGGGACCCTCTTTCCATCGTTTTCATCGTTTCCATCGTTTTCCCGTAAGACGCTGGTGGTGGTAAAGCAATTAGAAATTAGGAGTTTGGAATTAGGAATTAAGGGCTGCTGTTGCAGCTCTTTTTTCTTTGTTGCGAGAGGCCGTGCTATTGTGATATAATTGATTAGAAAAAATTCCCCTCCCAGGAGGGGTGGGCTTTAGCCCGGGGTGGTTATTATGGAGACATCGGACACAAACATGGAATTAACACCGCAGGAGCAGAAACTGGCCACGCATGGCATACCTAAGCTGGTGCTGTATTATTCTATTCCTACAATAATTGGGATGCTGGTTAATGCGCTTTATGTGGTTGTGGATCGCTTTTTTGTTGGGCAGATACCCGGCGTGGGCGCGGATGCTCTCACAGGCATCGGCCTTTCGGCCCCTATCCTTAATATCGTGGGGGCTTTTGCCTTGCTTGTGGGCATAGGCACGGCAGCAAATATATCAATAAAGCTTGGTAATCGTGATAAAGAAGGCGCAGAGCGTGTGTTGGGCAATGCGCTGGTGCTAAACATCACCTTTCCCATTGTGCTGTCCATTATCGGCCTGATTTTTCTTGAGCCTTTGCTTATAGCCGTTGGTGCAGACCAAGACACCTTGCCCTTTGCCCTTACATATACCCGCATAGTTTTAGCGGGCTGCATTGTCATGTTTCTTTCCTTCGCAATGAACCATCCAATCCGCGCTATGGGCAATCCAAAGCGTTTTGCATCTGCGCAGCTGCTTGGTGCTATATCAAATATTATCCTCAGCCCAATTTTTATACTGTGGATGGGTCTTGGCATTGCGGGCGCCGCCATATCTACATTGATAGCCCAGTCTATTTCCGCCATTTGGGTCTTTGCATATTATTTTACCAATATATCCGGCAGACCTGTTATCACCATCAAGCTAAAAAATATGAAACCCTCGCTTAAAATCATACTTTCGATTTTCGCCATCGGCATTTCCCCGTTTTTCATGCAATTCTTGGGTTCTGCAATAAATATCATTGCCAACCGTACCCTGATACATTACGGCACCATAGAGTTTGGCAATGCAAACCACGCCGTAGGGGCTTTCACCGTTATTATCAGTATATCCATGCTTTTTCTTATGCCTGTTTTTGGTATTAATCAGGGCGCACAGCCCATACTTGGCTTCAATTTCGGCGCAGGCAATATTGCCCGGGTAAAGCAGGCGTATAAATGGTCCGCAATGTATGCTGTTGCCATATGTTTCCTTGGTTTTATCATAGTACAGCTATTTGCAGATCCATTAATGCGGCTTTTTAGCGATGACCCCGCCCTTAATGAGCTAGGCGCGGTAGGTATGCGCATCATACTTTTCACCATGCCTATGATGGGCTTTCAGATGAATACAGCCAACTTCTTCCAGTCTATTGGCCGCGCAAAAATTTCGGTTTTCCTTGCAGTGTTGCGCCAGGGCCTCATTCTCATTCCTGCATACTTCATATTACCGCGTATCTTTGGCTTTGACGGCATTTGGTTTGCCATGCCGGTGGCAGATACCATTGCTTTACTGATTACGGGTTTTATGATTATTCGCGAGTTTAAACGGCTCTCAAGGATGTCAGAAAAATTAGAAGTTTCAGAAAAAGCTCTTGACATGGCAAAAGAAAGCTGATATCATTATGAAATAACAATTCCTATAAAGTTAGTTGGATTTGTTGGGAGGTGTTGTCTCATGAAAATTTCTACCAAGGGCCGCTATGGCCTAAAGGCCATTGTCGATATTGCGTATTCCATGCAGATACTAAATGATAAATGTGTCAGCGTTAAGAGCATTGCAGAGCGGCAAGGCATATCCGAAAATTATCTGGAGCAAATAATGGCACCTCTAAAAAAGGCCAGAATTGTCCATTCTATACGCGGTGCAAATGGGGGATACTATCTAGCAAAGTCACCTGAAAATCTTTCGGCAGGTGAGGTGCTGCGCATTTTGGAAGGGCCTATAGTGCCTGTTGATTGCGTTATTGACGGCACAAGCGTCTGCGGCCAAGTAGATTGTGACCTTTGTGTAATGAGGGATTCTTGGCATTATATCACAAAGCAAGTTAATGACGTTATAGATGCTATTACCATTGCGGAACTGGCGCATACCTTTGACAAGCTTACAAAAGAAAAAGAGAAGAAAGGAACATTGCAATGAACCAAAAACCAATCTATCTGGACAATGCAGGCACAACACAGGTGCGACCCGAAGTGCTTGAAGCTATGATGCAATATCTTTCTGATAACTATGCAAATCCATCCAGCATATATTCTGCCGCATCTTCTACCAAAGTGGCTATGGATGAGGCCAGAGAAAAGATTGCGGCGGCTATAGGCGCAACCCATCGCCAAGAGATTTTTTTTACAGGTAGCGGGTCAGAGTCTGTTAACTGGGCTATAAAAGCCATTGCAGAGGCCAACCGCGAGCGCGGCAATCATATTATCACCAGTAACGTTGAGCATCATGCCGTGCTGTACACCTGTCAATATTTGGAGAAAATTGGCTTTGATGTAACCTATCTTCCTGTGGATAAATATGGTATGATTAAGATGGATGACCTTGTGGCCGCCATTAAGCCGGAGACCGCCCTTGTCACCATAATGATGGCTAACAACGAAGTGGGCACATTGATGCCTATACAAGAAATTGGAGCACACCTGAAACAAATCAATGCTGAGCGTGGCCGCGAAAACAAGGTCTTTTTCCATACGGACGCAATACAGGCTGTGGGTCATGTTCCTGTGAATATTAACACACTAAATGTCGATATGCTGTCAATATCCGCCCACAAGTTGCATGGGCCTAAGGGTGTTGGGGCATTGTATGTGCGTCGCGGTGTAAAGCTACCACCCCTTATCCATGGCGGCGGCCAAGTGCGCGGCAGGCGCGGCGGTACGGAAAATGTTGCGGGCATTGTGGCCATGGGCGTAGCGGCAGAGCTGGCCGTGGCCGAAATGGAAGCAACGGCCGCAAAACACGTAAAAATGCGCGATGATATAATTGAGAAAATAACAAAAGCAATACCATATAGCCACTTAAACGGCCATCCAGAAAAGCGATTGCCCGGCAATGTGAACATCACCTTTGAGTTTATCGAAGGCGAAGGCATGCTGTTGCTGCTGGACGCGCGCGGCATTGCGGCTTCCAGCGGCTCTGCCTGCACATCCGGCTCGCTGGACCCATCCCATGTGCTTATGGCTATGGGTCTGCCCCATGAGCTTGCTCATGGCTCCCTGCGCCTTACCTTTGGCAAGGACACAGAGCAGGAGGACTTGGACAGGCTGGCAGAGGTACTGCCGCCTATTGTAGAGCGGCTGCGCTCTATGAGCCCGCTGTGGGAGGAATATCAAAAAACGGGGAATATTGATAAATTATTGGGTTACGCGAAATAATAGACCTGTCCGCTAACCTGCTTTCGTCATATTTTCGAGCATATTTTTCATTATGCAAGGAAAGGCCGACGAAGCAAAGCTAAAGCTTTTGTTAGGAGGCCTTGACGAAGCACAATGGAAAATAGGCCG
>Ga0131853_10018727_pt1 | contig 12598 bp, 8 predicted proteins | sample TergutLab28metaG_FD_92764 | JGI IMG/M metagenome (GOLD analysis project Ga0131853, IMG submission 92764) | Labiotermes labralis P1 segment gut microbial communities from Petit-Saut dam, French Guiana - Lab288 P1 (version 2) (version 2) | ecosystem: Host-associated > Arthropoda: Insects >...
AAGTAAGTAAGTAAGTAAGTAACATGAGGTTAAGAATAAATAAACCCATAAACCCTCCTCTGTCGTAAAAAAAGACCCTTCAAATAAACCTATCTTCCGCAACCCGGTAACCGTGGAAACCAGATTGTGCCCAAAATTCAGACTAAACTCTGTCGTAATCACGGAAGCCACGTGTGACTCAAAATAATTCAATTTCGAAGGTAAAAGTAAAAATGTTAAAATTCAGGGTTTGTTCTAAATCCACACACGGGTAGTGGTTGTACCGTCTTCATAACCTTGGCGCTAGATGGATGTAAGTCGACAGCTCTAAGCCCCAGCACTCTTACCCTAGGGGAACGAGGCCCTCTACCTACTTAATAGGAGGCTGGGTGGGACGTAGACCCGGTATGGACATTCTGGATGACAAAAAAATTCTTGTTTCTGCCGGAATTCAAAACCGGAAACTTCCTGTCTGTAGCCTAGTCACTATTCCGCTATGCTTTCTTGGAGACTAAATAAATTATTTTCACCATTCTATGAATAAAAGTATTTATATCATTCCTCCAATGAAGCAATATATAGAGTAGGGAAAGATAAGTCATTTAATTTCTTTAAGGCATCAGAGAATGCACCAGCGTTATGCTCTAACAAACCTAATCATGGCGTGAAGTGAGCAGAAATGTGAATGATGAATGAAATGTGTTGTGACGTATATCTTTAATCGTGGTTATAACAGTTGACTGTCAGAATAAGCAGTTGGAATTAGAAAACGATAGTAATATCATCAACCTAATTAGTGGTTTCTCTTCGGTTTTCCTTTGGTGTCTTTATGGCGTTTTGAATAATGATATTACTGCTACGCTGTGCAACATGTCGTCACCAATCACAGAATACAGCACAGAAAAACAAATTTTATGTTTTTGCACCATGCATTTTAATATAAATATGCAATATAAAGCAATAAAATGCACATTTTCAAAATTAATATTTTATTTTTTAATTTTTTGATGCCTTCTACATGATTCGAATTTGAGATTTCATTTTCAGGAAGACGTTCGTAAAAACAATTATGGTATAGTACGTTTTACATGCATCGGTATAAGCAGGCTTGTAGGTAGAGGAGTGTGTTCGATACAACAAGACAACTAATTGGCATTTGATTTCGTGGTCAGAAACTATGTACACAATAAAATATAGAGCAGAAAGACACTTAAAAGTAAATTTGATATATAAATCCTTTGGGGTAGCAGTGAGCGTAACTGTTGTTAAAAGTAGACGTGTGTCCTGTACGTATGTAGGAGAGAATATAATTTTTTGTAAATTGAGCTGCTGAGATTTGTGTGTTAAAAATTTTGGCAGTGAGGTTAGAGAAGCCCGTTTTTACAGGTATTTAGGAATATTGATCGGTTTTAAGTCAGTACATTTTTTGCACAAAGTATGAGAACGCTTCTAAGACTGAAGAGATTCCACATTATATGTAAAGATTCAGCTCATACGTCATACACAATATGCTTCCTTTAGAAAGACCTGTCGGTGAATATTGCCTAGCGAATCGAACAGCTGTTCTTTGTGCAAATCTAGCAGAGTACTTCAATACGTGGATAAATTGAAGAGAGTTTGTGATGAACCTGGTGGTACACCTCGTAAACTCTAGATTTCATATGATTAATTCAAGATTTTGGCCGATCCCAGTGGCTGCTCTGTTGTAGGCGTGGGTTTGCGGCCACTCGCTTCCTGGAATAGTGGGTTCGAATCCCGCTGGGAACAAGAATGTATGTCTTGCGAAGTGTTGTGTGTTGTCAGGTAGCGGTCTCTGCTTCGGGCTGACCAATTGTCCGGAGGAATCGTACCGAGTGTAGTGTGTCTAATTGTGGTGTGTCTAAGTGTGGTGTGTCTAAGTGTGGTGTGTCTAAGTGTGTGTGATAGTGAATCCTCGATACTGAGGAGGCCTTGTCTCACTAGGGGCTGCTGCGCCACGGTAAAAAAATTCAAGACTTTGTCTCGCAAGTGAGTAATAACAGAAATATGCGAAAAACTGCTATAGTCATCGACAGTCCAGTCCAAACAAAGCACAACACTCTAACCTTTGCACTTTCAGATTTATTCCACCCTATCACCTCACGCGCAAAACACCCGGTACTGTGGTGAAGAACATATCGTTTATTCGTGCATTACAATTGGTATTACAGAAACAAAACACATTATGCTTTTTCTCAAATGTATAAACAACTGAAAAATTAAATTTAATTTGATTATGTATTTTTATATATAATGTGTTCCCCAACATGTTTCGACCTGTAGTCCTCTTATCTGCAGATTGATGATACGAGAATAAAATTGCAGCTAAATACGTCAACATCAATATGTAATATTAAAAGTACATAATTGCGTTTAAAATTTTAATTTGAATAACAATGCAAAATAATATAAGATAAGAGTTTGCCACTTTTATGGTATATTATTTTTTTTAATATTATGTAGTGATGGTGACATGTTTAACCACAGTTGTGTTCTTCTATCATCACCCTGAAGATGGCCGGACTACTGGCCCAAAACATGCTGGTGAACATATTATAAATAACAATACATCATCAAATGAAAGTGCAATTGTTAGTTGTTTATAATTGTATAAATTAAATTAATGCGCGGAATATGGCGCATATTGTAACGTTTTGCAATGTTGACATAATTAATCCCACGCAGTCAATTTTCTGTTCTTCTACCTGCAGCTTAGGACGAACGATAATTTGGATATTTACGACTTAAGTAAACACAGCTTACGACAGAAAATTCCGACACCAGGTGCACCTCACCGTACGGATATAAAGTTATTCCATCTATGCCGGATGTGTGTTCATGTTCCAACAGTATATATACAGATCTCTTTAACATCTGTTTCACGGCACTTGGATTTTAGCAAGGGTTTTATGGAAAAAGGGTTATTATACATTATACATTTTATTTTTTATTACTATTTTCGGTGTCATATTAATGCATCTTACTAACTGAAGAATAAAAGACCAACTTGATATCACTTGCTATTTTATTTCACAACTGTTGTTGTGCTTCAGCCTGCAACACGGATACCACTCCAACCCAACCACACCGAATCTCCAACACACATCGAACCAAGAACAATACGACCAATGTGGCAATTCAGCAGAATAGTCGCAAGCTCCTGGTGATGGATATATTAATGTCCGAAACATGTTGAGCACATAAGAAGTGAAATAAAATAGCAAGTGACATCAAGTTGGTCTTTTATTCTTCAACTATCACAATGATGCACGGCTCAATAAACATAAGCATCTTAATAGATCGGTTGTAAATATGAGGCCTCGTCCATAGCATTTTATGCTTGCATGTTGTCCTGCCTGCACACTGTACAATGATTGACCGAAACGTGTAGCGGCGAAGAACAAATCTTGAAAGGGCAAAGGTTAGTGTGTTGTGTTTTTTTGTGGGTTGGACAGTTGATTCATTCAGACAAAGGAATGCTGTTGCTCAAGAACTGCTATAATGTTAGAGTAAAGTGATTTTCATCAAAACCTTTCTATTTATGTTAGACCGAAAGAAAGATGTAACTGTACTATACAGCCTACTGCCTAAGGTTTCAAACGGGCGCCATAATAAATTGGCATGTAAAACGGAATGACGTTAGCAAAATGCATACGTCGTAATGCTAATGTTACGGTCGCGTTAATGTTATTGCAGGGTACAAAATTTTACCAAACACGTCTGACTATCGAAAGTGGCGCATTTAGTCCCAGTAAGCTGTTAGTAAAATTGCCCTTAAATGACCCAAAGCAACTAGTATCAACTCTTCACAACATAATTTATTTTAAGTCTACAGTTCCGAGTTTAATGACAAAAGTTTAAATATTTTTAGCTTTGTTACATATTGACAATCATGACAAAATTATTACACGGTGTTAGAAGAGAATATTTTTTGACACACGAAGAACGTAGCATTAATCCGGACGGGACTGCTCTCATGTTTGAGAACTAGAAATTATGTCCGCACGGGGGAAATTTGCGCGGATTTGCAAAGCCTCTACCGTGATTTCAGGCTTCCGCCTCCGTGTAAATGAGATCTTCGTTCTTCTGGGATGTTAAGCAGCGTAGATACGTCATTAGATACCGTCTTTTTGGGGCAACTTATCGGTTCCACCTTCAAGGGCGAAGCAGTCCAAGGAGAACTGCTTGACCCTTGAACATGGGAGGGAAATCTTGTCCCGAAACGTCGGTAACTAACTAGCTATCTATGCTGCGTAATTTTCCGGAAGAACGAAGATTTGACAGAACCTGTTCTTGTTACTTTTAATGAAAATGTCACGAAATATAATTTTTTTGCACAATTTCACTATTTTTTTGGGGCATATGAAATGAAAAACACCGACAAAACCTCAACATTAGGGCATAGACGCAAGATACGTTATCCAGTTCTGATTGCGATACACGTATGTGGCTGCAGCATACTGAAGACTGTTTTAGTCCTATTTCAAATTAGCGTACTGCGAAATATGAAAGGATTTTTTTTTGTAATTTTTAAAAAGGACAGCTGGAGGCTAACAAAAATAACACAGGACTCTTTTATGCCATAGGTGTTCCTTTGCTTCATGTTTCTGCGTGTTTCATTTGAAGCGGAATGTGATACAATACTGAAAACTCTATTTTTTCAGTTTTCAATACAATAAGCCAGTTTTGGTATACATTTCAAAAGTTACGTATTTCTTCTGTAAATTAATATTTCTACATTCAGCCATATTTCCTTTCAGTTTGAATTTGTTGTGAAGAATAATCTTTATTTAAATGTACGGATGTCATCTGAGGTTTGCAAACATTTCAGACTTTATGCAGGAAATACGAATTTAGCTATCAAAATTATCTTTATTCCACACAATGTCATTAAAATTACAAGTAATTTGAACTGGAATAAAAATATGTTCTGCGGAGAAAAATATTATTTAGAAATAATTTAAAACTCCCAGATTAAGGTTAATATATCCCTGTGTGTGTAATGAATGCCTATGCTGATGCACAATTATAGAAACCAAAAGGTACAGTCTTCTCCTGTCTTAGCCATGAAGGCAAATATGGGGAGTTGACGTATAGCTGCACTCATTCCTAACCTCAGCACGAGATGGAATCGAGGGTTTAACCTCACAACTCGGCCACTTAAGTCCCAGGAATGAATCCCAGCACACATTGAATTGGAGGCTGAGTGTGCACCACAAACGGTATGGACATTCTGAAGAAGAGAAAAATCTGTTGACCCCACGGAGATTCGACTGTCCAGCCGGTAACATGGTCGCTGTACCGACTACTCAAATCTGGTACAGATCCAGTCATTTTTAACCTTTGCTGAGTGGTCAGGTTTACACTCCGACTGCTTTACACGGTCCCAATTTAACCGTATCTTAATACGTCGGTTATTAATTATATAAAGCAGAAAGTTCCCCTTCCGAGGGTTTGTGACTAGCAGTGAAAATTTCCGCTCCAAACTCATGCACTTTTACTCAATTACTATACTAACTACTGCACATATATAAAATTTATAAAATTTTGCACATTAAAAGATTAAAACGCTCCACATGTTTCGGTCCTAGGACCATCATCAGGGAGCCATATCGTCCTTGCTAAAGTCACACTTTAATTTCGCTGTGCCGGTTGGGTATTGTGGCAACATGCCGTGTTGTGTAATGTGTAATGTGTATCACGCAACGAAGCACAGAATGCACATCCGTAGCAGGGCAATCTTCGCAACATAACATTACACAACACGGCATGCTGCCACAATACCCAACTAGTACAGCGAAAATAATGTGACTTTTTATAGTGTGACTTTAACAAGGACCATATGGCTCCCTGATGATGGTCCTAGGACCGAAACATGTCGGGGCGTTTTAATGTGTAAAATTTTATAAATTTTATATATATGTGTGCAGTGGTTGGTATAACAATTGAGTAACTCAACAACATGCACGGTGTAACAACGAAAATCATGCACTTTTATCTAAGAAAGTTTTTAGCAACGCATTTTACACGCATAAGTTGTGCAATAACGGAATATTTGTGACAGCCTTGGGGAGAAATTAACAGCACGAAGTTAATTTTTTGAGAGTTTTGATGCAATATTTGTACTGAGAAGTTGCATTAAACTGGAAAAAAAAAATTGCAAGGAAGGGTAACCGGATTCGCATCGGAATTTTAAAACTGGATCTTCCCGAATACGTACCTGTCGGAGCAGAAACAGTAGCGAGGCGTTTTGGAATATTGTGAGATGTGCATATTTCACATTTCTATGGCACAGTGCACTGGAAAATATGAAAATATGAAGGAGAATATGCGCAACAAAAGTGCCATGCGGCAGGCTTCCTCCTTAGGATGTCCACATATGTCCGACTAACCCCCGATATAAATCTAAGCCTTATATTACGCACAAAACTGCCTTCCTTCACACAGTCGAAACCAACGCGTTCCTACATTCGCCAATTCGTATTTTCAGTGCCTGATTACACCTACAAATTTTTCTCCCACGCGGTGTCTTTCCTTCAGAATCTCCACTAGAATTTTGAAATAAATATTTATCTCCTTTGATAAATTTCATATCATCCTTTTTGATTTTACAACCCAGATAATTTATGGTAAAGATAAGATATTTTGAAAGTTCTTAGCATGTAATTTTCTCTTATCATATATTATTTTCTCAGTTTTTGGCTAAAAGTTTTCCTCAGTATTCTCTTCAATTGAAAATTACTCTATTATTCTCGCAAGTTATAACATAGTTCATATTTTGGATGTATATTGCATGTATTTCTTACTGTTTAATGATTTTTAGAAAGTACATTACTTTATGGTAGGCCGGGTAGCTCAGTCGGTATAGCGACTGACTACGGGCTGGACGGTCCGGGATCGAATCCCGGTGGGGACGAGATTTTCCGCCCTTCCAGACCGGCCCTAGGGCCCACCCAGCCTCCTGTACGATGGGTAACGGGTCTTTCCCGGGGGTAGAGGCGGCCGGACGTGGGGCTAACCTCTCACCCCCATCTAGTGCCGAAGTTCCTAGAAAAGAATAGAGCTACACCTCCACTCACCCTAAGGGCCTGCGTGGTCTATAAAATGGGTGTAAACCTACCTACATTACTTTATGTTTAAAATCCAAGTAGTCTACAGTAACATTTTACTTAAATAGAAAAAATTATTTTCGGAATACTGTTCTTTTAGTTCTAACTAATTTCAAGCGATGTTATGGAAGTGTTATAGGTACGGTAATTATGACAGTCCAGTCATGCTTCATTTAATGCACTTCATGCAAAGAACACGTGCAAGATTAAATAGACAGTTAAGTTACATTACGTGCACTTATCACTGAGAAATCTCTAAAACAGCAACTACCTGAACCTAACTCTGCGTTACAGTAGTCTATTTTACATCTTTCTTTGAAGAATAACTTGTTTTTAAAATAACTGTCTCCAGTAATATCAGTAGTAATACGTTTAATGCACCATTTCTTCAAGAAACCTAATTAGCAAGTCACATATTAAATGGCGAAAACGTGTCTCTGGATCTGAAATAAAACGATAACTACTGTAGATTGTAAACTTCTAAACACACGGCTACACAGAAACATTTTTCCCGTTTTCAAAGATGTCCTTCATTTTGGTTTACGTTATTTGGTGTTTTTTTTATTCTATCATGCATAATGAGCTAATGCAGTTACACATACAACTTATCTTCCAAATTATCTCAGTATTGAAATAAATATACTGAGATGCACGGTCAGCAAAACGTCAAAATTTATCTTCCAATCTTTTTCTCGTACCATCTAAGTCTCTTTTCCTAGTAGGTTTATGTTGCATATAGCATTTCTTCAAATGTACAGGTTAAAACACTCAATGACATGATTATTTTAAGATGAGTGAGACCTGAACTTGAAGAAATCTTGGAGGAAGCCGTCGACTCCATTTATGGCTCTAATCCTACATTTTCTTAGAGTGGCTGAGGAAAACTACAGAGAAGCTCAGACTCAGCGGTGAATCTCTAAGCAGAGATTTATTCCGGAATACAATGGTTACGAAATTTGGCTGAGGGACTTGGGAATATAAATGAGGGCATATTCTCAATACGACACAAGGGGACAAGGACTTGTGAACTTCATGATACTACTGTGGAAATACTCAGACTTCTGTAAGGACAGCCCAATTGATCCGTAAGTTTGTGGCACTGTAGCTGCAGCAGCAGCAGCCGCTTGTTCTGGAACACGGAAGTGAATGTGACACATAGGAGACAGTATCGTTCGAGATAAATAGAGGGACAGGAAACAAGATGTTTCTAATTTGAAACTTTGAACTCGCTCTGTAAAGACATACACGTATATACGCCATTTACGCTGAGAAATTACCCTCATAAGGAGTGCAGGATCTCAGGTACGTGGGTGTACGATATTTCATCGCAGGCAGACACATATACTGGAATTGGAATTTAATTAAAGCACGGATTCCTGTCAGGAGATTTACGACCACTTTAATCGAATACTGCAAAAGCGTATTTCTGTTTAGCGAGAGGGTGAAAAAGCGCACACACCTTATAAAGTTATTTGATACGTTTCTTTTCCCCACCTTGGCTTCTATTTCAAAAGTTTTGCAGCATGACGAGAGAATATTTCGTTGGATATTATTCATGGCAAAATATTTTAAATCTTGTTACTTAAATATACGTAGTCAGTACAATCACTAGGCTACGGACTTGACATCCGAAGTACCATATTTCGATTCTTGGCGGAGGTAAGAAATTTTTCCCTTAGCCAAAACATCCAGATAATCTCTGGGGCTTAACTTAAATATAGATACTGGGGCTCTTTGCCCAGTGTTAAAGCGGTCGGGCCGTAAAGCTGAACGCTTACTTCCTTCTTGTGACGAGGATAAGAATGATTCAAGTTTTAACTTCACTTCCTCATGTACCTTTGTGAATTGTACGGGGATTGATTGGCATTTATCTTTGCCATAAAGGATACAAACATTTTGGCTGTGTGCAATGTTGTTCTGGTTTTGAATACACGGCCATGTTACATATGAACGGACAATTTTTTTGACAATAGATGAAGTGGTAACTGTAGTTGTAGCGTGGGATCTGGAGCCATTCTTTTAGGAAAGGTAGGTTTTTAAAGAAAACCCTTGCCCATAACAAGTCATGACGACTCAGAGGGGGAAGAAATGTCGGGCTTCCATCCTTAGTTTGAAATTCAGTACAATTAGGACGGTAGAGTTGTCATGTTGACGAGCCGGCCACGCTTCATAACCAAGGGAATTCCTTTGTAATCATTTCTTTTAGAGGTTGAGTGAACTCTAGGACAACTGAATGCGGACAGAAGGAAAAGATCGCTTGAAGATTTCCCAAGGACACGACTGGGAATTGAAACTGGAATCTTCCTTCTTGTGGCGGTTTTGCCACCAATAGCTCCACACGCAGTCCAATATTTGTTACTACTATTATCAGCACAAGATTTTGGGCAACATCCATGAATTCTATTAACCCATAAGTACCCCAGTCAGAAACGTACACTTTCATAATCACGACCAATATTCAGATAATTCTGAAGGCTATTTCAGCAACATAGAGGCAAGAATACGATCTGTTTTTATTTTGTACGAGTATTTGAATGTAACTGCATTATTTAAGGAAACATTGTGGCTAGTTTACGAAAATTTGTAGTGGTCTAATTTCCTTATGTACAATTTCCTTGCCAATATTTTTGAGCTTTAAAATTTAAGACTGTGAGCCGGTGGTGAAGTTGATTGAGGCACTGCTCTACAAGCCGGAAGGTCGCGGGTTTGATTCCGGATAGTGTCATTGGGGTTTTTTTTATTGACGTATTGCTTCCGGCCGCATTATGACACTGGGGTCGATTCATCCTCTAACAGAAATGAGTACCAGGAATATTTCCTGGGGAGTAAATTCGGCCGGTGCATAAGGCTGACAATCTTGCCACCTTCATATGTCGATTGTATCGAATTCTGGGAACCTCAAATTTCTGGGGACCTCAGCGCCTCCCCCGGCATGTACAGGGATTGGTTTGCCTTGTTGGTAAGGAAAGCTTACGCAAGTAAAGAAAAGAGACAGTATAATTTAAAATCACCAAAGTAGTATTCATGTAATACACATGCATAGGAAGCATTATGTCACCAACGACGGTCTTCGGCCAAGGAGAACGTCCTTAAAGTAGCCTATGTGTTTTTCGACTGATTCTTGGATGTTAACATTAAAGGTAAATGTAAAGGTAAAGATCACCCTAGAACAGGCCACGAAGACCCAAGGGGGGAGTAGTGATATAGCTTTACTGTTTCTTTAACTTAGTCCCTAAATGGGGTGGGTGGTCAACACCACGCCCCGCCGCTTAACCCCCGATAAAGAGACCCAGTACCCATTGTGTAGGAGGCTGGGTGGGCTCCAAGACCGGTCTGGACGGGTGAGCAAAAATCTCGCCCGCACAGGTATTCGATCACATGGCCGTCCAGCCCGCAGCAAGTCGTTATACCGACTGCGCTATCCCGGCCCACAGGATCTGAACGGTACTTACTGAAATGTGTACTGTGACCCCGAACGGTGGGTTGCCATGTAATGATAAACGGAGAGAAGATATTTTAAATTATAATCAATCAATGAGATAATGAATTTGTAACACGCACTTTAGGGTTGCGTGATATAAGGCTTCTGCCACTGTATCAAAGAGACCTGAGCTCCTTCCGGGAATTTACGCAGCGTAACAACAGTTTCTTGCCGACGTTTCAGGGCAGCATTGGACTGCTTGACCCTTTATAATAAGACGTCTATTTTATCTCGAAAAGTCAGTAAGAACCTACCATTATACTCTGGATAAAATCTCAAAAGAGCTCAGTTCTTATATTTAGGATTCTTTACTTTTTTGTTGACCTATTAACACTTCGTACTTAATTCTATTGCTGTTCCACTCTTTCCCACATATTCCTCACCAAAACTGAGGTCTTTTTCTTTTTAATATCGACATGATTTTGTATTCTGAATTATCAGCCATATCCTCACGATTGTTCCTAAATCTTGATCTTACTTGAAATTGAAAACGCCAAGGTTTTTGCTTCAGACCTGGAAATATCGTGGTCACTCGGTGACTGGTTTTACTGTTATAACCACGATAACAGAAGGTTTTGAATTTACGAACTTTTATGCCACGTAAGCTGTGTATTGAACAAATCTCTTACTCTAACAGCATTTACCTGGGGAACTATGGAAAACCAAGTGTACTGTATATCAGGTTGGCAGGTCTTTGGAAGTAGACTGAAACACGGAAACTAACGAATATGAAGTGCTACGATTTATTTGCGACATTTGGTCATATCAAATGAAATATAGAACCGATCTTCTTAGAAAAGCATTAGACAGAAAATTCAGCTTAGGGTTAAAAAACTGTGAATGCAATTTTCTTAGTGAAACGTTTTGGTTGCGTGATATGGCAAATTATTGGTATAAGTATTTGGATAGATCCCGTCAGCGGTAGGCAATTTTGTTTTCTCCAGGATATCCCGACGGTCCCTGAGACCCAACCAGCTTCATATTCAAAGTTAGTAACAGGACGTTTTCTCGGGAGGGACGTGAAATTAACTTTTTTTTTAAATCCAATGCCACCACATGTCCTTGTGTACTCCTGGGCATGGCAGGAGTGTAACCGACTTCTGAGGTTGGGACGCCCATGAGGCGCAGTTACGTTGTGCCGATGATGTGAGTGGTGAGATAAGACCACGTAGTACCAGGAGAGCCCTTAAACCTACATTCTACCAACCTACCCAGACCATTGTCACCGCGGAAATCCTCCCCTTCAGGGAAAATTCCCACGGTAAAGCTGGGAATCGAATCCGGGATCTCATGATTAGTAGTCAGAGACTCTGACCACGAGGCTGGTCCATGAAATTAACTAATCACCTTTATCTAGTGTCGAGGTTGACAATGAATGGAGTTACAGATTTACCCACCCCACACACCTTCATAGCGTGGACACAAAATGTCTTACCGTATCTTTGAACATTACGTTTTCTTAGGTAATCTGGTGTTCTTGATACGCTACATAGACACACATTCTTCTCCCCTACCACGGGATCTGTTTTCCTTTAATTAATCACCATATGCAAGACTACTTCAAACAAGGCAACAGATTTAAATTAAATGAATATTTCATATCGTGTACAAATTACTGCGCACGGGGCTGCTTTTGAGAACTTCCTAGTTTGAAGTTCGCGCTAAGTTAAGGTTTAACAGCTTCGTGGGAATGCTGAAATTATATTCGACAAATAAATTATTTCACACAGTCAGTAAGGTAGATAATTTAATCCTTTCTTGAAAAGTGGTCTCTGAGACTCACCAAAATGTATCACGAATAATTTGCAGAAAATGGCATAAATATTACGCGTTTATTCATACATTAAGAATCAGTGTTTTGACATACAACTTGTATTTCCTGTTACGTATCCTGTAAACATCAGTGTGTGTGGGGGGGGGGGGGGGAGGGCGGTGGCGTTAGGGGATACATTTTTAGGGCTCAAAAATGGGTTGTGGGGAATTTTTTAAGCCAAAAACCCACAGAAACCCC
>Ga0131853_10018733_pt1 | contig 12597 bp, 7 predicted proteins | sample TergutLab28metaG_FD_92764 | JGI IMG/M metagenome (GOLD analysis project Ga0131853, IMG submission 92764) | Labiotermes labralis P1 segment gut microbial communities from Petit-Saut dam, French Guiana - Lab288 P1 (version 2) (version 2) | ecosystem: Host-associated > Arthropoda: Insects >...
AAACGGCCTGTGTAATACCACTAGCACTACCTGAAACTGGTATTATCCCAAACAAATTGCACAAAAATCTAGAACTTCTTAATCTACACTGTGTTCTATATATCCTAATGCAGAAAGTGGTAACACTTAATACAAGGCATATAGTTGGAACATTTTTGGCAGAACAGTGAATAAAAAGTGCTGGATCAGTGAGACCGGTATTGTTTGAGAACCGGCTGAACTGCTCTGAAATAAGGAATGTGAGTAGTAGTAGCAGTAGTAGTAGTAGTAGCAGCAGCAGTAGTAGTAGTAGTAGTAGTAGTAGTAGTAGTAGTAGTAGCAGCAGCAGTAGTAGCAGTAGTAGTATGTTGTTATTCAATTATTTATTATTAATGTGCTAGTACAACAGTCAGAAGGCCAATTACAGGGACAGCACAGGAACATAAGTCAAAACAGACAAATAAACAACATAATCACCCTATAGCTCTGTATATCAGCAATTCTCACACAGACACACGTGATAAATATTTAATCATATGTCCAAAAGAACCTAAAACATCTTCACAATATTCAACTCTATAACTTTTCTGTACATGTAACATATAGTCTGTTTAGAGTGAATATGACACAGAATCTTGCAGAATTCAAAGTGGATTATACCAAAGATTCCATTTCCTGATGAAGAGAACAGAGGTGGTTCTTGAAACATTGGCTCATGTGTTGTTCAACCACTTGATGCAGCTGCTAGCCCCAGAAATCTTTACTGAATTCAGTCACCATGAAAGCCTCATATTAAATATCATAACACAGAGTTCGAGATAAAAATTGCCAGGAAGTCTCAAATGGAAAGAGATATGAAGAGTACCACCCTGGGACCAATGCACACAGCAACACACGAAAGGCTATGCCCACTGCAAGGTGAACAGCCACCTGGTTAAGTACAGAATAAGATGTTTAATACAGCATTTTGTTCCCGTGTTGCAAATTTTCTGAATCAATGACATGATTCGGCTTGTTCACACTCAGTCATCTTCAGGACTGGCCCACAAAAGACATACAGACTTTAAAATTTTGCACATACTGTGTGCATAAAATGGACATCTCAAAACGTTACAGACCATGTGGTAAGTATGGACTCTTATTATGTACTGCTGTCTCTAATTACTATATTGTTAATTAACACTGTTTGAGACTAGGGTGTTGAGGAGAATATTTGGGCCTAAGAGGGATGAGGTACCAAGGGAGTGAAGAAAACTACAAAATGAGAAGCTTAATAATCTGTACTGCTCACCAAATATTGTTCACGTGATAAAATCAAGAAGAATGAGATGGGCGGGGCATGTAGTGCGTATGGAGGAGAGGAGAGACATATACAGGGTTTCGGTGGGGAAACCTGAAGGAAAGAGACCACTTGGGAGACCCAGGCATAGATGGGAGGATAATATTAAGATAGATCTTCAGGCAGTGGGATGTGGGGGTATGGAATGGATCAAACTGGCACAGGATAGGGACAGGTGGTAGGCACTTATGAATGCGGTAATGAACCTTTGGGTTTCATAAAATGCGGGGAATTTCTTGACTAGCTGAGAACCAGTTAGCTTCTCAAGTAAGGACTCTGCTCCATGAAGTAAGTAAGTAAGTAATTAACACTGTATGCACTCCAACATATTTTGATACTGGTTCCACAGTAATTCTCATGTTATTTCATTGTTAACCCACAATTAAAAATGTTCAGAACTTTCTGACATACTCTACAAAGGACACAATAACATTACAGTTGTATAAATGGTAATTAACAGACAAACAGAGATAACAAATGTGGAGTTTGGATTTTAGGCCTTTTTATCGCAGATAAAATCTTTTCTTCAATGCCCAATTCAGTATTGATAATCATAACATGTATAACTTCACCTACCCATGCAGTCCACACTGCATGACACAATCCACATCAGGGAAAACATAATTTGGATGATTACGAAAAAATAAAATAAAAAACCGGATGTGCTGTGATAGTTTTTGGTTGTAACTCTTTTGTTTTCTGATAAATGTATATCAAATGTGTGATTAAATTTCACTTAATGTCTGTTGACTGAACTCTACCTTCTGCAATCCCGTTATGAACTTCTTCTTCTTCTTGGGTCAAGAGACAGACACTGACACAAAATGTCTCATCTACCCAAATGCTCACAATGCAATCTGCATAATTCATACACAATTAGACCCTCTGTTAGCCAAGTGTCATCAAATCCACAAGCCAACCTCAGTGGCGTTGGGTCTTTCTCGAAACTTCGTAGCCGTACAGCCAGTCAACAAATTTTTACTCAAGTAACCCTCATGATATTCACAGAATGTCTGTACAATCTAGTCCACTCCTTCACTTCCCACTTCCTTAAGATAAATTTTTATATTGTCCTTCCATCCATGCCTCTGTCTATTATACTGTGAAGTGGAACACAAGTACCATGGAGGATGCAGACGACAGTGCAAGACTTCCCCTCTACTGCCTGGATATTCTCGTTACGCCCCCTCCAAACTATGTCAACCAGTTGTCACAACTAATATCTGCATGAAGAGAATGACTACACAGGTGCAGAAGAATAGGAAGTACTACACTGCAGGAGTTAAGTTCTCGGCCTTAAGATGTGAATGGGGACTAATCATGGAACTCCTTTCCACTGTCTCAATATAAATGGTCTCCTTTCTTCAAGCCATCTCACCAAAACCTTTTCATTTTTCAACCTCCCCAATTTGTGCTACATATCCTGACCACCATGTTCTCAGTGATTTAAGTAACCATAAGAAGCAAATCATTACACAACATTCTGCATCATTCTCTGTCTCAGGTCCAATCAGTCCCATCATAAATGCATCTCACAGCTTTCCTATTCGACCTGTACTCCTCATGGCTTCCAGGACAGATTAAAACCCAATATATCTTGCAGGTGGAATTCATATCTGTTTTGACTGGACAAAGCAGTACAAAAGACAGAAGACCTCATGCAAAGAAAGCCAGGGCTAATTTGTCTACTATGGAAATCCTGTGGACCTAAACAGGGTCATTTTGTATACACACATTTCTGTCCTTCATTACCATTAATCCAAAAACAGTCATCTCCTTTTCACCTTCTGTGCCAACTCCTAGCAACCCATCCATATACCCTATCCCATTCACAGCCTATTCACTGCAACCCTGAAGATGAAGGCAGCATGTCCCTCTGCAACACTGGTATCCACCAATATGACTACATAACATCACAAACTAGAAGAGCTAAAACAGTTTCAGAATGTTCCCAAGAAAATAAACAATTAGCAAAATTTACCTTGAACAAAATGTCGGTACACTGTGTTAATGACCACTGTTACAAAACCAATTCATACAAACAATTAAATATTCCAGGACTTAAAAAAGTTTTATAATTTCGTATTGACAATATTCCCCATTCTAATGCAGCTCCATTATGTAATATCTATAATTCAATTTATATTGAGGATGGAAAGGGGGAAAGGCACATCTTTGAAATGGCTGACGGGAGTTGCCTCTTGATGCCACCATGATTCGTACTATAGGCCAAGCATCAGTCGATCAATAATGGAATCCAGGACCCTTGCTAGAGAACAAAGAGCATAAGTTGTATAGGTTTTCACATCTCAATCTTTACAAATATTTCATCATATACTTTTCACTATTGAAAAACACTTGTTTAGAATCTTTTATCAAAGAATAGAAGCCTACATACACATAATCCTGCTTTAAAACTTGCTGGATGACTGGTTTGGCACACATCACCCAACCCATTAATCACATTACTCACTAAATTCAGTGTAATGCAACTTTCTTAAATTAACATTCATATGAACAGGTAGAACTAATCATGACAGCTACATGTGACAACAACACTCGCTGAAAGAAAATATTCAGGCCTACAGTGCCAAAAGCAATATTCTTCTGCTACATACCAGCTTCATTGCTTATCGGACCCAACACACCTGATGTCTTGAACAAAGAAGTAATATAAAAACAGTATTAATTTCTATTTGGAATAAAAAGACCAATGCGATGTTCCAAACTCTGAGAGAGAACAGACTATGGACTATATCAATTGTCTGGGGCTGCGTATTAGCAGCCTCCGACAGCTGCGCACAGAATCCCAGCGTCGCATTTTTCAGATCGATGCTCGATGCATTATCATAATCACTGATGCTTTCAATAAGAGCCAACCATTTATAATTTCCCCCTACACGTATTACAATACCACGATGAAATTCTATACATCCAATATAGTTATGGTCATAATTTGTAACTCAAACCAAAATATGACATGGGAATAAAAGAATCAATGCTGTTCCTCCATATATGATTTTTGTTAAAACTCCATTGTTCAGTTTTAAAACCCACTTGAAATTGTGATTGGCAGATATGGATCAATACAGATCCTCCCAGCTGGCAAGACAATTGTCTTCCTTCATGGCAGACTAACCAATTTATAAATTCAATGGTCCTAACAGGTCAGACAAGAAACTACCTCCAGCTTTTATATAGAATTTTGTAAACAACTCTAAATAAAGGGATTTTAAGAACCTTACCATACGCTGTTTAGGTTGATATCTTTCAAGTGTAAGAAGATATTGCAGCTCTTACAGTGGTTGTGTAGAATGTTAAAATGCCTTGCAAGCATATGTAGCTCTTTTTATCTTGATCTCCTTGTTTTTCACCCACACCTAATGCTAATATAACAAAGTGGTGCAATGTTCTACCACACGACAATTCCAACAGCTCTAAAATTGCACTTGTTTTCTTTATATGAACACTCCACAATGAAAGCCTCTTAAGACAGGCCCAATGAAGCCATAGCTCAAGAGCAATGTGCTGACCACAGAGACGTGAAATAAGAAAACATCTTTTAACCCTTGCCCTGGTAAAGCCGAGATGGACCGACAAAGCCCACCTGAAAACTCCTGAGCTATTTATTTATGGAGACATACAGTACATTACTTAACTATTTTGTAAAAACTGTGCTAAAATAAACACCCTAGCCTATGTATGGAATTACGTTTTGCATAATTTTTTTCTAATATTACCAGTATTGTATATCTTTTATTGCACATGATGTACAGACACATACACAGGTAAAACTATACACATACTGTAAGCACACACACACTTACTCACTTTTCATTCTGTATACTGAATTTCATGTTGCCTGAATACAAACAAAATTTTGACCAAGCTGCCTGCACCACATAAAAGGTTAAAGCAGGCTTGCCCTAAGATAATAAAGTAATAATTCTGTCAATTTCTTTGACTTTCTTCTGGCCATTCAGAAAAGATGTATTAACACACTTTTCAAGCATATAAGATGAGTTTCGAAGACATACTTTTGTGCAGTTTGATTTCCTAAACCTATACAGCTCACTGATTTATGCGTGATGTCACAGAAAATAAAACAAATGTACATGAGTTTAAAAATACTAACATTTTGGTAGGAGAACCAAATTAGATAACTCCATGGAGCAGAGTCCTTCTTGAGAAGCTAATGAGCCCTTAGCCAATCAAGAAAAAATTAACATTTTAAGGAATCCAAAGGTTCATCATCCTCTTCATAGAAGCCTGATACTTGTTCCTGTCCACAGCCAGATAAATCCACTCCACACCCTCCTATCATGTTTCTCTAAAATTCACTTTAATATTATACTCTCATTACACTTAGGTATTTCAAGTGGTCTCCTTCCCTCAGTTTTCCCCACCCAACCCCTCTATGCATTTCTCTTCTCACGAGCACGTGCTACATGCCCTGCCCATCTAATCCTGTCTCCATCTTCATGATAGAACAGTTGATCAGCTAGGTAAGAAATTTTCTAACATTCATGGAACACAAATGCCCATTACCTCCAGTTGGTCTTTTATGTTTATATGCCATGTGGTAGAAGCACATTTCTGACTTTTGGCCTCCATTACAATCCAAGCGATCCAGGCTGTCACCCTGAAGATGGAGACAGTAAATTCGCCGAAACGTTGGAAAACACGCCTACCACATGGCGTATAAACCCAAACAAAGATCACAAATATTCAATGATCACCTTAAAAACCTGAAAACTTACATCCTTTAATCTGTTCACAACACCCCTACCTTGAGCCAAGCCCTCTCACTCTAATTACTGGAGATTCGTTTGAATACCCTCTCATGTGGGTTTGGGTTTTGCCAGCGGAAAATCAAACAAAAAGAAATTTCCAAAATAACACACATCAGTAGGTTACAGCCGCCAAAGATACTTCCACAGCTGCAGAATAAACCAACATGAAACAGTTTTTCCAGAACGTTAAAAAAGTCTCTCACTGGTGTTCCACACATTAACTATCCTCATTTCTTGCAGCTGTCATTGAAGGTAAGCAATATTGTTCGGTATGAGAGCGATCACAACACATGGGCTAGATAAAACAAATAAGGTTAAGGTTATGGTCTTGTAGAATATAATGCCATACATTTTGGCAGATGGGTACCAACATTTTGAAGAAAACTATGATCTTCCATCTTCGGAGTACAGGAGTAAGCCACGTGGAGAAAAATTATAAGGCTATAGGGAAGGTTGTGTGGTCAGGATGATGCAGGTGGTATAGTAACTTGTTATAGGCTGGGCAGTGTGGGGACCGAAACCCAGTGACGGCAAGATTTTCCATGTATCCATACTGGCCCCAAGGCCTCCCATACAATGACTACCAGATCTTTCCAGGGGGTAAGGCAGCCAGAGCGTGTCGCCGACCACCCACACCTTACTAGTGATGGACTGCAGACAGGTTCGAGCTATACCTTCATCCCCTCTGTGCCTACATAGGGATTTCATGATGCGACCTTTAGAATGGGAAACATGACGCTAACTACTAACCTCCATCTATTTCACAGGTCAGGAATGTATTGAGCTATACCTCCACTCCAAAACACACCCCTGAAAACATGCGAAAGCTTGGTCTTTCAGCAGAAGACACAAGGCAAGACTAAAAAAGAAATTAAGTGTACGAGGAATTAGTGTGTGTAAACAAGGAAGAAACAATAATACTGAATAATAGCATTAATGATGCTTACAATCTCAAACCTCACAGGAATATCATAACCAACTCTACCTATATAAATTAAGAAAGATTTGTCTCATGCCCCGCTATTTAAAACTTCATTCATTCCACAGTGCTGACAATGCAATATGTGTCAAACGGCACTCTGATCAGATCCATTTCAAATCACCATAGCAGTCCATGTATCCATGCTTTAAATTTTTCTGTTAATTCTGATCACATTAAAAAAAACACGTAAGGCTCAGGTGCATCATTAGAGATCATAAGGTATAATTGACCTAGGTGGAAGGGATCAGAATATCCTTTAATAGCCTCTAGCAAATTGAAATGTGGCCACTCCCACCGCAGCAAGAAGAAACAACCGGGCACCACTAAAACAGTGCACTACAGTGTGATTCATGAACATACCAGCCTCATTTGTAGAGCAGTACATTTTACATTCTTAGTGCAGCTAACACATCTAACAGTTCGAGATGCACTGGATATATGACATTTGAGATCACCACAGTGGTGATGGGTACTACTGTGATCTTATGACATGCAACAGCATGAAATTTCCTAAATGAGAGGCATTTGCTGCCTCCATCCTCAGGGTAGTGGTTAACTTTCACTCTCATGAAGGCTAAGAAAAAGATTCTTCCAAGATGTTGGTACTGTCTACCAAACTACACAACAGCACTTCCCAAAATGTTTGTACCATCTACCAACCTACACAAAGACACTTTCCAAAATGTGGGTACCATCTACCAAACTACACAACTGCACTTTCCAAAATGTCAGTACCATCTACCCAGCTACAAAAGAACACTTTCCAAAATGTCAGTATCATCTAACAAACTACAACAGGACACTTTCCAAAATGTCAGTACCATCTACCAAACTAATGTCATGTCCCAAAATACTGGCACCATCTACCAAACTACATTGCTATATACTAAAATAAATGTACCATCTAACAAACTACAGAGTATCCCAAAATATTTGTACCACCTACCATACTACAGCATTATGTCCAGAGACAATAATATCATAAAATATAGGGGTACCACCTACAAAACTAGTGTTATATCCCAAAATATAGGTACCATATACCAAACAACAGTGTTATAGCCCAAAATATTGGTATAATATACCAAACTAAATGGGGCAAGACCCCAACATGCTGGAACTGAAATACCAAACTACACAGGGCCACAACCCAAAACACCACAGTTTTATGATGCACGGGACAGGTTTACTTCATTGTTACTGCTACTATTTTTAAATGCAAAGAACCAAATTATACCCCTATCCAACATCAATTTCAATTTTATCTTTCCATCTATATTGTACTCCCAAAGTGGTCTTTTCTCTTCATGTTTTCCACCAAACTGTCTACGTATTCCTTACTTCCCCCAACAGTGTTACACACTCAACACATGTAATCCCTGATTCACTCAACCTCACAATATCTTGCTTCGGTGCAAATATTCTCAACACTTCATCTACACATCCTCCCAGCTGGATCAACTTGTGACTTCACAACCCTCTGTGCAGAAAATAACATGACAAGGATTCAGAAGTGCTCAAAAGATTGATAATCAGCACATGTCACATCAAAAATGATATGACCACAAGTAAAAGACCTACAATTTTACAAGCCATAGTTAGAAGTTCTGGGCTCTATATACATGAACACATGTTTCAAGTATGCAAAAACTTGCTGTCAGGCACAACTACTTTACTAATAAACAGAGCTGATAAAGCTTTATCAATTGTGTCTGTGCTTGGCTGAAAACTGTTGTCATTATTGATAGTATGCACAATGGGATGAACAATACAAACAGAATTCATTTAAACTGGCTACATATATAATTAATATACAATGTAAGAATAAGAATAATATGGCTTTAATTACACCATGCTAAAAGCAAACTTGGCTTACAAACGGCAACACACAACCCCCCCACCAATTTTGTTTTATATATTTATTTATTTTTTTTTTGCCCTTATTCTAGGCAAGCAAGTTATATCTGGGAGAGAAACTCATTAAGAAACACATATTAAAATCAAGGCTCTCAAGATTCAATAGAGGCATATGTCAAATATCTGCAAAGTATGTTATTCAAAAGCAGTAATTCTGAAGCAACAGTTCTGTCTGACCACATAAGATGTTACTGACAAGTCCTGTGGCCACATGACTTCAGCACAGTAACTTCCATATGTAAAGTAAATCTTGTAGACAAGACTGTTACCAGCACAACCTAAATGACATCAAGTGGTTACCGTAATTTACAGAAGTTACTTCAATGTGAACATCCCACAGATAATGTCTTTCCACAGCTAACTGAGGAGCTGCAAGACACAACCACACAAATGATAATCCACATGTGTACGCACATTTGAAGGCAAAGGGTTGGTGCCACACAACACAGAACCATATCATCCATACGAGAAATGAAGTAAATTCATCTCAACACTGAAAAGGTCTCCAACAAACAACATATTAATTGTGTAAATGGCCAAATCTGCTCTGGCTTTAATACGCTGTTCAGTAGGGGGCAGAAATTTACAAGAAACATTTGACTGCTTGTCACCATGCTGTTTGAGCAATGATTTGAAACAGGTCAACATGCGATTCATGTATAAACTGGGGGGGGGATCTGTGAGATCTCACCTTTTCACAGAGGTATTGCTGAATTGGGGGCATCTGCAAGAACTGATGTTATCATAGTGCTACTGCCGAACGGGGAGCATCTGCGAGATCAGAGGCTCTCACAGAGGTATTGCTGAACTGGGAGCATGTGTGAGACCTGACGTTCTCACAGTGGCATTGCTGAATGGGGGGCATCTGCGAGATCAGAGGTTCTCACAGTGGTATTGCTGAATTGGGGGCATCTGCAAGATCAGAGGTTCCCACAGCAATACAGCTGAAGACTCATGTCTTCTGAAGCGTGGTGCTCTGTTGAACTGTAAATTGATACTGTCATTTTAGATGCAATTGGAGCTTGACAAACCACACAGTGTCAAGTCCCATAAGACTTCAATCTTTATGAAGTGTCAATGGAATGTGATGACATGCAGGCTTGACCAAGGAAACCCACATGCAGTTATCTAACAAATATGGCACTTCATTATTAAAGAACACATACAGCTCAGTTCACACTACCAAACCAGCTCTACTTATTATCTCTGCCTTGTCCACTGACTTCACACTATTCTGATCTTCATACTTTCCATCCTAAGAGTAATAATATAACAATTAAGCTCAATCTGAACAACTGACAGGCAAACATTCTTCAACTGTCCTTTTCTACATTAGTCAAATTTATCTACAATATTTGACCAATCAATTTTATGTCCAAGTTAGTATCAATACAACCAAAAAAAATTTACACTTTTGATAAACAGAATTAAAGATCGAAAGGGTTAAACTTTTCTTTATAAATATCTGCTAAGCAACTAAAACCAAGGGTGTGAAAATTCTGGGTGCCAGGTCATCCGGTTGACCAAATTGGTACGGCAACACCTAACACTGCAAGTTCCTAAGTACAGTACTTGCTTCAAATCACCTTCCTGGCATCTAGAATTTTGATGTGGCTACTAGATTTTTTGGAAATCTGTGCAAACCTACCTCAAAAAATGGGAAGCCAAAAGGGAGAGAGCCCCAAGGACCACAGTTACTCTGGATAAATTACACTTATTCAGTCAACACCACACAGGTTTATTGTGATTCAAATTGTGCCTTGATATACATGCTACATGTTTCAGCATGCACTTAAGCATGCCACAGGCATGTCAGTGCAAAAATCTTATAAAGCAAGGTACAATAAAATCTAAGGGGCCCACTGTTTATAGTCACTTTTTAATAAACGATCATTGTATAAAAAATGCCGGGTAGCTCAGTCGGTATAGCGACTGGGTACGGGCTGGACAGTTCGGGGATCGAATCCCGGTGGGGACGAGATTTTCCGCACCTGTCCAGACCGGCCCTGGGGCCCACCCAGCCTCCTGTACAATGCGTACCGAGTTTTTCCTGGGGGTAAAGAGCGGCCAGGGCGTGGCACTGACCCCTTACCCCCTTCTAGTGGCGTGGTCAAGAACAAGTAGAGCTATACCTCTACTCCCCCTATGGGCCGTACGGCCTGTACAGCCTCAGTGCCTGTACAAGGGTGCACTTTACCTTTACCTTACTGTATAAATATAGTGACTGTAAACAATGGGCCACTTAGATTTTATTATACCTTGTTTTGAAATGTTTTTGTATCTACATGCCTGAAGATGGTTTAAGTACATGCTGAAACACGCAGCACATACGAGGGTAATTCAAATGAAAACCTTAAATATGTTTTATCACGTAATTTATTGAACATGAAAGGTGCATAATAACTTCATTTTTCTATGTAGTCTCCACTGCTTTCCATACAACAGAGTGTTACGCGGCGATTTTCCTTCACGATGGCTTCAACTGCTGTAATGGCCTCTGGTGTCACTACTCGGTGTGCCAGACCAGGTCGAGGAGAGTCTGTTACAGAACTAATACCGTTCATGAACTTCCTAGTCCACTCGTACACTTGCTGTAATGACAGACATGCATCACCATACTGAACTTTCATTCGTCGATGAATTTCGATGGGTTTCACCCCTTCACTACTTAAAAAACGGATGACAGAACGCTTTACTTCTTCGGTGCATGCTGCAAGCCGGGCCGTCATCTTTACACTACTACTGCGCCGTCGTTTTGCATTCCTGCATCGTACTGCCACCTGTCGGCCACTCTTCAAACCATGAGTATTATTGATGTCAACTTACAAGACAATCGAGCTGTGCTTCGATATTTCATCGCAATTTTAAGCTTTTCATTTGAATCTCCCTCGTTTTTCACGGCACAATTTGAATCACAACAAATCCGTGTCGTGTTGACTGAATAAGTGAAGCATATCCAGTAATGAACACAACGAGTCGGCTTCCATAAAGACAGTCTGGATTTGATGATGTGCGGTTGGAGGGGGAGGAGACCTACAAATGCGCACTGGTACAGTCTCTTTGAAAATGACAGATATTTCATAAGGTGGTTACAATCATCACAGGAGAGGAAAAGAAACGTGTTGATGGTAGGCTGTGTCCAAAATGTCTTTCAAAATCACTACGTAAACCCAACTCTAAAGCAAGTCACCGCAAGACCGACTTTCCTGTGTCCTGTCCTGTACAGGAAAATGTATGGCTATGCAGCAGCGACACGTGATATAAAGTCAGTGCACCATCCATACCAGTCAGAACACACGCACACACACACACACACACACACTGAGGGTGGCTCCACCGTGTTCGAACCTTACGAAGGGCCTAAGAGGAAGTAAGAATACAGGAAATGTACATGTACTGTAACACCCAGGCGCGTTCGCGTAACCATTGTTTCCGTGGACAAGCAATTAGTATTACATATTCTGAGTGTGTGACCGCCTCTGTGGTCTAGTGGTCAGAGTTTCTGGCTACAGATACAGAGGTCCCGGGTTCGATCCCCGGCGCTACCAGATTTTCTGAGTAGTAGTGGGTCTGGAACGGGGTCCACT
>Ga0131853_10018734_pt1 | contig 12597 bp, 7 predicted proteins | sample TergutLab28metaG_FD_92764 | JGI IMG/M metagenome (GOLD analysis project Ga0131853, IMG submission 92764) | Labiotermes labralis P1 segment gut microbial communities from Petit-Saut dam, French Guiana - Lab288 P1 (version 2) (version 2) | ecosystem: Host-associated > Arthropoda: Insects >...
TCCACATCGCTGGCAACGGGTTGTACACAATGCTGGTGACTACACTGAAGGACAGTAAAATTTCGAAACATGTATCTATTTTGTATCAGTTGTAAATAAATAGTTGCCACTATTAAAGTTCCAGCCTTTGTACATTTACACACATTCAGGGCAGGCATTATTCAGGTAGTAGTGTTCTGGGTTTTGACACAGTTTCAAAGGAGTATGCTGCTGCCATCTTCATGGATGACAGAGTTACTTTCTGGCAGACACTGCAGTAATTCATTAAATCTGGAAGACAGAGGCAGCACATTTCTCCAAAACATTGTTGTCAACCCACAAACAACATACAAGCTGTCAAAATGCGGAAGACTGAGCTGGGTATGTGTATTGTGAAATGCTTAATGCTTTCAGGGCAATGGTAGCTGTCCATGTCCTGTGCCATGCCCTTCACCTACTGTTAATAAAGAGTCCTGTGTTTGACGCTGGTCTCCGAGCTCGCCTGCCTTGCTGCCAGTTGTCAAGTGAGTAGCAGACCAATGAGCCAGCGAGCAAACGTCTTCTCTCTAGTCCACTTTATTTCGCCCATGCACAGCCACATTGGCATTTGTGTGCATTTGCTTATGAAGGAGCAGTGCTACCAATATGCAGGAAGCTTCTTCTGTCTTGCCAGACTCCCACAGCAGCAATGGAGTTACAATGATAATCATTTCTACAAAGTGACTGCAGTGGCATAAGTAAGATTCATTTGTAGAGGATGTTATCTGAAAAGGAGGAAGGAATTTGGTAGGGGTGTTGTATGAAATCCCACCATGTGTTGGGAATAAAGATAATGAAATTGTGAATTGTAATTTGAGGTTGACTGTTGAGTGCAGCAGACTGGTCATGAATAAATCCACATTGTTAAGGTCTGTGTGTTGAAGGTTAACAGAGTGTTTTTACAGCTCAGATAATCAAAACCAGTAATACACACTCTATATTGAAACATAATAATTTATACAAGTGGTTACATTGAACGAAACTTAGGATGGACAATCAGTTGCCTCTGCAGAATACAAAAGGTTTGAAATTTCAGCTGTTACTTTCTGTGATTTTCTCTTATTGGAAAGCAGATGACTTCAGAATTGTAAGAAATCATACTCCAAAATAGGTTAAAGGAAACAAGATGTGATTTATTTAGTTGCTGTGAGAAAACTGCAGAGAGAACAAATAGAAATGTAGACATGTCCTAGAAGCATTGGCAATCAAGTAAAAATAACCCGTATGAAGTTTGTTTCTTATACTATCATTTATGTAACAGTATCATTACAAGTTTATGTCGGGCCTTTACTCTGAAAGTGTTAGATTGGAAACATGCATGTGAGAGGAATAGGTGGCAGAGTGGGTTTACTGAATGAGGTCATCTTAAGCATTGGTTTTGGTCCGTAAACAGACTGTAATTGAGCTTCCAGAGGGGCAAAGAATTTGTAAGGATATTTTAGACAGCAGTAAATCAGTTTTAAAATTTTATGACCACTAGATCATTTTAGCAAATGCAAGAACACCTAGTTTTGGGAGCACAACTTGTGAGCCGATGGTGAATGATGTGTGCTGCTGTTATTTATTGCTTTCAATAATGCAGAAAACTGTGTGTAAATTTATTGTGATGATTTAATGTTTTGAATGGAACATTTGGCCCAAATTTGAATGATGAAGTGATGCATGGTAATAATATATTAGCTGCATACTGGAGGACATTTTGAAGTTGTCCAAACATGTCTTGTGGTTGGATGATTTTTTCCCCCCTCTTCATTTGCACTGTACTAAATTTAAGCATTTGGGACAATATGAGGTGAAACTGACAGTCAGTCACCTTGCACTTGTTGTTTGTTCTGTGATGCCTATAATTTGCTTGTAAATGCATTGACCATCTGCTAATAGAACACTTTCCCAGACATTTTAACATACCACATGCACACAGTTTTGCCTCAGCACACCTTCATGTCTCCACATTCTGAATTATGATGAATGTACCTTTTTGCACTTACCTGTATGGTTGTTTATGATCAGCGTCCTTGTGTTTTTCCCGGTGTGTCTGGTGCATGTGGGGACGATTTAAAAGCATGCATGTAACGTTAGATGTTATTCTGCTCTATTTGATACAAAATTTTGAAGTAAAAATATGTTTATATCAAAAGATTTCAAATTGAAACCACTTCAAAACTAGAACTTGCCTAAACTGCAGTAAATTGAATGTGATGGCAATACACCAGTAGTTAAATGTTAACCTAATGACATTTTTTCAAGCCGTTTACTTTTGAAGATAAAACAAATGTAAGTAAATTGAAGTGATTGTAATCACATTAATTTAGTAAAATGGATAATACTGCTGTCCCCTTACGAGTTAAAAGAGAAATGTGCTTGAAAGATGAAGGACCACAGTGCTTGTCTCTGTATAATTTCAGCCGATGTGGCTGTTTTGTTCTTTTACATTGTCTGTGCTGAAAACCCAGCTTCATATAGATAAGTAGAAGGAAAGATAATGATCATATGCAGTATTTCTCTGCCTGGGTAAATTGTGGGGTGTTTTACCCAAAAGCCTTAAGACTCTTCAGATTACCCTCTGCTCTAGAATCATACTTCATTTGATTGCTTACTCTAGGAAATGGTCTGGCAATGAATCCACATCAATTTTGAAAGGATATAAGAACAATTTCCAAACTGGATTATCAATGGTGACATCTGCATGACCGTCCAGATGAAATATAATTTAGTTCTTGTCATCCACATAATTTTCAGCTAGGATTTCTTTTAGATGGGGAATCACAAAAAGTTTTTGAGCCTGAAATCAGCACCAAATAGCTGAATTTTCTCCATTCAGCCTGTTACTGCATTATAGTCAGTGTCTTTTTTGCAGTTGGACATTGATGCTTAATGCCTTGAAGATGCCCATAAGATCAGTGACAGCTTACTTGCTTTGTGCAAGCATCATACAATTCTTGCATATGACTTGCAGAAAAATGTCCTCTGTCTGCTTGAGCCCATAGAATGGCCTCGTTTTGTAAGGTAGTGGACTTCTTTGTGAAATAACAATATCCAGTTTTGCACAGAGTTGTAAACATAATTGTATTTACAGTGTTTGTTGTCACAGAATTTACTCTTTTGCCAAATAGACCAAGGTGTCTTGGCAGACAAGACCTGTCTGTGGATCATACACCAAGTCCCATTTATGGCTGGATTCTTTCCTAACACCAAAATCATGAATCTAGAGTTCAGTCTGTCTGTTGCTAGGGGAGTGTCAGTGCAAACACCAACTAGCTTTTCCAGTGAACTAATATATTCTTGAAAAAAGTCTTGAAATGTCTGAGAATGTGGAAGCCTTTTGTGTGGTCTACAGTGCCTTTGGGGAAGAATGTCTACTTCCACAGCTTTGTCATCCACAGACAGATAGCAGTATTGAGCTCTATCGGTGTTGTTACACTGAACAAAAGCACATGGCAAAATACTTGTTTCCCAAAACTTGTCTTTCATTACAGCCTCTGCAAATTCATTGGTGTATGACACTTCAGTGTATTATCAGGCTAAAATGTTTGATAATATTGTCTATCTTTTATTACCAAGCACAGTATTCACAGCACTCCACATGTGTGGTTTCACCAGTGTCTGTCCAATCATGAGCTTTCTTCACACTGGCAGTGAGGAGGATGCTGGCACCATTTTGTCTATTAATGAAAAGTCTCAGTAGTGTCTATCTCATCATATCTCAGGCATTAGTTTAGGTGTTAAAAATGTGTTGGACTGGCTTTTGTTGCCTTGTATTTTGTCTTCAGGTTTTTTCTCCCTCCCCCCCCTAACCCCCCCTCTGGATGAGCAGGCAGTGTGGCATCTTTGCTGAGAACTGCATGATGTACAGCACACTGACTGAGGTCATCCCATTTTTTTAATGACTGGAGGAAAATTCATGATACTTTCTTTTCTTTGCTAAAGATGTTTCTACAAAAAAACTGGAGAGAAGTTCTTTGTACATTGAAACAGTTTATAGTATGTTATTTATTGTGTTAATTCCTTCTTCCTCATTTGTTTACATTCTTGTGTGTACTGAATTTAGAAGCTGCTGTTGGTTGTTACAGCAGTAGTTGGATTGACGTCCCACTACATGGGTTGCTACTGCATGTCAGAGTATGGGACTCATTTCTCATTTTATGACTAATGCTGGCAGATGTTCAAAACTACCTGCTCAGATTTTTTTTTTTTTTATTTGGTTTACCACTCTTTATGGATTATAACAGAATAAATTGTTAAATACACATAAAAGAATTGAGTAATCAACTGAATTTGGCATTAAAAAAATCAAAACCCGTCTTCCAGAATCCTTTCATGCTTCTTCCAGTTTGGGAACCACTGTAGCATTAAGTAATTAACATAATTTAATCTTCCAAGTCTGTATTTATTGTCAGATCGAACACAACTTCTAGAGCACTACACATTCAAGTGTCATTTACTACATGTTTTGGCCGGTTTTGGTCATCATCAGTTAGATTTTACGACGACATAATGTGGAAAAGAATACCAAGATGGACTCTCCCCCACCTACAGTTAATACATTGAAATATTGTGAGGGGGGGGGGTGTTCCATCTTGGTATTCTATTCCATGTGTGTTTTAAAATCTACCTGAGGATGGCCAAAACAGCCAAAACATATAGTAGATGGCAGTTGAATGTGTAGTGTTTTGAAAGTTGTGTTTGATCTGACAATAAACGCAGACACTGATTGATGAATACAACGGAATGATGATACTGAAATGTAATCTTCCCTTCGTCTGTTTCAAAAAACAAGAATACAGCTTATGTGCGAATAGTACATGAATTACCACAGAAATTGAATCTGATTCCACATAGTTTTTCAAGTTTTTGAGTAATGCTTGTATAATGTTATACTGTGCAATAAGCAGGTCATGTTGAGTAGTTACATATTCAGTTCATTTTGTTTGTGGTTTGATGAGCACATTCCAGTGCATGTCCTGCACAGTATTACATTCAAGTGGTACAGTAATGAACACTAAAAATATTTACATGGTGTTCAGCAATAGATTATAACCTTTTCGCATCGGAATTTAAATGTCTACAGCCCACCTTTGCGTACGACATTCATTTCGCTAGACATTTAAATTTTGGCACATGGTTTACAAAAACGTTAATATTCCGGGAACCAAAAAAAGATTGAATAATGGATTAAACAACATTTTTCAGGAAATAAGACAGAGACTTTCTATGTGTGTTCAAGAAAGCAGTAATAATTTTAGTTCGTGAATAGACAAAAAAAATTGTATGGAATATACAAAAATTTCAGTTTCTTCTACTTACCTATTGGCTTGAGTACCCAGGTTTTCTTAAGGAGGTCGCACCTAATGTTGTTAGAACTGTTCCTTTGTGTGGTAATCTTCAAAACATGTTTTTTTAACACACAGTCCCACTTCACACTTAACGGCACTTCACGAACACTTTCTGTGTCACACCCCTGGCCTTACACATGCGACACCTCAGTTGCGTCTCAGATGGGATAGGCCAACGTTTGCTGCCGCAGACTTCAAGCCTGGCGACGTGCGATTCAACATTTGGTGGTCTACCTAATGGTCTTGGTATTCTCCGTTCTGGTCCAGCATGTGCCAACATATTCCTCACTAGGATATATCGAAAATCTCTACGTGAAATTTTCTTACCCCCACTCGAGGAATGAAGAATGGAGCTATTAAGAATGGCCAGGTCTAGCAGATGAAAGAACAATTTTTTCGTCCACTTGAATGTGCGACGGCTGATGGAGTAACTGTTAGCCATTTTGTCACCCTTATCCACATAGCCCATATGATTGTTATAATCCATCATAATTTGTGGCTTTATGGCTTTTCCTCCTTCATTGCAGAAATTATCTTCCGCTGGGGCACTGTGAATATTAGTCAGCATGCATACGTCTCTCTTGTCCCACCACAGTATTGCCGCCAAGTCAGCCGTGGTCCTTACGCGAATGTCTCCCCTTTTCAGTTTTGTTGTCTTTGGTCTTAGGTCTTATGGCATGCCTTTGCTGTTCGGCCTGACAGTGCCACAACAGTCAGTCTGTTTCTTCACCAAGTCATCAAACAATTCAGGAGTAGAAAAGAAATTGTCCGTGTATAATTTGTGCTCATGTCCTTCTATCTTCCTCGTCAGTTCTGTCACTGTCACATGGTTGCTGTCACATGCTGTGCCGTGCGCTGTCTTTTCTTCCCCAGGTATACTTTCATGTCATACATGTATCCAGTCGAGTCACAAAGTTTGAAAATTTTGATGCCGAAACGCTTGCGTTTTTTTGGTATGTACTGTTTGAAAATCGCCCTTCCCTTGAAGGAAACAATAACTTCATCAATAGCCAGATTATCGGAAGGGTTGTAAAATTTGGAAAATGTGGCATTTAGAATTTCAAACAGGTTTCGTATCTTACATAGTCTGTCATACTTTTCGTCTGTCCTATCAGGTTCATTCCTGTTGTCAGTAAAATGTAAGTAATGAAGGATGTGAAGGTATTGGTCCCATTTCATCATGGTGCCATAGAAAGGTATGTATAGCTGATCCAATGTTGACCAGTAGTCTGTCAGTTTGTCTCTTACGCCATGTCCCATCTGCATTGTCAGTGCCAGAAACACAAACATTTTGGCTTCATTAACGTCAGGCTCAGGAGAGGGTCCATCATCAAGTCTGTCTATGTAATCTTGGTAGTAGCAGTTAGTCTCCACCACCAGCAGAGTGATAATTTCTGCAAAATACAGAAGAAAAACGCAAAGTGGACTGGAGCCGTCATTTATGTGGGACGCTTCATTGTCCTTTCCTCTGGGGCCCCCTGTGTATGTGTGTGCTACACTGCTCTGAGGGCAAGATGGGCGTGTCCATTGTAGGGTTACTGGCTGTTGAGTCTGTTCACCTGGCCTACTCTCACCAGCATCCTCTTCGTCAGAGGCACTGGACGAAATTGAACTGCTGGACTCGTGACAACTGGCTGTTTGGCGGTAAGGTTGAGGTTGTGACAACCCTGGCACACTTTCAGAACCTCCGTCAAATGAACTGACATCACTTGATACTCTCGTTTTGTCACTATCAGTGTAGACAATCAGTTCAGATATTTCGTGGGGCTGCAGCAACCTTGACCTCTTGCTTGGTCGACTCATTACGTCACCACTCACACCAACTGTCAAATGTTTAATGGGAAGAAAAACAAGCTCTGTATGCAACACTGGATCTAAACTCAGCCGGAAGTCTGAGAAACGAAATGCAATATTGTCAAGCTCGAAATTGGGTCCTTGAAAGAAAAGGATGCCAGATAAAGTTCTGCTTATTGTAGCCTGTCACCATATTATTGCTGTAACCTAAGCGCTGCATAGGTACACTCTCCAGACTAAACAGTCATTCACAAGCCAAATGAATAGAGCAGGAAAAATAAGCTTTGCATCATCGCCACTACATCCTTACTGGCTGTAGGTACGAACGGCTTCATATAAAAAATGGATACAGGGGGTTTTCTATCAAGGGGTAAAGCAGTCGGAGCATGAAGCTGGAAAAAACTTCTAGAGTGGTGCTAAGAAAGATTGAAGTTTCCCTTAATATCCCACAGCATCGAGAGTGAAATACTTAAGTGACTGAAGCTGTGGCAGTCCTGTCGGTAGGACGCTTGAGCCCCAGCGGGTTTTAAATATTTTAAACATTTTAGTCCTACGGCTAGGACGCACGTACTGTAAAAGTTAAATGTGGTAATGTGTTCTACTACATTTATTTAACTTAATGACTGGCAAGAAAAAGAGGGAAGGCTTCGTGAAATTTCTTTAATTAATTTTACTTGTTATAGAAGTCGAATATATTTGTGATACTTAAAGCAGCAACGAAGTAGTTTATAAAGAATTAGAAGTGAAAGATTAGGCTTGGCTGCAATAAACCATCCCCTTTGTGATGTCAGACTTTGCAAGTAGAATACATAATTGCATTTTAAACAAGTGTCTGTTAAGGAAAGGTTTAGATGTAGTTTTAACCACAACATACTGTATAAAGAACACTGCTGTTTGTAGGATGTGAAGTTTGATGCAAGATTATAAATAAAAGGTTGAAGTAACCCACCCAAATCCATGCAAAGAATTATCTGGTGGAACTGCAAAATAAGAAAACCATGACTATTTTTGTACCGTTATGTTGCTCAAGAATAATGATGCACAACTTCCAGTGACCATTTATTGTACTGTAATTTGCAAACATGTAAGAAGAAAATGTATTCCAGTATACTGCCTCAGCTATCAGCAGCAGTTAGGAAATAGTTTAGCAAATTATGAGGGGTCTAGGAATGGGTATTTAAAAAAAAAAAAATTCCATCTCAGAAGAATAATTATGTCAACAAAAGTGTTGTGTCAGATTCACAATGTACAGTCAGTCCTATACTGCACTTAATGTCACATGTGTGTTTTCTTCAGTTTCGTCGTTATTTTTTCTCATTTTATTTGTATTTATTTAACTTTATTTGAATAGTTTTAACATGTCGTATTTCCTATTAATGTTTAATTGATGAAAAGGACATTATCCCACTGAATGCACAACACTGTCCTGCAGTGGGTATGTCAACTGAATAGTGCTCTAGCCACATCAGAAAACACGCATTTAAAAGGCCCCTATCTTATGGTTAATAAAAATAAATCTCTTCGGTTGTTAAATTTGGTCTTTTATTCTGAATAAATTGCTTGAAAATATTTGGACACAAAAATGCTGAGGAGAATATTGGCACCCTAGAAAAGTAATCAGAATATAATTATAGATGTAATGATGTAGCAAGATGTTGCAGTTGTGTGTGAGTGTGTGTGTGCGCAGGCATGCGTGTGTGTGTGTGCATGCATGTGTGCTTTATGTGTGTGTGTGTGTGCGTGCATGCAGGTGTGTGTGCTTTGTGTGTGTGTGTGTGCGGGCATGTGTGCTTGTGTGTGTATGTGTGTGTGTGCGTGCGGGCATGTGTGTAGGTGTGTGTGGTGTGTGCGCGTGCATGCAGGCATGTGTGCTTGTGTGTGTGTGTGTGTGTGTAATTCATCCCACTATGGTATATCATATTAAAATTGGCGTGGTACCATCAACCACAACAGATTTTAGTAGTCATGTCAATACCTACTACATGTTTTGGTCATACTGACCATCGTCAGGCATTTAAATACATGATTTTAAATTGAAAATAAAATGCATATCTATATTTTAAAAGTGTGAAATCTTACGAATTGTACAAGCTGTAATAATCTTTATGCAGCAATTAAAATACGAATTTTTTTTTTAATATTTCTTGTTTCTGGTTTCTTTATTGTATGTCTCCTTGTTTTGTCCATGAGTTGTTAAAATATTTTAACTCGAGTACTTACTTGCCTGATGTACTTGTGGGCAGTCATAAGTTCTCTTAAACCCAATAGAAAGTTGTTATGCCTGCAATAAATATTTTGGTATTAGTATATAGACAACTTTATGTGTATTACTTCTATACGTGTTTTTGTCATTGAATTACGTACATTCTCTTTTATATTTTAATTGCTACATAATGATTCTTATGGCTTGTACAGTTTGTGAGAGCTCACAAATTTAAAATATGTACGCATTTTATTTTGAGCCTTAAAATCATGCATTTAAGTACCTGAGCATGGTCAGTTCAACTGAAACATGTAGCACGTATTGACAGGACTAATAAAATTTGTTGTGGTTGTCGGCAACACGTGTGTCAATTTTAATTTGTGTTGTTAGACTTAGTTAAGAAAATTGCCTGTGTATTTACCACTTTATGGGGAAACAAGAATGGAATACAACATATTGGTAGACAAGTTGTGTTAAAAGTGGTAACGAACAAGATCCAGGTGTGGATTGTATGTTAATATTAACCTACATTTCACATTTGATATATTCTGCACTTTCAATGTGTTATGACATTTAATAAGCACCTTCCTTTTCCTCCATGTCATACAATATGTATTCCATAATGTGTCAGTCATACACATTGCTCTATTTTAGTTTTTATGAATTATCCTTAATGAAAGGAAGTGGCTTTTTACAATATTTGACTTACATAATACGATAAGGACACAAATGTTTTTAAAATTTGACTACAAGAAAGTGAAGAGGCCTTAGGATTCTGGCAAATTTCTGTCTTCCAACAGTGGCGATGCGGGCCAGGATAGCCGTTTTGGTATAGCGGCTCAATATGGGCTGGAGAGTCAAGGAATCGAATCCTGGTGGGAATGAGATTTTTCATCACCCTTCCAGACCAGTCCTGGGGTTCACTCAGCCTCCTGTACACTGGGTACCAGGTCTCTTTCCCACAAGTAAAGCGGCCAGGTTGTGGCATTGACCACCCGCCCCATTCTGGCACCTAGGTTAAAAAAAGAGCAGAGGTATATATCTTTTCCCCCTCTGGGCCTTCATCACCTGTTGTTGGGTGATCTTTACCTCTACCTTTAGAGGGGGCAGTAAATATTGGCCCATTCCATTCCACTGCACCACAGAATTTTTTTACAGTAGAGCAAATTACAACACACCAGTAGTATGTGAAAGGACTTTCGCCATTGTCTAAAAGCACATATGCTACACTATACACACACAATGTTTCGAAAGCAGCAACTTTTGAAATGTGTGTGGGTTTTTAGACAATGGAAAAAGTCCTTGTGCTTACGAATGATGTGTCACGTGCTATTCCAAGTGATGATTTTTGCTGATGACGGAAGTAAGTTTTGTCACAAAAACATAGACCTGATTACATTTGTTTTAACATCCAAAGTAACAGTTGCTTGAATTGCTGACATAATCCAGGCAGATGTAAGTTTAAATGATTTTGCCAAAACAAAAACTCTTACTTATATATATATATATATATATATATATATATATACACACTTGTTTCACCTTTAATATTTAGAACTGGTCATTTGTGACATGCATTCTATTGTTTGTGTAATCAGGGATGAAGTAAAATACTAGATAAAGCTCTGACAAGCATCATGTATGCCATGTAGCATCTGTGCTTCCATTTCAAGCATTGTAAGTGCATTTCCTTGAAGTGTCAGTCTGTGCCGTAATAGTCATAACTCAAACAAACCAAAAATACTTCTACTTCAGTTATTCTCATTTCACTTTTCTGTCATGCCAGAATTTGTTACCCTTCTGATTGTGAGCAATATAAAGTGTCCTTGAATGTTTTTTGTTACGGTTTATTTGGTTACTGTATCACTGATATGAGTGAGTGAGTGAGTTTATCAGGATGATGGGCAGGCCTGCGTCACTGTGAGATAGTAACCTCTTATCTGGTGTAAGCATCAGTGCTCACTGTGCACTGCTGTACATCAAGTGAGTCAGAATGTTCATGCAGCCATTTTCCTGGACACTGATATAAATGCTGGCATGAAATTTTATGCCTTTTATTATTGTTGTCTATTGGAATGTTACAGAAGCTTCTCTCCCATCAGTGGTTATGGTCAGTGTAACAGTACAATGTTACTGTCATTCCTTAATTTGTTGATCATTCCAGGTCAAACATAGAAATGGATCTGGCCTCGTTACCATAATTTTATTTCAACTGGATATGATATGTATTGAGAGAAGAATTAAATGTTTGGATGTTAAAAAAATGTGGCGTAATGCCTTGCTCATCACTTTTCTGGGGATTAGTGGCAAATGGCAAAAGTTGTTGGAAGTTGTAAACTTCAGGAATTGTAAAATTCATAAGCTTAGCATTTATTAATTTGTAAATAATGTAAATAAATTGCAGAGCTGAGTATGAACATTTACCAGGTGACCAGAATGTGGGTACTGGATCTCATTCCTGGGGGTAGGCAACCAGGGCGTTGTGTTGATTACCCACCCTTTCTTAGGGCCAGAGCTACAGCTCTGCCTTCCGTCTGCATCCTTAACATGTTAAGAGGACTGTGTTTACAATTTTACCTTTGTTACCAAGAAACTAAATGGGTACAGTATCATGGTGCAAGTTACAAATTATTTGTCAGACGCTGTGAAAGTTTGTGCTTGGAATGAGCAGTGTATTTATTTTTGTAAAGTCTTCACTCGTTGTATTAACAAGTTATAATGATAATCCAAGCTGTTTCACAAAGGAAATGTGAGTCTGCATGAGTTCATCAACATAGTGTAATAGGTGTGTTTGTGTTCTTGGGATATAGTTTTTTGTCCCCATTGTGTTGAAATAATGCCTTATCAAGTACCCAGACTCAAAATATAACCACTGCGGTGCACATAGTGGGCTCAGCATGTTAAATGACAATGATATCACCACTGACTTTGATGGTGGTGGTGGTGATGGCAATGGCAGCCATAGCTAATTGAAAACAGTCATGGATTAAAAGCTAAATTATTTAAGGTTTCATAATTTTGACAGTGGGGTTCCTCTGGATTTTGAAACTGCTCTGACGTCCATTTACACTGCATGGTGATGCAAGCTAGAAGACCACCTTCTGTGAAAGAATGCTTACAAGATGGCAGCTAATTGATTGGTTTTGGCAAAATAGTTGACCAGTCACCCCCCCCCCCCCCCCCCAAAAAAAAAAAAAAAGAAGAAACAAATAAAAAAAAAAAAAAAAAAAAAAAAAAAAAAAAAAAAAA
>Ga0131853_10018735_pt1 | contig 12596 bp, 5 predicted proteins | sample TergutLab28metaG_FD_92764 | JGI IMG/M metagenome (GOLD analysis project Ga0131853, IMG submission 92764) | Labiotermes labralis P1 segment gut microbial communities from Petit-Saut dam, French Guiana - Lab288 P1 (version 2) (version 2) | ecosystem: Host-associated > Arthropoda: Insects >...
GGTTGTCAGCCTTACGCACCGGCCGCTTTTTACCCCCAGGAAATACTCCTGGTACTCATTTCTGTTAGAGGCTGAGTCGACCCCAGGGCCATAGTGCGATCGGAAGGATTATGTCAATGAAAAGTTCTAATGACCTTCCGATTTGTAGCACAGCACCTTAACCACTGTGCTAACGCGGCCCCAGGGCCACTGCACTATTCGTTATTTAACCCCGACGGCAGATGGTGGAAGGAGATCGGGTACCCACGTGGCCCTGTGGGCTCCTAGGTCGGTGTGAGACGTGTGCAGAAAATTTCGCCTTCCCCCCCACTGGGATTCGATCCCTGGACCTACCAGCCCGTAGTAAGTCGCTATACCGACTCAGCTATCCATGCCCACCACGATTACACAATAACCATTGTTTCTCGTCTCTTGGAAGTACAAAATGACACAAAGTCGATCCACCGCTTAGTTAACGACTAAATATGGAGCATTAACAACTGATAACCGACATGACATCCAACTTGTCACACTGCTATTACATCCAAAACAAGTATCAAGTTCACTGCCATGGGAACGAACCCGGACCTACGAAATCAGCGGCGCCAAACCACAGTCTAACTACCCGGCACTCGGTCGTACGGAAGAGATAAATTCTGCTTCAATTACACGTGTGATTCGGAAGCAATGATATCGTGTAAATGACATAAACCCAGCATAGCTGATACGTCACGCTAACGAAATATTGTTTCTAGCGTTTGTGTCAGAGATATCGGAAAACTGGCGTCTTTCCAAGACTTGACACTCTCATCTAATATTCTCCTAGCGCCACATGTAAGACACAGTTATCAGATGGACCTCCAGAAGCAACTCTCTCCCTCCCTTCCTCCCTCCCTCTCTCTCTCTCCGGCTTCCATCAAAATTCAATAATTTATAAGCAACAAACCCGTGAAATTTGCATATAATGTGAGTGCAGCGTTCGTGTCAAGCCTGACGGACCCCCCCACCCCCGGGTGCATAATGTGAAATTACCCATTCTTTACCGAATTGTTTCGCAATTTAACTTCGTCCACACGTCCCCCTTGTCAACGTCTGTCCTCACTCCTCCCTCCTTTCCAAGCCAAGTTACCCGCTAGAAGAGCATAGCCAGAAGGGTTTGTTGCTTTTGCATATGCTTTGAAAACTTGTTATTCTAGACCCAAAAGATTGAACCCCCCCACCACCACGTTCTTTTCCCTCTCCACTTCCCCAAATTAAAATATTTCCTGAAAGTCAAACTACCCCGAAAACCTTCTCCTCCTCCTCCCCCACCCCCCATAGGACTCATCTGAACTGACGTTACCGGTATAACATTTTAATTTGATCTCCCACTTTCACCCATCCCACCTCACTTATTAGTCTCTTCTTTGTGTACCATGACTCCTCTTTCTCTTTTCTATTCCAAAACTCTGTCTTCCTCTTTTTTCAGCCCTTTTCTTCCAACCGATCGCCCCCAACCCCCGTTACCCTGGCCCATCAGCGTCCTAACAGCATCACTCCACCTCCACACAACCCTCTACAACCCCATAGCGGCATACACAAAGAGGAAACCACACTCAACCCAGAATTTAATCAAATGCCAATTAATTAGAGTGCAGCAGGTAGTGAATAACCATCATATCGACTGGCAGGCCAGGCACACCAGAGCTGCTACGCAACTTTAAAACAATTTCCGCTACACACAGGGCCGGTTCAAATGTCTGCCAGCAAAACTACATGTGAAAACGGAAGTATATGTACATGTTCAATAGACAAAGGAAGCTATGTCAATAAGTTGCTGCATCTCGCATTCCAGTGGACAACTGTTAACTGTAAAAGCAATATGAAACAAGAGAGAAATGTCAAACATTTGCCGAGAATTAAACTGAAAACCACACAGTTGACTAGCTGGATTAGTGAGCCTAATGAAAACACGCGTCAAAGTCTAGAACAGCATTATTAGATGACTTTAATATCCCCGCGCCGATACTGCAATTAGCCGCTTCAACCGTTCCCGGTCAGTGGCGCGGGAAGGCAACATCATGGGAAGATGTGCTACAGTTTTGTCTGTCATAAATCGTATGAACCTTCCATTAAGCTCAAATCTAATTCATCTGAGTCAGTCATCTCAATACTCAGTCTATGACGCCATTCTAATAGCTCAACCGTACAATGAAACCAGACATCAAGTTAGGTCAGCCCAACTGTCCAAAGAAACCAGTCATCAAATTTGGTCAGATCAACTATCCAAAGAAACCAGTCATCAAACCTGGTCAGCTCAACTGTCCGAAGAAACCAGGCATCAAATTTGGTCAACTCAACTGTCCAAAGAAACCAGTCATCAAATTTGGTCAGCTCAACCGTCAAAAGAAACCAGTCATCAAATTTGGTCAGCTCAACTATCCAAAGAAACCAGTCATCAAATTTGGTCAGCTCAACTATCCAAAGAAACCAGTCATCAAATTTGGTCAACTCAACCATCTAAAGAAATCAGTCATCAATTCCGGTTAACTGAACTATCCCAAAAAAAGGAGTCACTTTCGGTCAGCCAAGCTGTACAGACAGACTAGTCATTAAATTCGGTCAGACAATTCAATTGCTGAAGTCAGCCACCTCAGTTTTCGACATCAGTCAATCTATCGGTCGCAGAAGTCGGTAAGCTACATCAATAAATCACTACGGGCAAGCCGGTCACAATGGTCCGGTATATATATGTATATATATATATATTCACTCCGCCACTGAGACTGTTTGTTGATCAGGAAAAAAAGAAAGACATGAGGCAGAGAGTCGGGTCAGGTCTATGACCTCTTCGTACATAAACTTATATCGACAGAAGCCACCAAAATAAAGATAAACCTGTTGGGTGCCTGGTCCAATGTGGTACAGGGTACAAACTTTGAGGTCTAACCAGCAGCCAGGGCAGTAGCCAGACCATAAACACAGTGGGTGCAGTGGCCTCCAATGGGGGGGGGGCATATACATACGTACTTTTACATATGTACATAACGCGCTGTTATACGTATATTACGTAAACATGCGCGAAAATAGCGCTGAAAAATTCTGATAAAACTAAGTACATGGTTATGTCTCGAAATCAGAATGCTGGACGAAGTCACAGTATGAAGATAAATAGTTCCTGTGAAAGGGTGGAAGAGTTCAAACATTTTGGAACAACTTTAACAAGTCAAAGTTCTATTCAGAAAGAAATTAAGAGCAGATGGAAGTCAGGGAATGACTGTTACCATTCGGCGCAGAATCTTTTGTCTTCCAGTTTGCTATCCCAAAAATTTAAAGATTAAGGTATACAGAACTATAATTTTTTCTGTTGTTTTTTGTGGGTGTGAAACTTGGTAGCTCATATTGAGGGAGGAACGTAGGCTGAGGGTGTTTGAGAAAAGGGTGTTGAGGAGAATATTTGGGCCTAAGAGGGACGAGGTAACAGTGGAGTGGAGAAAACTATATAATGAGGAACTTAGTGATCTGTACTCCTCACCCAATATTGTTCGGATGATAAAATCGAGAAGAATGGGATGGACAAGGCATGTAGCGCGTATGAGGGAGAAGAGAGACGTATACAAGGTTTTGGTGGGGAACCCTGAGAAAAAAAGAACATCTGAAAGACCGAGTCGTAGATGCGAGTATATTAAGATATCTTCAGGAAGTGGGATGTGGGAGTATGGACTGGATCGAGCTGGCTCAGGATAGGGACAGGTGGCAGGCACCTGTGAATGCGGTAATGAACCTTCAGGTTCCATAAAATGCGGGGAATTTCTTGACTAGCCTCAAATGGGTTAGCTTCTCAAGAAGGACTCTACTCCATGCAGTAAGTAATTAAGTAAAGTAAGGTAAATAAGTAAGCAAGCAAGTGAATAGTGCCTTTGCTAAGACCACAAAATCAACACTTCAATTATACAGTGCGCTCTGTAACACTGCACAAAACATTTTGCACATACGTACGTCCTTTCAAAATGAGTTCTTTCAAACCACAGCCGTTCAAAAGAGGCAACAAGTGGATGCGGTAGGGTGTTGCACGTGCTGTAGTGGGCTGATCAGCATGTTCACCTCTGATATTTTGCAAATTCCTAGTGGGTGCATCACACCTAATTACCCCCCTCCCCCCCCATCCAGTTACGGGACCACCATCTGCGCGTCACACGTCACTTCATTGACGCAGACTCGCAAGCACATACAGATTTGCATATATGTACGTACAACGGTGGGCTAGCGGTGATTCCACGACAGATTACGTTAAGGTAAGGTTACTCGTACGAACGCGTAACTCTGGAATATAAGTCTGCAATACTGACAGGTCGGAATTTCAAAAGAATTTTTTCGTACGTGACGCACATCTGTTAAGAATGGCAAGCCCTCGGTCTTCTTTATATGTTTGGTTTAACGTAACTGTCATGCCAATGAGATAAATAAATCTGTCCGTCTCTAAACTTCTCAATCATATTTGTATGTTCTGCACATCCTTCGGCTTCTCTAATCTGCCAAGCTACTGACATAGATCAATTTTTCACAATATTAATACGTTTAGTAAGGATAAACTAATTGTCTTGCAGCAGAAACTCAAAGTTCAACAGCGGTATTCTCAAACCGCGCCAGTAAGACCTTCAACTCGTTTTCAACAAACTCCAACAACCTCTTCACTTTCTATGACGCGGAGGCCAAACTCGAGCCTTGGCCTTCTCACTGTTGAGGATTCTAGATCACACACAATTAGACACACACATACCCGGTAGGACTCCTCTGGACGAGTGATCAGCTCTTCGCAGAGGTTGCTTCACATAAACACAAGAGATAAACATCAATGCCCTCAGCGGAATTCGAACCCGCAATCCCAAAAATTCAGCAACCGCAGACCTATACCTTAGACCGCACGGTCACAGGAATCGGCACGGCATAACCAAGCTTCCTTAACGAGAGGTAAATTTCTTCCCATAACCAGCCACAGGGACCCACAATGGGAGCAGAATTAGTCTTACTTACTCTTAACCTCCTGCTAGCTTGGGGTAGGAGGTCGACGCCATGTTCCAGACGCTTCGCCCAGTACTATCTTCCTAACCCTTCCAAACATTTACCGTTTTGGTGCTCTGAATGGCAGTTTTATGAGAAAATTAAAATACACCCCACGCACATTTACTGTCCTCGACATATGAGCTTGAGGTCCTTCCAATATCGAAATACACTAATTAAACGCACCCCATCGTAGGAGGAACATGTGACCTGTACACACAGATTTTACGCAAGTTTTTACTTCGTAGCATATTTATATATTTAGCTTTATCTACATTTAATTATATGATGCGAGATTTTCCGCCCGTCCAGACTGGCCATGGGGCCCACCCAACCTCCTGTAAAATGTGTACCGGGTCTTTCCCGGGGGTATAGTGCGTCCGGGGCGTGCTGCTGACCATTCACCCCATTCTAGTGCCGCAGTCATGGAAGAGTAGAGCTATACCTCTACCCACCCTCAGGGCCACACCGGCCCTGTTACGGGATCACTTTACCTTTACCTTTATATTATATGATGATTTACTGACGAACATACACAAGCACTTCACCGTTATTATTTACGATATTTACAATTTCGCTTAACAAATTAATTCAATCGGAGTGTTTAGTATCTCGCCGAAGTCTCTTACGCAGTCTTGCACAATACCAATTATCGTCTACCCCCCCCCCCCAAAGTCCTGGTTGCTTGTTTGTCGCTGAGCGTACGAAGATGTTAGAGCGCGTAAACGACCCATGCTGTACACACAGTAGTTTAGTCGCTAAGCAATCACATACGGTCCACTGCATAAAGCGATCTGATATACGTAAAGTTTTTCACCACACGGAGACACGGGGAAACCCAATGGGAAGAATGCCTGATTCGAATCTCGGCCGCTAATCGCCTTCCTGTTTCATGTTTCTTCGCTATTTATCTCCGTTCCCTTACGCAAATAACGGGACAGAACATCACGATCAGGCCAGTAACATTTTTCTACGGATCCTCTCCGATTTACCATTCATAAATAATTCTATTTATTCAGCGCCATGCAGTCTGAGGTATCTACGAATGTCGCTAAATAAACCACCAAGGATTATTCTGACACCTACGCCCATGCCTCAGATGTAGGTCTCCACACCAAGTGTGATTATTTCCCTCATGCGTGCTAAATATCTTGTCCATCTCGTTCTCATTATTCATTCACAGTAAAAACGCCACGTGAAGGGTAACGTATACAGATAATCTCTCTCATTTCCCTTCGCCTTTTCTTACATCATGCTTCGTATATCCAAATACTCTCCTTAGCACTCTGTTCTGAAACCATAAATCTTATATCCGTCTGACACTTAGGAAACCTGCGAAGAAGTGGGCTGGTAGTGGCAACAACTAATATGACAAGGTAGAGTTCAGCCTAGAACAAGCCATTAAGGACAAGAGGGGGGAGTAGAAGGTATAGCTCTACTCTTTCCTTAAACTCGGCGCTAAATGGGGCTGGATGGTATGCAGGAGCATATGCTCCTGCATACCAGACTGTCATATACACAGAGTGACACAAACCAGGTTTCGCATTGATACAATAATTCTCCTTATGATGGGCACATGGTCGCCCGAAACATGTAGATAATAGAAATAAACATACGTGAAAAATTGTGCGTCAAGTTGGTTATTTACAAGGATCACACTAGGATGCACGGTCAACAAAACATAAAATTCTGAAAATATGTACGTTTACTTCGCAACGATAAAGACTGGTTCCCATTAACAGTTCTACAGACTTATAAATTCCGGAACACTGCCCAATTACATCGCATTTTCTATGTCATAAAACGATATAAACCTCCGCACGGGAACGAGAAACGACACTCCCCTGCGTTCTTAAAACTATTCGAGCAAAAGATGCAAAAATAGTAAACACTAGAAGGAAACTGGACTACAGGCTTCGAAGTCAACTCTTACGACACAGCGGTTACCGGAATACCTGCATGACCGAACATTAATAGACTGCATATCCCTCAAGAAATATGCTTGTATGTTGCTTACGCCTGTCAGAATAAACAGCAATTATTCCCCTGAAGAGCATTAACCGAATGGTCTATGGAAAACGAGTCTTTACTGGGGGAAACGAGTCTTTATGGAAAAGGTTTATAGGGTCGTAAGTGATGAGAAGTGAAGGACTGGGGTGAAAGCGTGAGTGAATTAATTATTTAAAAAACAATTACAAGAAACTGTACACAGTACTGTCTTGCTTGGGTGTTTTTACCTTTTGTACATGTTGTATTCTAATCTGTCTCGCATGTATTGTCGCTAGTTTTAAGTTGTCTTGTGTGTAATTGTTGTTGGTTTGGCCGTGTGTATTGTTGTAGTTGTCTTGTGTGTATTGTTGTCATCTTATGTGTCTTTGTTGTACTATGTGTGTATTGCTGTTCTTACTTTAGATGTCGGACTGCTGGCTAGAAGTCAGTACTCGGAAGGTCCTGCGACCGGCCACCTCGACACAGGTTTTTCTCGGTTTCCCTGTGCCTATAAGCAAATACTGAGATGGTTCCCAACATTCCAAGTTGCCACTACATGCTTCTTATGTAGCCCTCCCGACTTAAATTTAGTAGTAACTAATTTCATGTTTTGTATACATGTAAAATAACCACTGCCACCGGGTGACAACCCAATTGCAGTAAATAAATAATTATTATTATTACACGCAGTGGCACCGGTTTTCAGTGAGGTTGAAGTCTTAGTTATTGTTGATACGAATTTTTGTCTTCAAACAGCTAACATCAAAAGCACTAGGCCATATTTAATGCAATTAGCTCTCACGGGAACACCGTGCTTGTAGCGAAAGGAAGGAAGGAAGGACGACGAGGTAATGGGGCACAGTGAAATAAATAAGGACAGAACGAGATAAAAAAAAACTTCAATACTTCAAGCGACTGAAGCAGACGGAATGGCGTTAAGTGTGAAGAACAAGACCGAGCAAGTGGTTTTGTGTCTTCGTAGTTGCCAGTAACAACGGAGCAGGTTTAACACTGGGACCATGCATATTGCAGATGTACAGGAGAAAGTGAGACAGAAAAGTTACAAATTGAAATTTAGACGTCAATATATCGATTTGAAACAGGGATATTGCAGCTAGATGGCTCTTCCGGCATAGCCTCTTGTACTATTTGGTTTAGGTTACGTCACGGCACACAATTTAATTCTTCAAGAACGAGAGACTATTGGTCAGAAGTTATAATGATGGCCATATTAAGCTATGATGGCCGCCAACCAACTTAACGACGTTCTGTTCTCTCCAATTAAATCGATTTCTGTAGTTATCCTTTCTGGTGAACGTAATATAAAATCAGGAAATCTATTTCCACTGTTTAATTCATCGTCCTCTTAGAATCACGCTGTATGTTTATAATCCCATCTGTCGCCACCTGAATCCACCCATTCTCTCTATACAGTTCGGTAGGCTCTTACTGTACGCAGCGCCCTCTTACTACATGCCCTCCATCTTCCGCCAACTCTTTCATCTGTAGGCTTGAAAGTCAGTAATATCTGCAATCATACGAATTTTATGTTTAGCTGACCGTACATCCTGGTACGACTCTGGGTAAATGACCAACTTGATGCACAATTACGTTATGTAACACGTTTATTATTATAATCCTCTACATGTTTCGAGCAACTCTGTGCTCATCATCAGGACGTCAAATTGTATTAACGCAAGGCAATACCACATCCTCACGAGTTTTATCCAGATTTTATTACTAAAGTTTTATAAACATGATGTAAACATGTTTTAGTAACTTAGACCATTCAGTTATTTCAGAATACTAGACCAGATGTTGAATTAACACAATTTGACCTCCTGATGATGAGCACAGAGTTGCTCGAAACATGTAGAGGATTATAATATCAAAACGTATTAAATAACGTAATTGTGCATCAAACTGGTCATTTACCCAGACACTTCAATCATATGTTCACTGTCATTCTGTTGACCCGGGTCCTTCACCTCTACGTAAGTCGAAATATCTTTCAACCATACGCCTACTACAGCCCACAAGTTCGCAATTAATTCCGGTATCCCAATCCATTATAATCGTTCACACTGGCGGAATTCACGTCTGTAAATTTTACATTTGTGACTACCTGAAATAAGAGACTGCAAATTTTCCATTCGTAATTACCTCCAAACGACCAACCCATCTACTAGTCACTTCGTAAAGGGGCTCTATACACTCTCAGTTAAACTAAGCGATTTTACTGTGTGACGTCATACCTGACGGAAAAACGTAGTAAACTGCGCAGTTTTAACAGGCAACAGCGCAGGCCTCACAACTGTCCTTTCCAGTCGTCTTTAACACAAAATACTTCGCAGTTCACTCACGGAATCCCACACACATTCAGTTCTTTTTTTGTGTGCAGTTTTTTTACACAGTTAAACTGCACAGTTTAACAAGTTTTTCATTAAGTCCACCGTCTTTACACAACATATATTGTCGGCTAATTCAATTTAGATGCACAGTTTAACTTAGAGTGTATACGGCCCTTAAATATTCTGTCCGTGCGTTATCAAGATACATGGGAGAGAATGTAGCTAAATTCTTAATGCACTCGACCTACAAAACCAACAAAATATAAAGTATAGAACCACGAAATGTTTCAGAGTAGTTGCAAAGAAAAAGAATTAGCAACAGTCTGGATTTATAGACCTAAAACAAGGCGAACTACTCACCATTTCTGTTTTCACTGTCAGCTGGTTTCATCTGTATTGGATGATGCATCTGTAAAAGAAATGAGACACATGAAAAATATACATCTGAGCATTTTAGTCTGTTAAGAACAGAAAAATTTGGAAACAAAATCACATTATCAATAAGTTTTGGCACTGGTGACAGAATTTAAATAAAATGGTCACCATCAAGCACCAAAAACATGAGTACCGAAAAAAATACGATGCATATAAACACAGAATGTAATCAGGAATCACCCTGTATATATAAGACTGCAATTAAACAGAGCTAGCAGACGAAACACAGAAACAAGGTCGGCTAATGGTTCTCTTTCACACTACAGTACGAGGACGCTGAACAAACAAAACAAGTAAACAGTGTTAATACACTTGTGCTCGGTTTGAACCGGATCGCATATATATTCCTCGGCGCGTTTGGCATTACGTGAATGTTAGACAATGAACCACTGTTGCGAGGTGTTACGTTCCAGCTAACAAGAGGCACACTAACATCGCCAGCACCAAACTCAACAACACAATAATCTAAACACAACAGAGCTGTCCTCCCAATTTCATGGCACCCAGAAACAGCGTTACCTTACGCTCAGCACCGGAAGTGACACTAGATTTTAATTAAACGCCGGATCTCTGACAAAACTAATTTAACAAATATAACGTAACTAACGAAACTAAACGAGTAACTCAAACCACCCTGCAAAGTATTCTTTGGAATGCTGACAGCCCCTCATCTGGTCAAGACATTACCCGGTTTTCTGGGAACCTGAAGGTACATTAACACTTGACCCAGCCCTGAGTCACACCAATACACACTATCATACGACATAGTGCTTTATTCCTAACACGGATTCTAACACTATTTGTCACCTGGGAGTATTTCCTAAGTATTCTCATCTCTCGCGGTTCTTTCAACCAGCAGTTTCTTACGTTTCTGGCCCGATGCGTGCTACAGGTCTCGCCTATATTACACTCCTTAAATAATAATTTTAATAAGAATATTCTGTAATTCTAATAATATTCGTATTAGGTGAAGCTAATCAAAAGTATGAACATTAGAGAATTTTTAATAATAAAACAAAAATTTGGGCGACGTAAAATTAACCGAATGTACTAATTTGGTGTAGAATCTCGTCCTAACGCCTTTCAATTCCGGCCTCGGTGCACTACACGGACTTCTAATACTTCACACGCTGCTGCCATCGATGCACCGGACGGCCGTGAATGAATGTACAGGTACAGTAAATTTAAAACTGCTCCGTTCTGGGCGGTAGTTGGGATCTGAACTCCAGTGTCACTGAAGGGCTAAAGGTCAGTTTTCAGATGTCTTCATTTCTAAACTTGCACAACCCCTCACCCCAAAACACCTGTTTGTGTTAAGCAGAAAACTGACGAAATACATGCTTCAGTACTGCATTAATCTACAATGCTAATGTCAGTATTTGCATCGGCTTTGGCATGCGCATTTAGAAAACAAGGTAACAATGACGAGTAATAGAAGGAACGTCTATATATTGCAACGTATTTCTCGGCACGGGTTTTCCCCTAACCACATACTCATCATCCGAAACGAGAAGAAACTCACTACGATTATATCGGCACGAAGAAAGGGCCATCCTGACGTCACAGTTTTGTTAGTATAGGCCGTTCGGAACGTGATGGCACACGGTGACGCACGGGAGGGGAAGTTAAGGGGAAAGATTCGAATGGAGTGGGTAGCCAGCAGCCTTGCACTGTATGTCGGAACATGGTCTATCCATGGTCTATCCGCTGATCCGCACTCCTCGACTGCCAGTAGTCGACTGGACTGAACTGAACCCCCCACCCCCACTCCGGCCGATTTAAATGGACTCGTCCGTTTTGCTGAAAGACCAAATCTGGTTTCTGCGCGTGTGCCATCACGTTTCGAAAGTGCTCTAACAGTAAAAGCAGTACAGTCCAGTTGAAATGTGACGGCACACGGTGACGCACGGGAGGGGAAGTGAAAAGGAAACTGGTGAATGGAATGGGTAGCCAGTACTCTTCACACTACCTCGGAACATGGTGTATCCAGCATTACTACCGCTGATGCGCACAACTCGGCTGATATTAGTCGAATGAACTGACGCCCCTGGCGATTTGAAGGGACTCGTCCGTTTCGCCGAAAGACGAAATCTGGTTTCTGCGCATGTGCCATCACATTTCAGACTCAATCTACATCACAGCACGAAAAGGTCAATTCTGACGTCACACTACTGCTACTGGTCCATAACCACCATCATAACTACACGAAAAATTGTGTATTGATGATTTCGAGGGGAAAAAATGCACTTTTCAAATACAATATCAATATTTACGTATGTTGATCTGTTACCGGCAGAGAAATTAATAAGTGGTTATTTAAATTTATTTAATTAATCCACCAACAAATGCACATATATACTTACTTACTCCATGGTGCAGAGTCCTTCTTGAGCAGCTAACTGGTTTGCAGCTAGTCAAGAAATTCCCCGCATTTCACGGAGCCCCAAGGTTCATTACCGCACTCACAAGCGTCCGCCACCTGTCTCTATCCTGGGCCAGCCCAATCCATTACATATACCCACATCCCACCTCCTGGAGATCCATCCTAATATTATCCGCCCATCTACGCCTAGGTCTCCCAGTGGTCTTTTTCCCTCCGGTTTCCCCACCAAGACCCTATACACCCTCCTCTCTTCACCCATACGCGCCACATGCCCAGCCCATCTAATTCTTCTCGAATTTATCACCCGCACAATATTGGGTGAGGAGTACAAATCATTTAGCTCCTCGTTATGCAGTCTCCTCCATTCCCCCGTTACCTCGTCCCTCCTAGGTCCAAATATTCTCAACACCATATTCTCA
>Ga0131853_10018736_pt1 | contig 12596 bp, 9 predicted proteins | sample TergutLab28metaG_FD_92764 | JGI IMG/M metagenome (GOLD analysis project Ga0131853, IMG submission 92764) | Labiotermes labralis P1 segment gut microbial communities from Petit-Saut dam, French Guiana - Lab288 P1 (version 2) (version 2) | ecosystem: Host-associated > Arthropoda: Insects >...
AGGGGTGTATCTAGACGGAGTCGGCTACCATCCGCGTTATATTACCTCGGACATAAAACCGATGGCATTCCCATTTTAACAATCTGCCCGGAGGGCTTGGCGTTGTAGTGAATACGGAGAGGGCCCGACGCTAAAGAATGAGTAGTTCCTCAACCGTACTTAGGACCTAGCTGGATAGCGTCTGTCATCCCTCCCTCCCTCCCCTCACAGGTAGAGTACCTCGGACATTACCTATCTGTGTAAACAATATAAGAATCAAAGAAAATTATAGATTGTTAACCCTAGACATAAAGGATTTATACATGAATCTACAAGTAAATGGGATACTGAAAACAACTAGACACTGGCTGCTGAAGAACAATAAGAGTGAAACTACAATAACACAAATGTTAAATATAATAGAAACAATATTGCAACAAAATTTCTTTCAATACAAAGACGGATTTTTCAACCCAAGAAAGCATAGCAATGGGGTCACCTATATCAGGAACTATGGCCGATATATATCTAAAATATTTCGAAGCAATGCACATAAAACAATGGTGGGAAAGGGGTGAGATTTATTACTACAAATGATATGTATCTGACATTTCGATCATACACAATAATCACAAGGTCAAGAATAGCACAATAGAATAAAAAATCAATACAATTGATAAAAACCTAGAAATCAAAATGTCACCAGAGAACAGTAACACTATGAATTACCTGGATATCACACTTCATACAAAAAGCAATAATATAGAGGTCACCATATGCATGAAGCCCACAAGCACAGTATACAACCATCCACTACAAATCTAACCACCCACACGAACATAAAATGAATGCATTTAGGTTTTTTATAAACAGAATGGCAACACTACCTATAACCAAAATATCAAAAACGTAGGAATGGAAAACAATAATCACAACAGCCACAAAGAATGGATCCCCCAGTCATATTATACATAATCTAAAAAGAAAACTAACTAGCAAAAGGATGCAAAAAGCTAAACATGAAAAAGAAAATGAAATTAAACAACCAAAAAATGTATAACATTTACATACCATAGCCCACTGATAAGACGGATAACCAACCTATTCAAAGACACAAACACACGTATATCTTTCAGAACCACAAATATTATACAACAGCAACTATCCACAGAAAGAGCTAACCTAACAAACTTTAATGGCGTCTACAAATTACATTGCACGACCTGCAATAAGGCTTACATCGGACAAACAGGTAGATCAATCAGCACAAGGTATAAAGAACACATCAAATATATAAAATATAATGACCCACAGTCAGCATATGCCATGCACATATTGAATAACAGACACAAATATAGACCTGAAACTGAAACCCTACAGTTAATGAAACACTGCACCAAAGGATCTAAGATGAGTTGTTGGGAAAACATGTATATAAAAATACATTATATCCGTGGCGTCTTAATCTCAGAACAGCAGGTCAGCGAACTAAACCCTCTCAATACCATGGCAAACCTAACTAGACTCATGCCAGGCATCACACTTGCAGCTTGCGAAGAACACGGGGAAGATAGGCAACACCACATCCAAAACCATCATATACAATAAATGGTAAGACAAAGTACTGATTCTTCCATCAAGCTTTTCACACTGATTACAACGCAAAATCATATGACGTTCAGGTTTTTACTTGTATTTGATTGACGTTAATATTTTGGTTATAATGAATTGCAGACATGCTGCCATCATACCATTCACATCATAAACATATATCACAAGAATAACTTTAGTCAAACTACGCAGCTCCCTGATGATGGTTGGAAGAAACAACCGAAATATATAGGAGAATTATGTATGACATTTTAAAATGTTTTTAACCAAGTGAGGTTTTATAACGTTTTGATAACAGTGTGCATGTGTTGGTAATTCAAATAAATGTAAATATATACAATATGCACGGAGAAAGATTAAAAATTTAAATACTGTACATTCTATGCACATTGCATCACATTTATAGTGTGTATCATGCTTTCTAGCAACACCTTTTTTTTAATAAGAGGTTTTTAAATGTAGTTTTGCAAGTAAAAGACACTCAGGTTCAATGGACACCCCCTTCCACCTATCATTTATTATACAATATTAACACGACATTTGATTGCCATATGTTGATGTAGTTCCATAAACAAATATCTGTTGTATTTACCCAGCTCTAACATTCAAAGTTTCTGGCTGGAAAGTGCAGAGTACCAAGAAATGTCCAGTGAGGATGGATAAATTCTCCTGCACCAGTACAAATGTAGCAACTGTGGTCTCATTCACATGTGTGAAGCTCATCTTGTGATCTATGTGTAGTATATAGGTATCTCTAGGACTGTCAGTTTCACCATCTACAGCACAGTGTTCTCCATCAGCAGCCTCAATGGCAATACAGCCTCCAAAATGTGGGCCTCTTGTGATTTCAACTTCACTTGCATGAGGCGAGCACTGTGTTGCACGTGCTGAAACTGCACATTTCTGAGGTTATTAATTGTAAGCAGGAAGTCATGAATGAAAAGTGTAGTTAATGCTATTGTAAACAAGGTATTTTTTGAACAATGTGATAAAATATGTATCTTCAAATACGTATGGAGGGAACTAAATATATAATCATTGACATGCCACCAGAATGCAATGCACACTTATAATACTGTGTAAAATTGTTAAATATGTGAGAAAATATAGCAAGGTTCACGTATTTGGCAATGTTAGTATGAAATCATAATTATATTTACAAAGAAATGAAGAGCAGATTAAATTCAGGGATCTCAGTTATGTTCATTTCAAATATTTTCATCTTCCTTTCTTTGTCTGAAATCATAAGGAGTAAAATATGCAAAACTGTAATTTACCACTTTTTTTCATACAATATGAATATTCTTTCCTTTTAAGGTTGTCATATAAATGGCAGGCCTGCAATAGTTATTGCATGTGACAGAATTGATTTGATTTCAATATGTTATACTGGCTTAGGTGTAGACACAGGTTGAAGGCACATTTTTGTTTCGATCACTATCCATCACTTTTACTTTGACTTCCTTATTTTTCTCCATTGTAAAAGAACATATTCTTTTTTGAAATGGTAATTGTTTTTCAAGCAAAATAACCTTAATTATACCTTCTATTCTTTGTGTTGTTAGCTTAGATTGGTGTACATTTTTTTCCTGTTGTGTTCAAATATATTTATAACCTAAAGAATATTGATGTTACTCATGCAAAGTGCTGTTACTGAAGGACTTTCTTGGAACATTCAAATTAATTTATGATTTTGTTAAATTTTAACCTTGTCTACTATTAATTTATCTTATTGTTTTGTGTTCTGAAGCTTAGCTTTGTTCTGGCAAGCATAATGTTCTGATAAGAGGTATTATAACATTCATACCCTTTACCTGTAAGTATGTTATTTCCTAAAGCAGTCAAGTACCTTACATGCCATACTCTAAATTACTGGTCATTGTGATACTCATGGATTTTATGAATCACCTGAAGGATTTTTGTTGTGGTTAAATTTAATTTCAAATATAGGATGTAGAAAAGTTATGATGAAAAGTAGGTAACAAATTATATATTAAATGACATATTGTTAGTCACTGTTACTGTTTTGACACTTACAACCTCTGGTTGACACTACGATGCTCTTATCGAGCAATTTTATGTCACTTCCATAAACTTCTCTGTTGCCAGATTCTACAGGCCACACATGAAATGAGTAGTCAGTTGACATCCGAAGACCACTTATGATGACGGAGTACATTTGGAACTTGGTATTCAGAGACATCACATCCTGGTCCATTGAATCATCAATCAGCTTTAAAACACATGTTTCAAGTTACTCAACTTTATGTAGAAGTAGTTGTTTATACTACACAAGCTACTGGAGAAAGAAGTACTTGTACATAATATGAAAATCTGGTCTGGTTCCTCCTAACAAACATATTTTACAAACTCTATTTGAAACTTTCACTCTAACTGTAGCATCCAGTGGCTCCTAGCAGCCCAATGACAACCAGCTGCACCCCCCAGACAGCAGTCATGCATATATGTTTTGTCTGTCAGCAATGTGGGTAACTTGTGCTTAGCATAAGGTGAGGGCAGGAGAGAGGAGTGTGTGATATGTAGTGATACACAAAAGACCTCAGTATATTAGAACTGATGTGTTCAAGTGAGGTCTGGGAATTCTTTAGGCACCAGAGACCCAGACCACAATTCTTGGAGGAATGGTCATTCAGAAATAGTGCTCACCTTCACTCAGGATTACTTCATTGTAATAATATTTATCAGAGTTACTGAAACTTTCACTGTACCAACAGAGGAGATTGTCAGAACAATTTACACTTAAATGACCAAGCCTGCTCTCCCACTCCAGTTGCTGTATTCGGGGTCAGAACCCAAGACCCCCTGAGTCCAGGTCACTGCATAATAATAAGCTCTATAATTTGTGCAACCATGTACACCTAGTGACATGCAAAGGAATGTATGGAGCTGTAACTCCACATTCCCATGTTTGAAATTGTGGTGTTTAATCATGCACAGACACAACTTTGCTTTAGTCATGCACAGACACAACTTTGCTTGTCTAATAGTCTGAGCATGACTCAATTTAGAAAATGTACGAAGCACAGATCCCTTAAATATTGACTACATACTGGTTTTTGTTCAAGAAGTTCAAGGGAAGTTACAACATGGAAGAACACACATAGACAGGAGGATCACATTAACATAGATTCCCTAGAAAGAGGCTGTGAAGTTGTGAACTGGATTGAACTGAGTCATCAAAATTAAATAGCAGCATTTTCTGATTCCAAATGTATATACTCAAGTTTTGTAATACTGAACAACTACAAAAGTGTTCATGTTTGGATATTGAGAGCTAGTTCACACCTTGGGGCAACATCGATGTGGTCCCCAGGCCTGCAGCTCACAGCAATGCGCATGGAAACCACACAGATTTGGAGCATGGTGCTCGTATTCCCACCTCAGCATAACATCATGGAAGTCTGGCTAAGCAGACAGGCGAATTACTTCTGAAATCAGATCACAGTCAATGAATAGCTACGAGATGCATATCCTGTCTGAACAGTACCTTGAAACAGTACGATCTGACTGATGACACTGCATATGTCAGACAATGAAGTGGGCAAAATAAAATATCCCATGTTCCTACGAAAAGTTGACAAGGTATCATGCAATGAGATTACATGTTTGAGTGTGTGTGAGTGTTTGTGTGTGTGTAATTATCTGGTGAATAATTATGTGTGGTGGCTTCACAATCCATTGATTTATTGACAGGTGAAATAAGCTGTTTTAGCTGAGTGGGATGTGCATACAGATTCCCCTTGCCTTCCTTCCACCCTTCAAGAGTCCTCATATTGACAAAACCAACACCAACCCCTGAAGAAAGGCACAATGCTTGCCAGATGGGTTACACACGGAAAAACCTGGAGGAGTCCTAACAAATAAAAGGCCTGAAAAAGTCAAAGAGCCAGTTTTCCTCTTATCTTCTTTCAATACTTACACACAGCTATGCTATGCTATCTTGCAAATATTAAGGAAAATGTCAGGACTCAGTCTTTACCACACAACCAACTAGTTACTTTTTGTTGTGGTGTATGTTACCTATGTTCCCAAAAAGTGTAAATTTTGTTTATCTTCCATGAACCTTTACCTGTTCAAGTCTGATAGCCCATACCTCAACAAACTCTTTCATCTTTAATAACCATACTATATAATATTAAACGTTTTAAAGTTATTGTATTTATGAGTTTTATCACAAATCTTACCTTATTTAAATAATACCATTTTAATAGTTTAAAATTTTATATAAACGAGATCTTGTCCATTTCTTGGCATTGTGTTATATATACTGTTTTTTATTCAGCCTGAATATCACTTTCAAGAGCAGAAAAATATTGTTGTAAATTATTTAAAATGATTGTTAATTAAAGTTGTGTTAGATTGTATTTAATATTACTTTATTTATTTTAACCCAATGGGATGCCTTACCTACAAAAAAAAGCCTGATAATCATTGATGAACATCAGTGTAATCGAAGAACTTTCTTCTACAATGTCTGTGTGAATCAACATAATATTCCACCATGAGAAATAACATATTCATATGATTAGACTCTATGTGAGGAGTGACACTGTTACTTTAAAGTCACTGTAATTAGAGATAATTTTAAAATGCAAAATATTAACCTAAAACAAATATTTAACCTGTGTCATTCACTGCAGGACGTGGACAACACTTCCTGCTTATTTTACAGCTATGTTGTTAACATTTAAAATTCAAGGATTAATTAAGACATTAATAATCGAGATTTTAATTTCAATGTAAATTCTGTCCTCACTTCTACCAGTTTACACGGCGTCACATCCCAGAGGAGATCAATTTTCAATTTTGATTACATTTTACAATATATAAGACATAAAAATTCTGAAATAGATGCTGCAGTTGTGGGTAACTTCACTTTAAATTTGTAACATGGTTTTGGTACGCCTTAAGGGCCTGGTCAACCGCCCTTTCACCTCAAATTACTGTCCATTAATCCCAAAATTTTCTCTTACAAATGACCCGCAAATTTACGCTACTGAATTGGTATGGATATTTCGGCTACCTTTTCGCAAATGACCTTCACAGGTAGTGAACACGATTCTATGCTTACCGGCATCAGGGTGTTCAACACAACGGTTAATTTTTGCGAGCCACGAACACACATACAAAAGAACCACTCTATATTTGAAGCTGTTTGCGGATGTTATGACACAACTGGCTGTGTAATTCTAGTGTTCATATGTGAAAGCATAACCGAGCACAAGCATGAACCCAACATTAGTTTTACGGATTACAAATGGAGTAATAGATCACGGTTGGCGACCGTATTGAAATGTAATATTAAATTCGGCGGAGATAGGGGATAATTATCGCGAGAACGCATGAGGTTGGCAGCCATTCTGTAAACTCGTTGCACTTTTATTGGTATTGGAAGAATGCAACGCATGGCCAGAAGTTTCGCGTAAACATTGTCTCGGCTCTATGTCATTGATAGCGCGCTTCAGGCATACAGTCGACAATATTACTGTGCGTGGCCCGTGAACTTCAGATGTGGCATCTATGTGGCCCATTAATTTAAAGCTCTTAGAAAACGCCGAAAGAGATAAGGGTTAAAAACAGGAGAACCCTGAAAGTGGGACTGCTCGGCTGCAGTTCCCCGCCGCCCCAATCTAAAATTTAAAAGGACACAAACAAATATTTTGTAGATACGACAATGTCTATGGTTTTAAGTTATTTGCCCTTCGGCTAAAATCTAACTGAAATCGACTAATGACTAGTACCATGTAATTTCAAAAAATAAAGAACGTAGATAGTGTTAGATTAACTTTGAAAAAAATTATTACATTAGAATTTTTATTTAATTTACGCGAGTCAAGGAACATGCAGTTATATAAACGCAGTTACAAACATTTTTGTTATATCTGATATGATTTTCATAACAACTATTTTTTAAATCAAACTTAAATTACGTATTGCCTCATAGTAAGCTCAAATATCCTCCCCCTTCCAGTGAAATTTCTGGGTGCGCCTTAATAAAAATACACGTGAATTCGTAGTCTTCCGTTATTTTAAATCGAGAAATTTGCACATAAGTAGCCCCTTAACGAATGCGGTTTTGCACACCGAGATTTTCTGTATGCGCGGTTGAAAATAGGTAACTCTAAACTGAAAAATTTGCCTCTTAATTTTTTTATAATTCGCATATCCTCGTTTGGAGCTCTGTAAACCACTACCACGTCCCATGGAAATTTTGGGTTTCTGCCTTTGACTTCAACTGCTATAATCTCAAAAACCTCATCAGTCCATATCACCCTGATATCGATGTAACTTTTAACTCCCCCGGAAACACCTATCCCTCCTGAAAGTTATGTAGTCGTCCCTAAAAATTTCGGCATTGTTTATTTCCTCACTAAGCCATGCCTCCTTGCTTATTACAACATCCGTGTTGTATGTATCGATTAAGTTCCAGAATTCTAAACTCTTATTGCAATTGCTTCTGCAGTTTACCTGCAGCAAAACCAGCGGTTTACCCTCAGATATGTGCCCCAATGACGCCACTACACCTTCCTCCTCTGCTTTATCTTCGGTCTCCCTCCTCTCCGGTTTTCTTGTTGGCTAGTCATTCTCAGTCACTCTCCAGCCCGCCGTCATGTGTGCCTGTCGTCCCCGTCTGTAGCAGAACCAGTGACTTGCCATCATTTTTTGTGCGCCGGTACTCTGGTTTGGATTTAGTCCCGTGCCCCGCCTTTTCTCTTCTTGCCTGCACTATCCATCATCTCTTTTTCCACAATTTATCCTGCCTCCACCGCATCCTGACCGGACGTAGAATGTTTTCGATCTGCCTTCTTTCTGGATCCTTCTGATGTCTCCCCAGTGAACTCGCTCCCCACCATGTTTTGCCAGTTGTTTAGCACCTTCCGACTTCCACCGTCTATTCCACAAACTCTAGGGTAGAGGTCGCCAAGTTTTCTCGCTCCATTTCTGTTAAGGTAAAGTCCATCACTACTGAGGTCCAAATCTCGAATCCAACTGTTCGGGTCTACGAATGTAGCTCCTAGACTTCCAGCTACTAATTCGAGTATGTCATTTGCCGCCCTGACGAGCCGCCATATCACTCCTTTGCTTCTCAAAACACTACTAAGCTCTAGTCTGTATCCCGAGAATTTTGCCTTTGCCTGATTCACAAGATCACATACTTCTCCCATAATAAATTCGAGGTTTCTGGATCTTCTTACGTCATATGTCCCCACATGAATTAAAACAGCATCTGAGTGTCCGAAGTCTCTGTTTTCCATTACTCTTCGCAGTTGATCTGCTCTAATTCCCGGAAAAATCTCGACCCCCCATATTTGGTTTTTCTGCGCCAACGTTCCTTACTATGGAGTCAACCAGCACTAAACACATTTCCCCCCAGGCTTTACCGTCACTGTGTTCCCATTTGCAATATTCCTTCCATTTTCCGTCAAATGTGACTAATCTTAGAGCGTCTTGTTTCTCTGTTTTAGCTTTTTTATTTCAATTTGATCGTCTCTTATCATCTCTTCAAAAACCCGGAGTCTCTCTGTTCTTCTTCTGTCACAGTTCCATTTTCCACTCTCCTCTACTTGAAACTAAACATTTCCACAGCTATTATAATACTACCGACCACAAGATTCACATTGAGTTCCCGAATTCACGTTTCTGTCCCAGACACTACATGAGACTTGCGCAGTGTTTTTTTTACAGGTCCAGGGTTTAGCTCCACTCATCCGAATATTAATTACGTTGCTAGTAGAGCTTCACACAGAAACATTGTCCCCATGTAGATATTTCCTCCTGTCGTTCCGACATGGACTAACGCCGACCGCCTTGAAGACCTCGCGGCATAAGTGCCCAACCGAACCCAGTACTCTTCCAGCTAGCAAGCTATATCCCGCTCTTAGTAGCCTTCTAAAAACACGTCCGACCACAAAGAGACGGGTGGTGACAAAATACCTTGGAAACTGTCGTTTTAAGTTCTTTAAATTTTTGTGTGTATTCTAGGGACAAACCAAGTATGCTAATTGCAGCGAGTACAGCTATTATGTGTAACTGTGAAATATATTTCCTTCTTATTTGAACGTACGATGTGGGCCGCTTTATCTCAGTCGGTAAAGTAATTCGCTACGGCCTGGACGGTCCGGGGATCGATTCTCGGTGAAGGCGAGATTTTCCGCACCCGTCCAGACCGACCCTGAGGCCCACCCAGCCACCTATACAATTGTACTGGTTATATCACGGGGGTAAATTGGCCGGGGCATGGCGTTTACCACCCACCCCATCTACTGCCGAGGTAAAGAAAGTGTAGAACTATGAATCTGCTCCCATTTTTGTCTTCGTGGCCTGGTTTAGAGTGAATTTTACCTTTTATCTTTTTAACTATATATGAATGTACAATACGAATTGTACACACTGGTTGCTTGAAATGGAGGTGTCTAGGGAAGCGTTTGGGCCCAAAGACGATATGTTATGTTTTATTTAATTCAACGACGCTTTCAGTGACCCAAAGAGTAAAGTATCGAATGATGGAAAGATTAATAAATGGTAAAATGGATGTGCGAAGGAGAGCTTTGAAGCTCATTCAAATTAAGTGAGTGTCTCTGAATTCTTCGGAGGACCGAGGAGTAAAGAGTGGTAAACCTCATTCAGGATAATCAGTTTTCAACCCCACTATCAGGACAGGCACCTTCCCTATTCACAGCGGAATCTTTACTGCCTGGGCCACCTTGCTCACTGATGTGTTACGCCATTGGGTTATTTACTATACAACAAGCATAAATGTTACGTGGGTGTGTAACTTGGTCTTTTTCCTTAAGAGTTGAGGGTGCTTGACGAAAGGTTGTGGATGAAGACATCTGGAACTAAAAGACGTAGACTAAGAAACAGATGATTTAGAGTATTGTATAGCCTTACTGACGGAGGTTCGTAAAATTTTATATGCTTAATGATTAACTTCATGAAATTTTATAGACTTAATGACGAAATTCATGAAATTGTAAAGGCTTAAGAACGGGGCTACATGAAATTTTTCTTCGCCAAATATTGTCAGAGCCATTAAATCAAACAAACATCGACGGAACATTTGTGAAACATGATAATAGAACAGAGTAATATAAAATATTGGCCAACAAAACTGAAAGAAATGAACCACGTAGGAGGCCATACATAGATTGGAAAATTAATAGTAATTTGGATGAAGATTCAAGTGCCAGAAGACTTGAAATTTCAGTAATAACCTTGTGAAAACCACAAGCCTCGTGTCAGGTGGGTACTGAGGAATGGGGAAGGTTGTGTAAACAAGATTTGTCTGGCTCCGGGGTGAATTTAGTGGGGGGAGGCTATAATATGCTTAGTAATATTATTCTATTGCATAACTGGCGGGAAATTTCTGCATCAGACTTGTGACCAATAGGGTCGTAAGGACTTCGTTCGTTGAGGTTACTCGTATTTGAAGTGCAAATAAGGCATGATACCTTGTCACCTACGGTATAAATGAGAGGAAGAGGTGATGAAGTGTGCACTTCGAGCGGACTAGATTAAACCATTAATATGGAAAACTGACGGAGGACCAACAATTTCAAGACCGAGCAGGAAATGAGGTCGTGATATTGCAGTGATTTTGAAGCAGCGAGTTTTAAGAACGTAAGAAACAACACAGAACTGAAAAACTTAGGTACCTTTGCGTATAGGAACAATTGCAAGTAGGAAAACCAAACGAACGAAACAGAAACGAAGTTTCTAGGAGAATAAGAACTAGTCTGTAGGTGGAACTGATAAGCTATTGAACGAGAAAGGAGGGCGGAAATATAATTTAGGTCTAGAAAGCAAAACACAAGAGCAGATAGAACGGCAGAATGGGACGGAAGCGACGTCAGAGTTTACGTGATTAAAACAAACATGGCTGTGGGGTTAACGACCTCTACAACGGAAGAGACGTAGTATGTAAACAAATATGGCGGCCGACCTTGCCCCAGGCGGTCACGGGGTGTAAATAAACCTAATTTTAACCTGTGATATGTAAATAAATGACGTAACATGAAAACAAATATGGCGGCGATGTCAATGACCTCTCAGTCACGTGGTGTAAATAAACGTAATTTTATCCTCTGATATGTAAACAAATGACGTAGTATGTAAACAAATATGGTGGCGAGGTCAATGTCCTCTCGGTCACGTGGTGTAAATAAACCTAAATTTAACCTCAGATATATAAACAAATCACTAGTATGCTAACAAATATGGCGGCGGGTTCAATGAAGTCTCGGTCACGTGGTGTAAATAAACCTAATTTTAACTTCCGATATGTAAATAAATGACGTAATATGTAAACAAATATGGCGACGAGGACAATGACCTCTCTGTCACGTGGTGTAACTAAACCTAATCTTATCCTCTGATATATAAACAAATTACGTAGTACTTAAACATATATGGCGGCGAGATCAATGACTTCTCGTTCACGTGGTTTAAATAAACCTAACTTTAACCTCTGATATACAAACAAATGAAGTATTTTGTAATTAAACATGGCGGCGTGGTCAATGATCTCTAAACCGGAAACGACGTATTAGGTAAACAATGATGGCGGCCGACCTTGAAACTCGCGGTCACGTGGTGTAAATCAACCTAACTTTACCCTCTGATTTGTAAACAAATTACGTAATATGTAAACAAATATGGCGGATAACCTTGCACCAGGCAATCAGGTGGTGTAAATAGACCTAACTTTATCTTCTGATATGTAAAAATATGACGTAGTATATAAAAAATGTGGCGGCGGGATCAATGACCTCTCGGTCACGTCGTTTAAATAAACCTAAATTTATCCTCTCCTATGTATACAAATGACGTATTTTTTAAACAAATATGGCGTTTAGGTCAATGAACTCTCGGGCACGTGGTGCAAACAAACTTACCTTTTGCTTCTGATATGTATACAAATGACATAGTATATAAACAAATATAACAATGTTCACAGGATGTAAACAAATGATGAAGTATGTAAA
>Ga0131853_10018737_pt1 | contig 12596 bp, 5 predicted proteins | sample TergutLab28metaG_FD_92764 | JGI IMG/M metagenome (GOLD analysis project Ga0131853, IMG submission 92764) | Labiotermes labralis P1 segment gut microbial communities from Petit-Saut dam, French Guiana - Lab288 P1 (version 2) (version 2) | ecosystem: Host-associated > Arthropoda: Insects >...
TACATTAAAGAAAATATCTGAATGAATTTTTCATAAAAAAAGATATATTTTAAACGAAAATTGTAGAGGATATCAAAAACCACATTTCATATTCAACAACCCCCCCCCCCCCCTTCCCGACAATCCTGTCGTTTATGAGATAATGTGGAAAAATGTGGTACAGCCGGACAGGCCACAGATGACAATATAATACGACATATGCGCATTGCAATTCGGGTAAGTAAGGCTACAGACATACACTCAAAATAAGTAATGTCTATTGATTTCCCATGGCAACAACTGTTATGCGAACGGGCCTCAATGATACGTGCCTTATACATATGTACATTGCTTGTCTTGCTAGTCTTCAGAAAGCCATGTCTGCAGTAAAATGCGTTTATGAACGTTTATTGGTTTAACTGAACATTTATCAACGTACAAAGCGATTAACGTAGTATGATGTTTTGTTGACTGTCATATGGGGAAAAATGTTCAATGATAAGTATGAGTTTTGGCTTGGCGTTTGAATAATCGATGGTAATATTTTACCGAAATCTCGTTTCGTTACATTACGGCGAGAAGGAACATTACATGACGGTGGTTAATTTGTTATTATCTACTTACGTTTCCTGGTAACATTCGTTAAAATATTATGTTTATTGTACCGTGCATCATCTTGATAGTTGAATAAAGAGAGACCAACTTGATGTCGCTTGCTTTATTATTTCATTATTTAATGTTCAACATGTTTTGGATGTTAATACATCCATCCTCAGGAGCTTGCGACTTATTTGATGAGTTATGAAATAGCTCCTGAGGATGGATGTATTAACATCCAAAACATGTTGAACATTAAATAATGAAATAATAAAGCAAGTGACATCAAGTTGGTCTCTCTTTATTCAACTATCGTTAAAATATATTTGTTCGTTTGTTCAGTTGACACCAGAAATAGTACTGTGACGGCAGAAACAGGTTTGTGGGGGCGCAAAGCCTCGATTACTTCGAAAGCCAATGTCTTTTAAAGCTATACTTTCGTGCCTCGAGTTCAGCCCGCTGTGTAATTCTCAGTGATTTCATACTTGGCGTTCAAATAATCTGCGAAAGTGTCTGCACAGGAACATTTTGAAGACGTCTCCACACCCCTTAATGTCACAATACAAGGATCTGCCTGTTACTTCATAACACCTATTAGGGAATTTATGAAGGTAGCAGCAAGAAATTCATCCAAATACGCCACAATAATTTTTTTTCCCTCGGAGGGAATACGCTTTCTCTCCATTGCAAAGACAGACTAGTTAAATATGTCAATTGTTCAATTAACCCTTTAAATCACGAGATTTAACATTGAAAAATTCTGCGTTTTGCCCACACACTGCATTTCTGTTTTGAATGGATCTCAGAACACCAGCCAATTCCCTACACAACACTAACTTATCGATTTTTATAACCGAGATGGAGTGCGTTTACTACGCGGTACGGACTGACTGTTTAAACGTAATTCGGATTAATTTCTTCTTTAACGGCTTCACACTAAATCCACAAAAACATTCTGTAACAAAAATTCAGAGTTTCTGGATGTCAAAGGTAATCCTACATATTCTAGGACTAAGAGTATTGCAGAGTACAGTACAGTAAACTGCAAAAGAGTGGACACTGCAGTGACCATTAACCTTGAACGTTCCACATCATTCGTGCACCCGTTTGCTTAAGAATTCAGCAGTCTCGCACTTCGAAAAAAGTGCAGCACCTTGCTGACGGAGATGACAGCAAAGTCACCTGGTTTCTTGGGATGCTGGTTCAGGTGCCTGAAACTGAACACTGTCGGTGCCACACACTCACAAAATATATGTGAGGCCGTCTCAGAAGTCTGTTAGCATCTCTCAAACCCGGGATTGTATAGGCTACCAACCCCAGTTAAATAAACGTTCTTTCAAATGACTGTATCAGTTTACTCTACGACTTACTGATCACTGTACTTCACAGGTGTAACCAGTCGTTCCCAAATGTTGCTCCGCGGACCCACGACCAGTTCCCACGGATTCGCGGATACATTTCTCTAAAGGTTACTTTGAAGGTTACTTTGAAGTTTACTTATTTTTTTTTATTTAAACGAATAATATTTTGTAAAATAACCCAGAAACTTCTTCACTTGGCGAAGTTTTTATTTCTTATGACCGGTAGAATAACCCTGTACTCACGACACGAGCGAAAATCATTTCAAATCACACATTAAATTGTTACTTGTGCCACTGATATGTAATAGTATCTAAAAGCAGCTCTAAGATACAGATGTGGACACCTATCATATATATAATACGTGAGGACATGTAGTTATTTTTTCGAAGCCACAAATGGTCCGAGAGTAAAAAATTTTGAGAAGCAATGTGTTAAACGAAAATCAGTTATCGCTTAAACCGTAATGTAAAATACCCTTTACACACTACTGCAAACATTAACACGACTCAACCAATTTTACTGCAGTGGAGTTAAGCTACGTAGTATCATGTGCGTCGGGAAATGACTTACTTGCTCAATATGACAATAGATAATGAAAGCGGAGTTACTTAATCACTTCGATTCTTCAGCACGGCAGAACCATAATACTTTGGAATTTCTGGGAATATGTTCGACTCTCAAGTTAAGAAGTTCGTGGTCAGCTCTACGCCCCGGCCACAATTATTTACAGGAAAATATTCAAAAGCAGCCATTGCACATAAAATTAGACAGGAGCATAAAATATTCAAAAAAGGCGTTTCAGTACGGGCCTATTATCGGCTTATGTTGAGGCCGGCCTGCCAGACTGGTCTTCGGTAATTCCATGCGAAAGCAAGTTCAGCTCATTAAAAATTCCCTGTGCCTGCGGGACTTTTAAGAAACATGTAACGTCTTTTAGAGTCCAGCGAAGAATTTAGTCTAGTTATCACTAAACGAGACAAGAAGAATGTGATGTATGACATACAACAGTTACATGGCAGTCTTTAACAGACAACAGTGTAAATGGACCAAAACAAAAGCGGCACGCTTTTAAGACAAAGCGAGATTACAAATCATCAAAATACTGAAATTAGTAGCAATTATTTTCGAAGTGTAAAATATTTCACACAAATCTAAACACAATTAAATATCATAATACACACGATGGCGGTAGAAGTAGTGCGAAACGTATCCGGCAAAGTTCGAGATTCTTAGTTCTCACAAAGGTGCTGCTGAAGTTAACCCAGTGTTCTGGAATTTTGTCTTAGCTATTTACCAAAACGTCACTGCGTAACATCTTAGAAAACTCCAGTTTTCAAACCCATTAAACTTAATTTAATTGTCTACGATCTCTGCTTGTGATAAAAATAAAATTTCTGAACACCAGTAATCTAAAATAGCAGCTTTAAACGGTTACTTTGCTTGAACGAGTAAAGGAATTAAAATAATTTGAAAGTAATTCACAGTATTTCAGCAAAAAGAAAAACATTCCACGTGTGTAATATTTTGACACAGTAGAGGAGAATGGACCACATGCAAATTACTCCCCTGAAACAGACCAGTAACACAGTCTAGAGGCCTGTGACAACAGTGTGTTAGTATGGTGACATACCCGACCTACCTAACTTCCAGAAAGAAGGCAAGCAATTAAAGGGTGTGTAGCGGATGTCACATTCACTTACAGTTAGCTAGAAGCCTGTTTTATAATTCGCACAATCCACGACCCTTGACAGATCCACCTTTACTCTCAAAAAGCAATAAGGATTGTCCCAATATCTGCTTAATGCAGTCTCTTTAACTTTGCAATCCCAGCCCCATTAATTCTCAATATCCTTCCAGCTGTATTGCAGAAAGTTACACAAAAAGGCCTCTGCTTCTGCCTAAACATCCCGCAAGGACTTCAAAAGTAACAAACAGGAGTGGATTCACTGGCAATGTCAGCGACTTTGATCCTGAGGAACAAAGTGTTCCTGTTCCACACCAGCGTTGACGTCACCAACACAGCAGCGGGTGGAATTTTCAACGACTCGCAATCACACTCAATTTGTAACGCCTCGTGTATTCATCATTATTGTTGAACGAACTGTCCGTCCTACAGTTTCATTGCTGGGGTTCTCAGTGTGCAGAATACGAAGCTGTCATCCTGACTCAAAAGTGCCAATAACTATTTAGTTCATAGTCAACTGAAAACAATTCCCATTATTTCGTTCAAAGTAATTAAGCTTTTCCGTGTTTCAAGTAATAAACCAGTAGTTACGAGCATATCTTACAAAGTATGCTTTCTAATTTCATGCAGTTCTAACTTTATATACATGCTGATGTTTTTGCTACAATTATATCTTAATCGTATGCTAACTGAAACACAGATTACTTCTACACTACATTTTCCGGGTGGATTGTTCAAAGTTTCGCTTCTTCGTCATGCTTAATATTGCTGATTTATAAGCAATATAACAAGCACGGGATGTACGTACGCATGAACTAGATTTCACACGCCCAGCACTGCGTCCAGTTCGGCCTACCTTCGGAAGTTTGGATATAGTCAAGTCGCACATTGAAATGTTTGTGATACACACTGAAATGTTTATGATGTACACAGAAACGTCTGTGATTCTAGCTGAGATGTTTGGATGCAGTTTGAAATGTTTGTGATGCAAGCTGAAATGATGCAGTACCTTCAACACAGAAAGCGATCAGACCCCGACACCTGAAGGTACACACAAAAAACCTTAACACATTCGGAAAATTTTGGGATTATTTGGAAGTGAGACGTTTGTTTCTTTATTTCTTTCCTTCGCCAAATTCAAGATCCTCGTTTACATTCATAAAGTGGCATTTACAGATATTTATGCACAATTTAAAGTTTCTTCCCCCCCCCGCAACATGAAAAGCAAAATTAAAAAAAAAATTACAGGGTTAATTCAGGTTCATTAAAAGCAGTTTAACACAATTTTTCCACTATCTTCTGCACAAAAACTTGCCCACAATCTACTGCCGTTATTCAGAAGACGTGACGTTATATCTCCAACCCCGTACGTTACCGTTCGCATTTAAAAACAGGCGTCACTTCGTAATTTTTACGGAAGATGTTACTCCCTTCTGGTTCTGTGTTACAAGTCCCGAACTGGAATATGGCTGTTAAATACACTCTAATGATAATCCGTCGTTAAAAAACTTTTTCCGACACGACAAAGCCAGATGGCCGATTTCCAAGACATATTCAGCCCAACCACAAAAGATTTATTTCGCAGTCCAAGTCGCATTCCATCCCACCCCAGTATCTTCCACTTAACTGCAGTAGCTGCACGAGCAGTCCATGTGGGTAATCAACGGTCACGATGTTCATTGAATCGCTTGCATTATTCTGCGTTGCTAAATCACTTCATCTTACTTAGATCCGCATAGTTTTCTTGTCACTATATTCCCTATCACTTTCAGGTTACGTCTGTAACAAAATACAACTTTCCGCGAATCTAATCCCAGTAATATATTTGTCTGTCTATGTACAAAATTATGCAGGCAAAACAAATGCAATTAGTAAAACTCAATGGAAAATGTGATATTATGACACAGAGGCTCATGAAAATTTAAGTCTTCTGGGATATTAAGCCATGTCAGTTGGTACAGTAACCTGCGTTCTGAAGGTTCGTAGCGCTTCTTCAGGGTCAAAAACCCAAGAAGAGCGGAGTGCTTAACCCTGAACAGGAAGGTATGGCTATCCTTTGAATCGTTGGTAACTATACACCAGTTGACAGGGCATAGCGTCCCAGAAGACTTAAGTCGTTGTACTTTATGCATTCCTAATCCCAACAAAACATACACACACACAAATCCAAACAGACCTTCAACACAGACATGTATATCAATGTGAGATAGCCAAATACAGACACGCTTGTTTGTAAAGTCAACTACCCCTGCCTGTCTTCACATTTCAGCAGTAGCAACTGTCATGTTGAAATCTGAGCTCTTCTGGAGTTCTATGTGCCGTAGAATGATAGTTTTTTACCGATGTTTCGGGGACAACCTATCGGTCTCACTTGCAAGGGTAAAGCCATCCCTTTGATATGGGACAGATAGGTTGTGCGGAAGCTTCAGCAACAAACTACGATTCTACTCTGTGTAACATTACAGAAGAACGCAGATTTCATTTACACCGCGGCGGAAACCTCTACAACGTTGTCATACTCGTATTTTTCATTCAACATGACCAAATACCTGCCCTCTTGATAGGTCGGGTTTCTTGAAGCACATACAAAGATGTACATGAAGGCCACGGTGCATCTGTAACCTCAAAAATAGCATATATTTCTGAACCTATTCTTCTGGGGTTTCCCAGCTTAATAGGTCGGCCCCCTTGCTACAGAACACACCTTACTCGTGGTTATGTCCTCTCCGTCCTCCGCGTTCCTTTCGCGGCTGCCCTGTTATTTCCATTTTTCTTCTATCCTCATAATTGCTGCCCACTGAATTGGCATATTTTGCAGTTATGTACGTCCTACGCTGTCCGAAACAGCGACCGTCCTCTTGTAGCTAACAGTTAAACGCTCCTTAGATGTGTTGTTAACGAAGTGAAAGAAAAAGTCTTGTGTAGGCTCATGTCCGTCTGTCTGTTCGTGACCTAGTATCAGCGACAAAGTCGTTGGCCGCGTTTTAAATAAAGTCGCAATGGACTTCCTTACAAAACTTGACGAACTAGCGACAGTTGCGTGACAAGTGGCTAACTGAACGTCGTGCTTTGCTTATGGGTGATTATGAATTTCTATCCTCTCATTTTCGGGTTAACACCCTTTTTTGCTGGCTGCCTTCCCCTAAGCTAGTCCATTATTTCTTACGGGAATATCGCTCTTTGTTTAGGCCTTAATAAGAAATGCTCACTTTTTCAAAACACAAATTTGGCGTTAAACAAGGTTTTCATGTAACTGTCAGTTTCGTCAGAACTGGCGCAGGTAAGTCCGTCCTTTTGGTATGCGAGTATATTTAATTACCTTTACATGTTTGTCGTAAAACCGAATGACATTTCAAAAGCAGGCTAAAGAACGCCTTGGTCAACTCTGCATACTACGTGAGAGAATACGCCATTTATAATCTCGTTCACGTTTGTGATGTACAGTGTTTCGAATTTCGCCTGTTATACCAGATTTTCATGGCTTCCTTCGATTCTTGAAGGTAAATAACGGAATTGTACGTTAAAATATACCACGACCAATTTCGGAAAATATCTACTGCCAATACAGAGCCACTCAAATTACATTTTCTGTCTGCCCCAAATTATATGGACACTCACAGCGCTCTCAAGAGATTTACCTCTTCTCTAAAACGTCCAGACCGGGTCCTGTGCTCAGCCAGTTTCCTATTCCATGGGCACCGGCGATTCTTTTCCGGGGGTAAAGCGGCTGGAGCATGAAGATGACCACTGTCCTCTACCTAGTACCGAGGTTAAGCTTGGATTTTACTGTACCTAGATTCGCCTTACATGGCCTTATGACGTGTGAAGGGAGAAAATAAGTTAGCCGTCCCCTACCTTAAGTAAAGTAGTGCTTTTGTGTGTGTGTGTGTGTGAGTGGGGGCAGGAAAATGTAATTACAAGTTGCAGTTCCGGGTAATGGTTCTACTAATGATGTCCGCACTCGACCAACCACAGAGCAGCTTTCATCTCGTGTTTACCCAAGAGGAGGCGGGCTTTTCTCGCGATGCTTTAGGGGGACGAGGAACCGTAGGGGCCTACCTAATACCTGCACGTAAAAGTATTTAACACACAGTTAGGTCATTGCTTTAGTCTAATTATAGTGCTGCGAAGGTCCCAACACTAAAGCTTGACTAAGGTATTCCTGGTTAGGTCAGCGGATTCAAGTGCTTTAACAATTATCGTTTATTTATTTACCATTGTCTGGACAGTCAAGTGTTTATTTAAAGTTTTCTGGTCACAAAAATATTTAGTTAACGTTAGTTGTAGACCAAAATGTTTAGTTACTGTTATCTGGACATCCAAATGTTTCGTTAATTTGTTTGGAGACACAGAAGCCTATGTACCGATGCTGGACACTCAGATGACTCAGAACGTCTTTCTTTTGTGTTGAGGATTTTAAGATCGTCATAAAATACTAACGTAAATAAAAATATGAACGTATAGGGGTTGAGCAAAGTAACAAGAGTGCTCAAAATGCAGGAGACTCTAAAGTGCAGAACATGGAAACATACATACAGGCAACAGGCATACAGAGAAGATGTTTGTAGACAGAACACGCACAAGATTCTTTCACGAATGACACGAAAGCCAGAGCTAACTATTCAATACACAACAATCATTTCTGCGTGTAGAACACAGCAGGAGCGTACATTTACGACAGTCCATCACAATTACATTAATGACAAAATGAGCTTTTACCTATTTATGTCAGTTGAACATTCGGTGTGTGTTCGTTTGGATTACGTACGACACCGTATATTCTGATACGAAGTAAACAAAACTTCGGAGAAACAGACGGTCGCCAAATTCGGAGAGAAATGCATGAGTAAGGACGGCTATAACTGGTTTTCCCAAAATGTCAGTACCCACCTAGCAGACAACACAGTGCTATGATCCAGAGGACAATAATATACATAATTAACTAAGTCTGACAGAGAGGAACAGATGGCGGATGCATTTATATGCTACAGGATCAACGATATCGAATTTCAACCAGAAAAAAAATAAACCGAGACAGCGAAGAAAAGTCAAGTAACTGACTTACACTGACCGATCGACTAACTGGTGTTACTACCAGTTAATATTGATTTTATTCTTGTCTTAAAAGGAGCCAGTTTCCAAGGTAAAGAAACAAAAAATCTTGTCAGGGCTTCAGCCACCTTGTTCGGTAATACAGTAAAGATAAAGAAAGTTGTTCCTGTGTCCATCAGAAAGGCACAGGCGACAGTAAGTTGTTTGCCTCACACGCCGGCAGGTTTACCGACGGGGAGCACCCGGCGCCCTTTGAAAAGGAGGCAGAGTGGGCTCCAGAGCCAGTCTGGAGTGTTAAGGGGCAAGAAGCTATCTTGACCCTGCCAAAAACCAAATTAGGTTTTCTCGGTCGGCAACTCTTTGCCCCGTCACTATTACAACTGTGTTACACCCAACTTCACGTACTCGTTCTACGTGCCCTGAAAATCTTACACGTCTTCATGTAAATTCAGACAGAACATCAACGTAATTTTGGAAACTCACATTACGATGTTTTAGACAATGAAATTTTTCTCACTTTCCCTCCGTTTTTGCATAATCTCTTGCACAAGAGATATGCTTCTCATAACTTTGTTCCGAAATATATATAACACTCCTTAACATAAGACGACATATACTAAGACAACGAGACAACTACAAAAAGTGTAACATAATTTTCTACTAATATTTCATATATTCAGTTCAAAACTTGTCATACATAAATCTATTTTAAAGTAATTTGTTATTGAAAGTAAAATTACTGGGAACGATAATACTGACAGTCCTAGAATATTCTCTTAAATAAGCTGACAGATATTGTTCAAATCGTACCGGAGGTACGTCAAAGCTTGAGCAGGCAACGAAATTGCGAAACTGCCGCATGGCGATCCTGGTAACTGTCGTGTCAATTTCACATTTCAACACCAGTCATCACGAAATCAATAAGATAAAAGTGCGAAAAGTGACTGTTATCTTCGTCATGTCCGTCTGTCTGTCCCTCTGCAAAGAACAACACCCACCCACTGGACGGATTTTCATGAAATTTCGTACTTAATAATTTTCGAAAATCTCTCGAGAAAATTAAAGTTTCATTAAAATCTGACAGGAATAACGAATAATTTACTTGCTCAGCTCTTAGAGCGAGAAATGTTTCAGGCACAAGTTGTAGAGAATATAAAAAACACACATTTTATGTTCAAAAAAGTTTTTCGAAAATCTTGCCGTTTATAAGATAATGTGAAAACTACTGTACAGCCGGACAGCTACACGTGACAAAATGGCGAATGCACATTTCAAGCTGGATACCTAAGGCTACAAAAGCACACTAAGAATATGTAATGCTTGTTGTTTTCCACTGTAAAAATGGTTGCAAAAACGTGACTCATCGTCGCTATTCGTACAGTAGATTGCCTGCCTTGTGACAAATAACAAAAGTAGACAACTTGTGGCGTTTAAATTGTTTATAACGGCTAAAGTATGGTAATTAGTCGTTATGATATGTGAATCTTCGGATCGTTTATGCAATGTGCATAAGGACAAACAAATTCCAAAACGCAGTATTCCAGCCTGAGTAACAATAGCTGTACATACGAGAGAATTAAGTAGCTAAATTAAACAAAAAACATAAAGGTTTAATTTTTAATAAAACCTTAATGTCGTCTCTTCGCCATGCTACACAAGGACCGTGTTCAAATGTATGTACAATATAAACACGATGTATTTAAGAAACATAAATATTCTGGTCTCGTCATCACAAAAGCAACACCCAAGTCATCGATTAAGTGCTGCTACTGGCTCGTTTTTTGGGACGTGTAGATAAATAATTCACAGAGATAAAGGGAATTTTGTTTTATTAAGTATGAGACAGGTACATGTGCTTTTTTTTTAAATATTACCGAAATCAGTACGAAGATAAACCACAAATAAGCTACATAAACTCTCAAACAAATATCGCAACTACGGAACTGACGATGTACAAAAACAAAGATTTCTCCAAGTTATAAAATTTTCCGTCAATAAGTTGATATATGGAGAAACAGCAGAGAAGTTAAGTGCCTAGTATATTTCCGCAAATTCCCGTACAGTAACAACAATCACCTCCTTGCGATAACGCCCTGTAACTATCAGCTTACTCAACCAATCCGATCAGCCATATTTTTCATTCAGATATTGACAGCTGATACGTTGCATGGCCCAGAAATTCACCATATCGCAAACAAAATAGGCAATGTACGTACACAGTCATCTTAAGGCGCGTTGGTGCCACCATTGTTGCAGTGGAAAAGCAGTAATTATTACACATTGTGAGCTTGTGTTTGTAGCCTTAGACATCCAGCATGCAATGCGCATGCGCCTTGTTGTTATCTGTGGCCTGCCCGTCTCTACAATATTTTTTCACACTATCTCACAAAGCGCAAGATTTTCGAAAAAAAATTAATTGAACATGAGATGTGTGTTTTGATTTTGCCTGCAACGTTCGTCTTAAATATTTCTCATTCTGCGAAGAAATGAGCGAGATATGATAAAAAAAAATATTGGTCTTCAGGTAAAGTATAATTTATTCTTGCCAGATTTTAGTGGAACTTTCAATCTTCTAGACAGATTTTTCGAAAAGTCCTCAAATATCAAATTTCATAAAAGTCCGTCCAGTGGGAGAACGAGTTGTTCCATGCGGACGGATACAAAGACACGACGAAGCTTCGCTTTTCGCAATTTTGCGAAGGCGCCTAATAACCTAAAGCATCACTACTGTGCTCACAAGAGGCCAACATTCGGCTCTGTCCTTTACTAAATTACTTCAGTCAATCCCTCACACTGTTTCAATTATAGCCTACGTTAGTATTACTACTTCTGCTACGTCCATCTCGTTAACTGGTGAATCCTCTGTAGGCTTATTTTTCAGTAATTATTGTTACGCATTTCTCCTTATCCCCCATTCATAACGAACGAAGGGACGATGATTAACTGACTGATTCTACGGAGGACAATTCTCCTTACTCAACTAACAGCCTCCCAGCTGGTCAAGAAATTCCATTTGCTAGGAAAAACGAATGTCCATTATTACGTGCAGAAGTTTCCTGTGAAAAGTTAAATATGTACGTGAATTTAGTCTTCACCAACGCACTTTACTCTGTTCAGATCTACTTTAATATTATTATCCCATCAACGCCTAGATTCGTAATTGGACCTTTTACTTGTTCTTTCTAAAATGTTACAAGTTTCTGTGTTTCTCATCTCTTCATGTTTGTTACATGTGGCTCCCCTCACGGCAACTGAAAGAATAAATGAAATAAGAGTATACGTGCATAGCAATTAGGGTAAGAATTGGTGATTTACAATACAATACTGGGCATATCAGTACAGGCCAAAACAATATGAGAATGGACATCACATATTGATGTGAATAGTGCACACTGCGATATCCTACTGTTAAAGATGCAACTGCTCCGGGATACAGAGATGCGTCGCTGGGTAAATATTCCCGACTTTTCGAAGTTAAGGATGTAACATCTCAGAGGACTGGAAACTTCGGCATCACCACTGTGAGAACCTCAAATAACGCAGTCTGATACGGAATTCAAGTTAGAACTTAACACAAACAAAACAAATAACTAAAATAAAAAAGGAGCAAAAACATTACTAAAACTCAGCTACCTTAAATAAGAGCGTATGAATCACTTATTACTGGATTAACTATCCTAGGAATGAAACATGAAATGTTTTCTTTTTTTCCACAGAATACGCTTTCAGGACGAGAAAGATAAAGGCTTGTGCCAAACTTAGAATTTCCAACCTCGGGAAACAAATGATGCGATGTCAAAAGGCAAGAATGTTATTTGGAATTTCCCGAGGAACAGACGACTATCACGAACAACAAACGTTGCAGTGAAAGAAGCATTCCCATTAGAGGCCTGGACAGGCCGAGAGGGTTCCAGGAAGTTAA
>Ga0131853_10018738_pt1 | contig 12595 bp, 6 predicted proteins | sample TergutLab28metaG_FD_92764 | JGI IMG/M metagenome (GOLD analysis project Ga0131853, IMG submission 92764) | Labiotermes labralis P1 segment gut microbial communities from Petit-Saut dam, French Guiana - Lab288 P1 (version 2) (version 2) | ecosystem: Host-associated > Arthropoda: Insects >...
CACAAGTTGCAAGTGGCTGCGTTTGCTCAGTTGGCTGCAGTAGGTCGCGGAAGTAACACGTGCGTTTATGTCATAGCGATTTTTACGATGTGTGAAAGTACCGAACAACGCATTTGCATCAAGATTTGTTTTAAATTCGGAAAAACCGCAACGGAAACGTATCAATTATTGCAGCAAGCATACGGTGAAGATGCAATGGGTCGTACACAAGTGTCTGAGTGGTTCCGTCGATTTAAAGAGGGTAGAACATCCGTCGAAAGCGACCTCCGCTCGGGACGACCGTCAACATCGAGAAACGAGGAAATGACTGCTAAAGTTAGAACAATCTTTCGCAATAATAGGAGAATGACAGTACGAGAGATAGCGGATGACTGTGAGATCTCCGCGGGCTCGCGATGCAAATTTAACCGACGATCTGCACATGAAACGTGTGTGCGCGAAGTTTGTGCCGCATTTGCTAACAGATGACCAACGTGAGCAACGTCAGACAATCGCCCGTGATTTGTTTGAGCGTTCATGTGAAGAGTGCAGTTTCTTAAGAACACTGTGACAGGTGACGAGTCCTGGGTCTACGGGTACGACCCGGAGACAAAACAACAATCGTCACAGTGGAAGGGTCCCACGTCTTCGCGATCAAAGAAGGGGCGCCAGGTGCGAAGCAAAACAAAGGTCATGTTACTGGCGTTTTTTGATTCCGAGGGTATCGTACCCCACGAGTACGCTCCCGACGGGCAAACAATTAACAAGGAATTCTACATGGAGGTCTTGCGACGTTTGCGTGAATCAGTTCGCCGAAAACGACCGGAAAATTGGCGGGATGACGACTGGATCCTGCACCACGGCAATGTGCCCGCACACACTTCACATCTTGTGCAGCAGTTTTTGGCCAAACACGGCACCGCTCAGTTGCAGCAGCCGCCACACTCACAAGATCTCGCACCGTGTGACTTTTTCCTATTCCCAAGGCTTATGAAAGTTCTGAAAGGACACCGATTTGAGGCAACGGAGGATATCAAACGAAATTCCACGAAGACACTATTAGACATCCCAAAAGAGGAGTTCGCAAAATGTTTCTAACATTGGCAGAAACGTTGGGCGAAGTGTGTACGTGCGGAAGGGAACTATGTTGAAGACAATTAGGGTTAAAACCCCGTAAGCATTATCTACTTCATGTACTGTGGTCAGTCCGGATACTTTTTCAACAAACCTCGTATAACTAGCAAGGGGAGTTCGTATCAGACAGTACAAATTCAATTCAAGATCAACGACGCACACATTCGCGCACTTAAAAGTACCTGCTTATATCATGGATCGAACCTGGAACAAGAATGGCAATATACCCATACGTAACATTTATGCGTATTCGGATCTTTGCATCCTGGACCATTCTCAGATGGTCATACCATTTAATCCACTTGGGTCGAACTCTTCATTCTTAACAGTGTGTACATAGGCCTATATTACAGAATGATATTATTACTATTATTATTATCATCATCATCATCATCATCATTACGGCACGCTATTGTATTTATTTGAAAAATTTGTCTCCACCGATTTTGTTTTGCTAAATTCATCGGTCATACAAAACCTCAAAATTAGACCGACATTTTTTTTTTTTGTAATTTATGACTTCAAACAATATTTCATACTCAATTTATAGGTGTATTCATAAGCAACCAAAATATAAAATTTCATATTCTTAGACATACGCTACAAATATTCAGTATTATGATCGAACGATTCGATTTTCCCTAATTATGTGTCACGCAAATGGCAACGAAAATTCGGTAACTATAAGAGAACGTGACGTCACAAAACGAAATAAAAATCACTGATTAAATCATTTCGCAACAAATTTCAAAGTACGATGTGTGGCGCCATATTGCTACATAATTATAATCCAAGCACAGAGCAGTAAGTAGATATTAAAAATTCTGCCTCAATTATCCGTCGTGCAAAACGCATCTTAACCCCAAAGTTTCAGTAAGCAGAAAATAATTAAGCATTAATTATTATTAATCTTTTAAGTATTTTTAATTGCTTGGAAAGTAAATCTAATTTTCTTTGCGTCGTATCACGTTCGATCATCTGTGGCCTGCCTGGCACTGCCGTATTATTCGTAATTATCCCGGCACGACTTTCAGGAAAAGAATGTGTTTGACAAAAAAAAACTGTGTTTTGATTTTCTCTACAACTTTTATCTGAAAATCTTCTCCACTGAGGTATAATTCATCGATACGTATCACAAACGTACTTACGTCGACCGTTGCCTCAGGCTTTAATTAAACTTGAATCTTCTCTACAGATTTTAATAGAAAGCTCCCACATAAAATTCCACGAAAATTCGTTCAGTGGAAGCCAAGGTAATCAAAGCCGACGAGCAGAAGGATAGGAAGAAAGACAACCACGACAAAGCTGGCAGTCGCTTTTAGCAAATTTGCGAAGGCGCGTAAAAGCTAGCAGCCTCCAAACTTCGATTACGTGAGCTGTCAAAGTGAATTTAGCGAAACTATTAAAAGTTGGTGTTACGAAATTTAGTTCAGCATCTATAAAAGTTTAATTAACTGAATAGTGATAAGTGCAAACTGCGATAACTAAAAGCATAAGTTCAAAGCCATAATTAGATACCAGTGTTTAAATGAATAGGGGCACTAAGTGAAGTAAGACCGTACCTTAAACGACAGCTTCATCCACGAACCAACAGAACGTTCGACATCATCCCGCGAGGTGACGCTATTGCAGCGACAGGTGCTTCCTGGAGTGTGGACTTATTTCCCGACTGCTCCAGGTAGTCGCCTCCTGTCTTAATCTTACACTTTAATTCACCGCCTACGGCAATTATCACACAGTAACACTTCTTAAGTTCAATATGAGAGGTCACGGAGGACATAGAAAAAACGATAAGGAGGTTCTTTTTAAATTCATCGGTCGTGCACAACCTCAATGTTACAGGTCGTCGAAATATTTTGCAATTTATGACTTAAAAAAAACTTCCACACATAGTTTGTAGGCATATCCCTAATATGTGTACACAACAAATTTCCTATTCCTAGTTAGAAACAACAACTATTCATTATTTTGACTGCACAGAAACGTGACGTCACAACACAAAGTTTACGAAATCGATTATTACATCACAACAAAATAAATTAAAATCTACTGTGTGTGGCGCTACATTATTATGCAATTATGATAAATTATAAACACTAAGTATTAAATACTGCTACTGTATGTACTTTTTCCTTAATTATCCGTGACGAAAAACGTGCCTTTAATGCTAAGTTTCATCCGGTCGATAGCATTAAGCACTATATATGATTGCTTTTTTTTACATATTTTTGCCTTAATTACCCGGAAGGCAAATCGAAGCTTCTTCGCACCGCATTACGTTCGATCATCTGCGGCCTATTCGCCTCTGTTGCATTTTTCACAATTATCTAGTAGAGGCATGATTTTTTAGAAAAAAATGTATTTGATACGCAAAGTGTTGTTATTTTCACTACAACGTTTCTTTCTACTTCCAGGAACAGTTAAGCGAGATATCATCATAAACGTCCTTAGGTCTTCACGTAAATGGCCAGACAGTTTGTCACAATTTAACCACACTTAAAAGATCTTGATAAAAGTGCCCGAAACAAAATTCCACAAAAATCCGTACAGTGGGAACCGAGTTGTTTCATGCGGACGAGCAGGCACGACGAACCTGATAGATGCTTTAGGTTTCTGTGACCGTGCATCGTGAGCAAATTGTAAAGTGAGAGAGAAAAAACCAACAAGATGCAACAGTTAGATGTTTATTATCAACACTTTCTCAACATGTTGAGAAAGTGTTGATAATAAACATCTAACTGTGGCATCTTGTTGGTTTTTTCTCTCTCACTTTACAATCTGATAGATGCTCTTCGCAGCTTTGCGAACGTGCCTAAAAGTGGCTTATTCGCAGACATCAACTGCATTTAACGAGTCGTGTAAATCGTGCTGTTTGTTTCGTTTTATTCGGCTGAAACAATATGGGTCTGTGTGTGTGTGTGTGTGTGTGTGTAAGAACATACACACACACACACACACACACATACATACATATTCACTTTTAGGAACAAAGTTGCTGAATTAAATGCAATACCTGACACTTCACCTCTTAGTTTATTAGATGCAAGTCTCGATGTTACTTTGCGGTGTTGTTAAAGATTTCACTCTTCTGAGACGTTACACTGTGTCACTCAAAACGTAGCTACCGACGTTTCGAAACAACGTAGTACCTTCATTTACAGAGTGAAGCAATCCAAGAAACACTCTTATTAGACTGCCACAACCTGAAGATGAAGGCACCACGATCCTTCGACAGGTCGGTTATTATTTACCCTATGACACATCCCAGATTTAAACTTTTAAATTATTATAGGCACTTTAAAATAGTCACTTAAATTTTTATCAGCCAATGATGATCTGCAGTTCGGCTTTAGTCCGCGGATTGCTGAAAACCCTGGTTTAAGTAACCAAAGCCAAAACAAGCGTTTAACTTTAATCACACTCGTTTTATAACAGGACCTCTCCAAACGGCAATAAATTCCAAATGTCTGTCATTCACACATTTTTAGGCGTATTAATGAAATTGCGAAAAAGCGACTGTCGGCTTCGTCATGTCTGTCTGCTTGTCCGCATGGAACAACTCGGCTCCCAACGGACGGGTTTTCATGAAATTTGATATTTGGGGATTTACCGCAAATCTGTCAAGAAAACTCGAGCTTCGTTAAAATCTGACAAGAATAACGGGTACTTCACATGAAGACCTGTGTACGTTTATGATAATATCTCGCTCATTTCTTCTCAGAATATAAAATATTTGAAACAGGCTTGTATAGAAAATCGAAACACACATTTTATGCTCAATAGCTTTTTCCCGAAAATCGTGCCGTTTATGAGATGATGGAAAATATAGTAGAGTTAGACAGGCCACAGATGACAATACTGCACACGCGCTGCATGGTGGATAATTAAGGCTACAGACGCACACCCAGAATATGTAATACTTTTTGTTTTCCATGGCAACAATGGTTACGCAAACGCGCCTCGATATTACGTTTATATGCCTATTGCCTCTCTTGTCAACAATGTCTGTTTGCAAATTAATAAACTCTAGAGATCTAGTTCATTCACGTTTCCCTTAGCACAGAAGACGTACATCCCTCACTTAAAGTCGATTTTTAAATAAACACACAGTGAATTTCATATGCTCGGAGCAGTTAATAATATCACAGCTCTTTTAAAGTTCAACAACACCAAGAATGTAGACAGACTAATCAAAAGCACCACTGGCGCAACTCTGAACGCTTGAAAAATAGGTCTGCACACTTTTCGTCAACCGAGTCTTCCGCAACTCCACTTTTCCTTTGAAAGAATCAATGATGCTAATTATTTTAATAAAATGTTATTTTTGCCTTGGAGCTCAGTATTTAACTCATTTAATTTCGCGGCCAAGATCTGCAGGGACAGCCAGATCTGTCAATCGTTGAGAATCTTTAAATTGTGGATGTAAATCCCCTCTGCTCTGAAAAAACTTCATAATTCCTCGAAAACCCTTTCCAAACGTGAATGAAATAGTCCTCTACTCATCCAACGGGCTTCAGGTAATTAATACCAAGTCTCCAGAAAGGACATCAACTAAACATCCCACATCACACTGCCATCTTCAAAGCTTTTTTTTTCCTTTCTTCTTCTTCTTCTTCTTCTTCTTCTTCTTCTTCTCTGCCAAGACTTCTGTGTTTTGATACGAAACAAAAGCAGACGCCTTACCTTCTTTTAACAAGCCTACCCATTATTGCTGGACGCGATCGTCAATTATGTTTCACATAGCTTCAGTTCTACTCACTTCATTGCTGTCGGGATATTTAATTCTGTTGTCTTTGTGCATGGTAATGAAATGTGGTTCAGCATGACGTCATTGCTGGCATTGTATATTACACTCACACGCTTGTTTTTAACACTGAGTAATAATAATTTATTGTCTCATTTTTCATTAAAATTATGCACAATCTTCATTTATTTTTATCACTAATGCATTGAGAAGCCATTTTGTTTTCCTCCCACAAAGCACTCAAAATATAAACATTTTACTAAGGTAAAGGTAAAATCTTCCCGGACCATTCCAAGAAGGAACACAGGAGGAGCAGCTCCACTCATTCTTAACCTTGGCACTAGATGGTGGTGAACGGTCAACGTTTGGAGAAAATCTCTTGTTCCTACCAACATCCGAAACCAGGACCGCCCAGCTTAGTCGCTCTCCCCATTACGGAATTCCGGCTCCATAACAATTTAGCAACCAACAATAAAGCCGCAAGGCAACATTAACAATCGTCTACAAACGTAATGGCATACTTAAAGCCGCGGCCAGTCGGACCTATACAGCAAACCCTGCAGTTGACGAGAGGGCTTCCAGTTCGAAGATCGTAAAACACTGCAAGCTAAAGACTATCTCTACCATCGCTGCAGTTGCCTGCACATTCCTGCTTATCGGCGACGTGAGGAGGTCGCTGGACTCACTGCAGTCGCTATGCAGATCTCCGTATTATACATTAAATACTGTTGCTGTCGGCGACACAAATGCAAACAAAAATTTAGGAAATGGCCATTCGAAAACAATTTTCAATTAACTATAAGGTTCAGAGAAAGTGATTCCATTTTAGACAATAAGAGGGCTCGCAGAACACACATGCCGAGGAAGAAATGGCCGGAAATTGTGCAACACTGGAGACACATGCAGTAAACAGACGTGCCTGCGTCATCAGGATGAAATAAAAAAAAAACTACTGCATTTTCATCCACGTAACACAACTGCGGTTCTAAAATCTTCAACACAAATCGTGAAGCATATTTCGTATCTCTAGCTCCAATTTTTCATTCGTTATAGCCATCAAAGTGAAGGCTAAAGAAAAGAAAATCAAACACCGCTTTAATTACACCAACCAACTGCATGGTATGGCAAAAGATAAAGCAATCCCATTACAGGCCAGTACAGGCCCTGAGGGTTCCAGGAGGCTGAGACTCCCAGGCTTCAAGACAATCGGTACATGAAGGTGGTAAGGTTGTCAGCCCTATGCACCGGCCCCCTCTTCCCCCCCCCCCCCCAGGAAATATTTCCGGTACTCATTTTTGTTAGAGGTTGAGTCGACCCCAGGGCCATAGAGCGCACGGAAGGATTATGTCAACGAAAAATTCCAATGAAACGCCATCGGAAATCGAACCCGCGACCTTCCGGCTTGTAGCGGAGTGTCTCAACCAACTGCGTCACCGCGTGCCCCTGCACAGAACGGATTACTTCAAAATAATTGATGCTCAACAGGCTAAAGGAAAACGTTTGCACCGACGCCCTGTCAAAAGTCTGCATTATACAAAAATATTACTACACATTTTTCCAAAGCCTATTATCACTTATCGTTTTGGGACATAAAAATAAGTGGCGCCAGTGTCACTCCTACCTCATAATCTCGCTCGTACGTCACCTTTTTTTCACTGAGTGAATGAAATTAAAAATTACGGCGTTTGCCGTACTTTTTAATTTCCCCCAGTGACATAATGCACGTATAAGGTTTTGTAAAAAATCGCTCAACTTATTGTGAAGATGAAACAGGGGGATCACATACATATATATATATATATACATACATACATACATACACACATGCATACATACATACATGCATACATGCATACTACACACACACACACACACCACAGACAGAATTATCTTAAAAACTGGTTTGTTCCTACCCACCACACCGTGTACCTAAAACTGGCCGTCCAGTCGCCCAACGACAAATGTACGTATACAGAAATAAGAACTTCTTTAAATCTCCAACACTGCGCCTACAACAAACAATAATACCAGACGGAAACTTCAACATTACCAAAATACAGATTCTAAAAAACAAATACGAATATTGTACATTAGTGATGTCATCGCCTCGCCAAATTGTTAGGTGTACCAGTGCAAATGGTGAATACTGAGTACTACTAGGAGTGGCTCGTTTAGTACCTATACAGTATATCGACTTCAGTAATCATATTAACATTTATTCAACTGACAAATCCTACAAATTTAGTTGTACTGTATTCTGTGCTATTTGGTATTTTAAGACGCATTATAATTTGACACTTCTGTGCGCTAGTACTTGCCGAAAAATGCCGCGGAATGCATATTCTTATTTGAGTATACACCGAATCCAACCTTCTCAATCTATTTTAGCTCACGAAACCCTAAAAAAAAAAACTACAGGACTTACCTGTCCACAATAGGTCAGATATAAATTAAATACCAGCATTTACTTAACTTTAATGTTCAATCTATGTAAAAACAATCAACGCCTAACCTCAAACTGATCGATAACCTGATCGTTTCGCCTGACACATCGACCCAGTCTACGGCGAGCTCTGCTGACTGACTTGAATACACAATCTGGAAGCTTCTGGATTGAAGCAGCGATTGATAGCGTGATATCTTTGACGGAATGATCAGGATCGAATGCCGCCTCACGAATTTTAATTCGTATATACCAATTTAGGACCGCTAATAAAACTCTTCCGCCATTACGAATTTTCGTCTCTCGGAACCCCTGACATCCCTTCGCGGAACCCACTTTGAGAAACACTACACTAAGTCATAACTAGCCGCGCGGGGGGGGGGAATAACATGAAGCAAAAATAAAGTAATTTCAAGCACTGACTGATATATTCAACATAAAACAACTTTTTAAAAAAAAAGTGTTCGTCACCATCGTATCATAACATATTACAGAACAGCCAATGTTTTAACATGACCAGGTATTACAGATTCTGTTCCGCTGGAATGAATATACTTTAACAAGTCTGGACTGGAGAAACGCCATGGCAAACAAACAAATAAATAAAGAAGCCTAATTAAACCCACAAGGGCAACGGCCCTCTGATGGAACCAAGGACAGCTGCAGTGTTTAACCACTAAGTGACCTATTCCTAGACATAACGCATTGACACGTGGATCATTCAGTACTTGCACAGTTTCACGGCTGTCTGGTGGTTGGGCACTTGCATCACTGCAATACACTGGTGGCCTTTCTACTTATGTCTGCGGAGTTTGTGGCATTAGTTTTACGAATGGCGTGTTTTATCTATTCCATTCGCTCCAGTGTCTGGCCGTTCGTGACCAGTGTCCTGCCACTCTCTTGAGAACGTGCTAAGTACAAACTACTACGTAAATCGCCCATACTCGCAAGTAATAACACGACTTTTAACAAAATACTATTCACAGCATACAAGGAATGGCCATAAAATGAAATATTTATTATATTAGCATCATGTATAATCTGTTTATACTTTCTCTTCTGTTGTGTGTGCACATGCTTCCAAGGATGTATTCGAATACCTCGACGAACCCCCCACTAGCAATGTAACTCCATGCTTACGGTACTTATCAATACCTTTTAAAGATCAGTATGCACCATCGGCTTGAACATTAAAAATTCTACATTTTGCCTACAGTGCGTTAAGGTTTCCTATAACGCTCAGAATAAACGACTTGCTCCGTGAGCAGTATTACAGGACCACGTCTCCCGTACGCATAAATTGTTTAATGTAGACAGTACCGGAAAAGAAAGCCTTTGGTTGGGTGGAAAAGTATAATCCGGCCGGTTTTTAGGCGCGTTCGCAAAATTGCGAAAAGAAAACCATTAGCTTCGTCGTTTTCTCTGTCCGTCCGTCCGGGTGGAACGAATCGGCGCCCACTTGACGGATTTTCATGAAATTTGAGTTTTTTAAATGTGATGAGAAAATCACATTTGATTAAAGTCTGACAAGAATAAGGGGTACTTTACATAAAGACCTATGTACATTTATGATAATATCTCGCTCAGTTCTGCTTAGAATGAGAAGTGTTTCAGACAAAAGTTGTAGGGAAAATCAAAACCCACATTTTACGTTGAACAGCTTCTTCCCGAAAATCGTGCCATTTATGAGATAGACCTAACATGGAAAAATATGATACAGCCGGACAGGCCAAAGGCAGTATCATAAGGTGCATGCACCTTGCATGCTGGATAACTAAGACTACAGACACATACACTCCGAACATATAAATTTACTTACTGCTTTTTCAGTGGTAACAATGGTTACACGAACACGCCTCAATGTTAAGTTCATACGTACACTGCCCATCTTGTTGTAATTAAATGCGGTATGGTTTCTATGAGGCACGACTTCTACATACAGTACTATTCAGAACAACTTCACCCCTCAAAGGCTCAGACAGTATAAAGTAGTCATCACTCGGACGTAACGATTGTTAATTTTACGAGAGTTCAGCAGTTTCTGAACTAACGTCTTAGCAAGAGTGGAAGAAATTCCACTTACACATTCTCCACATGCGATATATCCTACGTTTCATGTCATAAGATCTGATGCTTATTTGTTACTGATACGAACCTACTGACGCAACGCTAATTATTCCACAGATCCCGAGAATGGACACGAATTATTCTTCCTTACATGTTCAGATAGACAGGGCTACTCTTTCTGCCCGAAAAAGAAGTATTTTCACGTAAAGAATGTAGACAGCAATGCGAGCTGTACTGTATTGTAATATAGGCCTAGAGTTTGCCGTGTGAGGAAAAGTGTTAAGACAGATGACAAGGTTCAATCTAAGTTTTGTTTAAAATGGTGGAAGAGTGCACCGGTTAGACAGATTAGTAATTCCCGCAAGTTAAATTGTATATACCAGCTACCAAATATCAGTCCGGGAATTTCGAAGGTACTCTATGACAACACGCACGGACAAACACGAATTCCAAATTATGAGCTTCATGCAAAGAATGGGTAAAACAGAGGAATGGCTGTACTTGACGCTCCCACTACAAAATGCTGTATTTCAAAGCAGCGTGACAGCAAGGTAAATTTGTCGCTGTGAAAGCAGTGAAGACAGAGAGGGGTGGAGGTATAGCAGCACACATTAACTTCGACACTAGAAGGAGGCGAGTGGTCAGCCTCACGAACCGGCCGCTTCATCCCCGGTACCCATTTACATGGGAGGCTGTGTGGGTCCCAGGGCCAGCCTCGACTTTTTGAAGAGAATATGCTCTTGTCCCTGCGGGAAGTACAGCCCATATCCGACGGCGTTATAAATCACGCCATGAGTCTGCACATTTGTTTGGAAACCCACAACAGATTCATCGGCCACTGTAGAGTCACAGCTCACAAAGTCACGCCTACGGAATGGCTTAAATCCACCACGTAACTTACTGAATGCAAAGTGTGCTCACCTTGATTTGATCGATAAGAATTTGTAGATATGCATCTGCTTCAGCAAGTTTCTTGTCGAACTCATGGATCGTGGGTGCAGGCTTGCTGGGATCCCACCGCATCTGGAAAAGCAATAAGATAACTCCACTCCATATCTACAGAGAACAAAAAATTCATTTGTATCTAGAGTCTGATGCGCAGTAAATATGAATGCACACGTAGTTGATGAGCAGAGAAACAAGGCAATGGTGCGCCATAGTTGCATCGCTATACAACGAAGGTCGCATTTTAGAACAAACTAGGAAAAAGGCAGGAAGATGTGCAGTGAATAGTTTAACACCAGCAGTCAAGGCATCTCGGGTGATCAAATCGAGAAGAATGAAATGGGTGGGGCATGTAGCACGTATGGGGAAGAGGAGAGGTGTATACAGGGTTTTGGTTGGGAAACCTAAAGGAAAGAGAACGCTTGGAAGACGCAGGCGTAGATAGGAGGTTAATAATATTAAAATAGATGTTCAAGAAGTGGGATGGAGGGACATGGACTGGATTGACCTGGCTCATGATAGGAACAGGTGGCGGGCACTTGTAAATGCGGCAATGAACCTTCGGGTTCCATAAAATGCGGGGAATTTTTTTGACTAGCTGGGAACCGGTTAGCTTTCCAAGAAGGACTCTGCTCCATGGTGTAAGCAAGTACATAAGTAAGTAATAAGCAAGTAAATAAAGAAGTAAGAAGTCAAGACACAACAGACCTGAAAACCTTATTAAATACGCTTCTACGTCGTATTATGGTGCCCGGCCCGAATCTCGGTCAAGCCACTAGCTACCCTGGCTGACGGGCTTCACGGTTTTCGTCGGCCCCTCCAAGAAAATTACGGAATAGTACTTCAATTAGGCTATGACCAGTTGCTTCAATCCTCCCGCAATCTTCGTATGGACACTGTTACGGACATGCCATGGGAAGATGCGGGCGGGACGGGAGAGTAGCCATGAGGATGTTAGGCTGTCAGGGTTCGGCCACACAGAACGTGGGCTGCCGCGGCGGGCAGCGATCTGTGCCCGCGGCGGGAAAGGCGTTTGCAGTACAGGGTTATTCATAAGTCCCTCCGGGATTTCCGAACTCGACTGCGCAACAACCAAGACAGACACGGCAGAAAGGAGCATATCAATAGGTAGAGAATCTCTCCAAGTTTTTTTTTGTACAAGGGGCCTTGGCGTACTTGCAGGTTCCACCGCTAGGGGGTAGTCGTGACGAAAAATGGCGTTCATAGTGAATAAGAAAGCGTTCTGTGTCTTGGAATTTGCCAAAACTGAGTCAATTGTGACG
>Ga0131853_10018739_pt1 | contig 12595 bp, 12 predicted proteins | sample TergutLab28metaG_FD_92764 | JGI IMG/M metagenome (GOLD analysis project Ga0131853, IMG submission 92764) | Labiotermes labralis P1 segment gut microbial communities from Petit-Saut dam, French Guiana - Lab288 P1 (version 2) (version 2) | ecosystem: Host-associated > Arthropoda: Insects >...
CAAAGAATCGTTACTATTTTACTGACGTTTGTCGGACGGCAGATTTTTCTGCGCGTGCTCACAGTCGAATATTTAGGCATAAATGGATTATTTGCTGATGTTTTAAATATGCTTACACTCGCAGATTTAGGCTTAACGACAGCTATGGCTTACAGCTTTTACAAGCCTCTTGCCGAAAAGGACGAGGACAAACTTGCAGCATTAATTGGATTTTACAGAAAAGTATATAATATTATCGCAGTGTCTGTGTCTGTAGTGGGACTCGCGCTTACACCGTTCTTGCATTATATAATTAACCTTGAAATGGAAATTCTGTATATAGAGATATATTATTTAATAGCTTTGGCAAACACGGTTATTTCTTACCTGTTCGTATATAAAGCCTCTATCATAACAGCGGACCAAAAAAGCAGGATCATTACAAAATATGCTGTATGGCTTTCTATGGCAAGAATAGCGTTACAGATCATTGCCTTGTTAGTGACCGGAAGTTTTATGATATTTTCTTTAGTTACAATTTTTACTACGCTGGCAAATAATCTTCTTATTTCTTGGAAAGCAATCAGGCTGTATCCTTTTATCAAACGCAGAGTAAAACTTGAAGGCGCTGATAAACAAGACGTCTTTAAAAATATTAAATCGGTGTTCATTTATAAAATTGCCGATGTTATTTACAAAGGAACGGATAATATATTTATTTCGGTATTGATTGGCACGGCTGTCGTCGGGAAATACGCGAATTACCATTTAGCTGTATCAAACCTGTCAATGATAGCGCTTATGATATTTAATTCGCTTGCGCCCAGTATCGGTAACTTAGTTGCGCAGGAATCCCCGGAAAAACGGTTGCAGATTTTTAAAGTAATGCAAACAGCCAGTTATTGGCTCAGCGGCTTTTTTGTTTTTTGCCTTTTTTTTCTGCTTGACGAATTTGTCATTTTATGGTTAGAAAGAGAGTTTGTCTTTGATTTATTTACTAAAGTAGCTATACTGCTTTCGTTATATACTTCAATGACGTTATACCCTATTGTAGCTTTCAGGAGCGCGACCGGAATGTACCAAAAAACCAAACATGTTCTGCTTATTGCCGCCGTTTTGAAAATCATATTGTCCATAATACTGGGCGTAAATTTAGGTTTGCCGGGCATTATTCTTGCAACTGTTATATCAAGAATGCTTACTTACGCATGGTATGAGCCGAAAATATTATTCCGCGATTTTTTTGACAGTAGTGCAGCCCATTATTTATACAGGAATATATTAAACTTTCTTTTGCTTATCGGCTGTATCGCCGCCGCGCATTTTTTATTCCCGTGGCAGGAAGTTTCCGGCTGGTTAGAATGGCTGTTAAAAGGCGTTGCTTACACGCTTGCGATAAACGCAGTATATCTGCTAATATATTTCAGGACGCCGCAGTTTCGGTTTATCGCGGATAAAATAAAGGAAGTTTTAAAAAATACATTGAGGAAGAATTTTTCATGAAAAAAATAAAATTATTTTATTTTAAAGACGAATTAAATTTCGGCGATGCGCTCAGTATTTTTATAGCTCAAAATTTACATGGCGCGGTTGAATATGCGCCGAGAAAGAGTTGTAATGCTGTTTTTATAGGTTCTCTGATAGAATATTTTTTTTCACAACGCCCTTTTTTGCAGCGTATATTATGGTCATTGACTTCATCTCCTGTTTTGATTTGGGGGGCGGGCTTTGGCTATGCGGAAAAAGAGGACTCATTGAGCAGGGGACTAATGCGGCGTTTTGATGTACGCGCTTGCCGGGGATTCCTGACTTTGGAACGCTTAAAAAAAATACGCGGGGTAAAAATATCAAATGACGTCGTTGTCGCCGACCCTGGATTACTTGCTGGTCGGCTGATAGATACTTCACATATTGAAAAAAAATATGAACTCGGGATTATTCCGCATTACGTTGATAAAAATAATCCTCTGCTGCAAAAAATCAAAGCCGAAAATTCTGTCATGATTGACATACAGCAGCAGCCGGAAGTATTTATGGAAAAACTGGCAGAATGCAGACATGTGATTGCATCCGCGATGCACGGGCTGATTGCGGCGGACTCGCTTGGCATACCGAATGTCCGAATGGCGCTATCTGATAAAATCTTAGGTGGAGATTATAAGTATAATGATTATTATTCGGCATTCGGCTTGGATTCGCACACAATTATAAATCTTTCCGAGCGTGAATTTTCTGACACGGATTTGTCAGATATAAAGAATAACTATAAAATCAAACCCGAACAGGTAACAAAATTGCAGGATGCGTTACTTCGTGTATTATATTTTTTACGCCATAAAAAAGGAGAATGAAAAAATGAAAAGAACCTACGTAACCGTAATTAGCACCGACAACTATCTTCCCGGAGTATTAGCGCTTGAAAGAAATATACGTGAAGTCTGCAGCTATCCCCTGATTGTCATGCTTCCTCAAGGGCTGAACGAAAAAACATATATGGAGTTGAGTCATCGTAATATACCGTTTATTTTCGCAGACGATATCGAGGCGCCAAAAGAAATGCTGCATGCAACGGAAGAACACAGCTGGTTTGGGCATTGGGCTAAGACGTTTTTCAAGCTCCGTATTTTTGATCTTACAGAGTATGAAAAAATTGTATTTGTTGACTGTGATATGATATTGCTGGAATCAATAGATGGATTATTTGAACTTCCGCATATGTCAGCTACAATTGGAGGAAAGTCATACCCGGGCAATGAACATTTTTCAGAACTTAACAGCGGCATCTTAACAATAGTTCCAGAAGAGGGTTTGTCAGGCAAAATAGCCGCTTTTATTCCCGAAGTTGCGAAAAATAAATCTGTTTTCGGCGATCAGGATGTAATGCAGGCGTATTTTAAAGATTGGGCGCAAAATCCGGAATTGATAATGTCCGAATGGTATAATGTGTTTTTTTCGCATTATCATTATTATTCTAAAAAAAAGCCCGTAAAGGGAGTTCACTTCATAGGCAGAAAAAAGCCGTGGATGATGAACAAATTTGATGTTTTGAGGGAATATGTGAGATGTCTGATAAAGGGCAACGCAAAAGGGATTACGATACTGCGAAAATACCGTAAACTGCTGAAAGAGGTGAGTGCCTTGTGAAATATATAAAAACTATGATAAAAAAGATATACTGGTATTTCTGTAAAATTGACAAATTCAAAATTCTCAACACCTCGGAGTCATTACAGATACTAAATGAAACCAAAAAAAGTTTCGTTAGATTTGGTGATGGCGAAATGAGTTTAATTTCTTATAAACGAAATATTGGTTATCAAGAGTATAGTCCTGCTCTAGCGGATGCGCTTGTTAAAGTATTAACATCAAAAACGGATAATTGTCTGATTGGAATTCCAGAAACATTAGTTCAGATGAAGAATATGACAAAACAATCGTATACTTTCTGGCTTCACCATTTATTTCATCATGGTAGAGATTGGAGGAGGTTTTTAAATAAAAATCAAATATATTTATCGTCACAAGTCACACGGCCGTATATTGATTATAAAGATAAAAGACAATGCGCTGAACATTTTAAATTGATTAAAAAACTTTGGGAACAGTCAGATATTATAATTATTGAAGGTATTCAAACCCGTCTTGGAGTAGGTAATGATTTATTTTCCAGCGCTAAATCTGTACGTAGAATATTAGCGCCGCAAAAAAATGCTTTCTGCAAGTTTGATGAAATTATGTCGAAAGTAAAATCTATTGCCACAACAGATACTATAATAGCTATTGCACTGGGCCCTGCAGCGAAAATACTTGTTTACGAATTGTCATTGATAGGCTATAGAGCATTGGATGTTGGTCATATTGACATAGAATATGAATGGTTCTTAAATGATGTATCTGAAAAAATAATTATTCCAGGAAAATATACAAATGAGGTTTCCGGAGGCAGTGATGTTGTTGACATTGTTAATGAAGATTATAATAAAGAAATAATAGCCGTTATTGAAAATTAAATAAAATGTGTAAAAAGATCAAAAGTTTAAAAGCCGTCTATTATCGCGATTACCAAATAATAATCGACGTATTTTGCGCAATAAACCTGTAAATTTAAATATTAACGTTAACTTAAAGTAATGGCGTTTAGCAAAAATCCTTATTTTTTGCTGCGTCTTTTTTTCGCTTCGAATTAAATACGGGTTTGAAATATACTCTTTATCAAGCGCTTCTACAGCATCGACCAATTTATTCAAATGAGTACGCGAGCCGCCCACCTGAAGCACCGTAACAGCCTGTACTATCAGTATTTCGTGAGCCGCTTTAAAAGCAAGCTGGCTGTGATATTCTTCTAAAAGCTCTTTTTTTTCAAACCAATCGAATAAAAGGTTAAACACAGTTATAATATCATTAACCCGACGATCTATATCTTTGCTTCTTACCGCTGGTCCTTGACGCGATGCGGATATTGGTCGCGAAAAATAATTATATATCGTGACGTCGATATAAACAATGCTCTTAGAGCACGCAAGCAATGAGGGAATAATCAGGTTATCCTCAAACAATAATCCTTCGGGGAAAAAAATATCGTTGTTAAAATAAATATCTCGCTTTACGACACGGAAGCACGCCGAAGGAAACTCGAATAACAATTCTTTCGTTTCGTATAAACTGATTTTTTTCCCGGCAGGGACAAGCCCGGCGGGAAACACGCCGCTAACTCGTTTTTGAGTTCCTTTCCCTTGTTCATTTACACGGCGGCCGTCAAAAATGAGCATATCAGGAAAATCATAGCTTTTTAGCGCGTTCATAATAACAGTTATGCCGTTATGCGCAATCGTGTCGTCGCTGTCTATAAAAAAAATATATTGCCCGCGGCATATTTTTAGTCCTTTATTTCGGGCGCAGCTCGCCCCTCCATTTTTTTGATGGCTCACCGCCACTTGCGGATACAGCTCAGCTAATTCATCACATAGCGCACCGCTGCCGTCTGTTGACCCGTCGTTAACCATTATGATTTCCATGCTTATATTATCTGCTTGGGATACTATGCTTTCCAAGCACGGACGAAGATAATCTTTTGAATTATAAACAGGAATAATAACGCTCATAAATGGAGCTTCATTATTTAACATTAACTATCCTCCAAAATATTTTTATTTCGATAAATATATTTGCCTATGATAAAAAGAGCGGAACATATAACTATATTATTGCCGTAAATTTCCATTATAGAGTAGAAAGAAAACGCAATAATTATTATTTTTTCTCTGTTCTCCATTTTACCGGTGAATATAAGAAACGCAAGAGCCGTAAAAACAAGATTAATTATGCCGTAGTGATACAGGTTTGACAAGTAATAATTATCAAAAGGAATAAAGTAGTCATTCCAGCGGCCATCCCAGAAAATTTTTGCGGGCACATCCGAATGAAACGCCCGTCCGATAAATGTAAAACCGAATACATCATAAGAATACGCGCCGAACCATATACGCCCGGTAAGAAAACTGTCTAAAGAATCCCACATTTCTTTAAGCACGCCGTCAAGCCGCGTATATATAACGGTAAGAAACATAAAAAACAATGCAAAAAAAACATACGAAAATCTGGCGAACGCAGTTAGCAGCTTATCAAAAGCAGCCTTACCCATCTTATCCAAGAAAATTAAAATGCTGACGATAGCCAGTACTATAATACCAGAATTAGAATCCGTAAAAGTGTAAAATATAAGATTAACAAGCCATACTGATACTATATGCAGAACAGTTAATTTCTCATAATTTAAATATATAAAATCAAGGCAAGCCCAAACGAGAAAAGCCATAAAATTATTCGCATGGCCCATAAAAAAGAAATGGCGCGCTTCTCCTCCGACGCGCCATACAAAGCGAATAGCGGAGGGGTTTGTATTATAAACGAAAATATACCATATAACATGTACGGATATACTGGTTATTTTAGCAAAAAAACCGACTTTCACAATTTTTTCAAGTTCTATATCCTGCATACTAATGATCAGCAGGAAACTCAGTAAAAAGTTATAATTTATACTAATCAAGCTCGAATAACCCATCGCTATGCATATAGTCGCTATCAGTATAAAACGTGACGTCGTATATCGCTGTAGGGATATTTTAACTATCAAGCATATTAGACAAAGACCTACGAATAAAGAATTAAGTATTTCAGGCCGTACAGGAATAAGACCCGAATAATCAAGTGTATATTTTATACAGTACGAGAAAAACGCAGCAAAAAAAAGCAATTCTCCGATGAGTTCTTCTTTTTGTTTCACTTTTTCAGCATGATCAATCGCCCACAACGGTATTTTTTTTTCATTGTTTAACATAGATTACCTCGCCGCATTAACAATAGCCTCCGCTATTTCCGGGAAAAACCACCGGTTTCTGTATCGATCAAAAAGCGCGTGATTTTCAACGAATTCTGCATTTTCGGCTCGTCCGCCGTCGTCCCACCAAAAACCGGCTATCCCATATTGCTTTGCAGTTTCCGCAAAGTGTACGGCATAGTTAATTCTGTCGACGGTATTATTTTTATTTACGGCGCCGTATTCTGTTATAATAACCGGGAAACCATTCTTTAAAAAATTATCAGCAAGTTTTTGCAGCCGTTCTTCAATTATGTGTCCGTCCCGTACACGATCCCAATCGGAATATACTGCCGTCCAATTCGGATTCGCAATGAAACCAGCTTCTCCATATACATGCACACCCAATATTAGTTTATCTTTTACGCTGTCTTCCGGAATCTTGAAAGCGTCAAGAAGATCAGCGCTTGTTCTTGCCGCATACGGTTTAACAACAAGAAACCGCTCCGCGTTATTGCTGCCCGTGCTGCGTACAGTATTTACAAACACCTGATTCAGCCGGTTTACGGCTCTTAGCGATTCTCTGTCCGGGTTGCCCCAACGGCTGTCTACGTCTAATATTTCGTTAAAGCTTTCGAACAGCAGTCTATGGCTGTAATATTTAAAATGCTCCGCTATCTGCGTCCATACCTTCGCAAGCTTTTCCTCCATCCACTCGATTTTATCAGGATCAGCCCTGAGCCACGGCCACGATCCGCTACCCGTATCGTGATGCAGATTTATAATACAATACATATCGTTATCAAGCACATAATTAACAATCTCTTCAACTCTTGCAAGCCATTCCAGCCTTATATTAAAATCTTCGTCCAAATGGTCTGACCAAGTCACCGGAACGCGCACCGCACCGAATCCCATCTCTGCCACGCTTGCAATCATTTCGGGAGTCGTGACAGGATTACCCCAGTATGTTTCATAAAAAGCCGCCGCCGGGATATTATCTCTGAGCCCGCTTACAATACCCCGTTTCCTATTATCTATACTGTCCAGAGTATTACCGAGATTCCAGCCCGCGCCCATTTCCTGAACCACATCAGAGGCAGTTTTGGTAGTCACGAACAGACTTCGCGTGTTTGACTCCCAGCGAGCATTTCCGCCGAATGCAGAGACTATATGCTCGAACGGCGCCCAAATCCAGCCTTTGTAATTGAACAGTTCTATTGTTTCATCTCTGCTTTTCGGCGCAAACAGCTCTCCGTCCATATATAAATTATAGCCATAATCGACTTCAATAGTCCTCCGTGTTGTTTCGGGCAAAGCTGCAAAAATATTTATAGAACTGAATATTATTACCATTATTAAAATACCAATGATAATACCTTGAATACGTTGTTTCATTTGTTTCCCTCTCTCTCTACATTAAAAATTTTATCGGCGCGCGCCGCCGCGTCTATTTTATCCATCAGCCCGTCAGACTCGCCAGTGCGCACTTTGCGTATAAACAGCGCGCCGTCAGCCATAATTTTATCATAGTCAGCCTCCGTCAGCACCGTAATACCTGTACCCGGATATTCATAATAATGCAGATTACGCCAGTTTACAAGCCAGCGCATTTCAGGCTCGTCATATCTCACGCATTTATATTTAAACTGCGAGTTGTGCACCACAGTATGAAAATATTCCTCGTCCGGAAACTGCACATGCGCCATAATTTTATTAAACTTCGGGTGCGTATCATAAAAATCAACTAAATACTGCGCAAGCTCACGGGTTACAGCCCATTGCGCCGCGCCGTAGTACAGCTCGTAACTTTCTCCGTCTTCTTTTATCACGCCTTTATTAAATATAGTTCCCGCGCTCCGAATCAGCATGTGCGCGTAACGCAGGTACATTCTGAGTTTACTGTGCTTTTTCAGATAAAAATCGTCGTCGCGCTTATTATAGATTTTATATTTTCCTGCATAATGCCAATCTTTACTTCGCGCTATCAGACAGCCCCTTATAAATTCTGTGCCCCTGTGCTCCTCAAAAAAGCGTGCTATATACTCGTTCGAGCGCGTCGGATAATCAAGGTTCTGTAAAGTCACGAAGTAATCATAATTACGCGGGCTTGCAAGAGCCTGCCTCAAGAGCGCGACAGTTGCGCGTATGGCGTTAAAACCGCCCCAGTATACTTTTACCCGCTCATCAGTAAAATAAACGCGTACAGCGCCGGAAAGCGCACTTTCGAATGGCTGTATATCAGATTTCGCGTCAACGTGCACGTACATATCAAAATCTTCATGCTCCGTAAGCTTCGCGGCTACCCGTTTAACTATAGCCGGTTCTGTATGGCACAGATTTAAAAAAGCTATTTTCATAATTTATCAGCCCCCGCGGTTAAACTCATATTTTATCAGGTTTAAAATAATCGCGCACGTGAACAGCAGCGCGTGCCACCGCCATTTAAACATCAGCAGGGGCACAAGCTTCACGCCGAATTTTGCCGCCGGCTTGAAAGAACGCGCCGCTTCCCTCACATCGCTTAGATTAGCATAGCTTAAATATGCCCGATATCGCTGCATACATGACATCGTTTCACCTTTTTTCGCGAATAAAAACGCAAGCTCAATCCCCGACATTATAGTATTGCCCTGCCAGTAATCTTTGATGCTAACGCCGGTACGCTTTAAAATCCTGTCTGTCAGCGCATTTCTTGATATTAAAATTTTTTGCTTGCCGTCAAGCTTTTTAATCGCGTCTTTCTCGTATGTAGCAGTAGCCGATGACTCTCTGTAAACTAAATAATAATAGCACTTGTGCGTTACATAACATCTTTTCGCGCAGCCAAGCAAATCAGATATAAAAACAGTATCCTCGCCGATTTTTAAACTCGTATCAAATTCAAGCTTATTCTCGCGTATTATACTTGCGTCAGCCATACACCGCCATAAAGCCGGGTTCTCGACATACAAGCCATATTTGTCGCCCCTGAGCCATTTATTAACGCCCTCGTTAGAGAAGCCCACAAACCGCGAAATTAACCCCGGGACAATCGCCTCGCCCTCATATATGCCTTCCGGAAATACCGGCAAGCAGGTCTGCGTAATTTTCCCGTCGCGCCATCGGTGATACCCGTAGAGCAGCACGTCGCACCGCTGTTCCTGCATAGCCTGCACAAGCTCCGCGATTGTGTACGGCTCGGCAAAATCATCGCCGTCAAAAAATAAAAAATATTCCCCCTGCGCCGCTTTTATTCCGTCGTTCCGCGCCGCCGACACTCCGCCGTTCTGCTTGTGTATCACTTTAATCCGTGCGTCGCGGCTCGCATATTCATCTAATATATCTCCCGTGCTATCGCTCGACCCGTCGTTCACGACGACTACTTCAAAATCTGTGAAAGTCTGCGCAAGCACGCTGTCCAAGCATGGCTCTATATATCCGGCTACATTATACGCAGGTATTATAATACTCACTTTTACCATTTTATTTCCCTTTTATCCCGTTAAAAAATCCCGCCGCCGTAAACAGCTTTCGGAAAAAATTTCAGCCCTTCCTCCCATTGCACAATAAATAAATCTGCAATCGGATAAATCAGCCGTCCCGTAAGCGACGCCGAATCAACACGCGCGAACGATTCTATATATATAACTTTTTTTCTCATTAATTTACCCGCCAAAGCAACAGGATAGCCCATCAGCGCGCCCGTCGTTATAACACAGTCCGCTTTCTCTTTTTTTAATATACTCATCGACTTAAAAAAAAGCTTGATGAAAGCGGGCAGAAAAGTCAGCTGCCTGCGATTTATCTGGTTCACATAATAAATTTTTTCGCAGAACTTCGTTTCGAAAACACCCTTTTCAGTGATCAAAAAGCATGCCCGTCCGGCTTTAACCCCTGTTAAGCGCGTTATTTCTTCAAGATGCCCGCCGGAAGAGGCTGCAAAACATATTTTCAATTCACGCATATACACACCACCCTATACATACACTCATCTTTTCTTTTTCTTTGCCTTTGGGATAACCGCGAGCAGTTCGCCCATATCGTCAACGCACTGCTTGACAGAACGCACCTTGCCCACCGTCAGTTCTATTATCGCCGCACAAATACAAGCTAAAAAGAAAGCTGCGGCAGGCGCAATAAATCTTATTCGGGCATCTCCGCCCGATGACGATATACTTGCCTCTCTTGCGGCGTCAAGCACCTGTATCGAATTATTCCCCGTGATAACGGCAACCTGCGCAACAAAGCTTTCGGCGACGGCATTTGTTACTAATATCGCAAGCCTCGGGTTCGCGCTCCGCGCAGTTATTCTCAGCATATACGAATTAGCTCTCGTAGCCGTACTTATCATGCGCTGTATCTGCTGCGCTGTAAGCCCCTCGTCCGCAAGTAATTCTGCCGCATATTCACAAACCCGGTCGCTCGTTACTATTTCCGCGTAGTTCATTATAACGGCGATACCCGCGATTTGCCCAGGATTTACGCCTGCTTCAAATACTACGCTCACAGTTGACGTCGCACCGTACGAATATATAGCAGGCTGCCTCGCGTAATAAAGCATGCCGGCACAGAATCCCGCCACCGTAAACAGAAATATCAGCAGTTTATTTCTGACTATCGCAATTATAATTATTTTAAAGTCTTCTATAGTAATCTCACGCATGCAAATTCCCCTTGTTTTTATATAATTAGGCTTTGCGCCTGAAAACGCCTATTTTAAAAAGCAGAATAATAATGATCCAGATACCGAAAAAAACAATCCCCCCAGCATACGCCATCTGCATTAGCCTCGAATAGAGCAGTTGGTCGCGCCTACGTGTCTGCGGCACAGACCATCGCATATCTTCGTCATCAATCATCGTTCTCGCTCCGCGCAGAACAGGCAAACGCACGGAAACATTAATAAAACGTTCAATACCGATGGATTCATCTTCGTAACCTATAACGAAACTTACAGAAACACTGCGCAAAGCCGTCAGGTCCACGTTCCTTGTATAATATTCAAATATCACGACAGCTTCGCCGCCCGGCGGTATGCGGTCAACAAATGCCTGATTTGTCCCCGTGAATTCGACGGGCGCCGCCGATTCAATCGAACCGGTTAAAAGCACGCTACTGACGCCCACCCACTGCCCGGTATTTCTAATCGTAAACTCCACTGTGCTGACCTCGCCCGCGACAAGACCGCCGCCGCTGACCGTATAACCGGTTATAATAACGCGGCTCGGCGGAGATGTAAACGCAGGCCGGGTAACCTCAGGCTCTTCGGTAGGCCTTGCAGGCATAGGCCCCGCCAGTACCGGCGACGCCAATATAAGCACAGCAAGAAGCAGACATATTATTTTTTTTATTTTATTCATCACGCTTCCCCCTGCTTTTTATTTCCGCGCGACGGTATTTATCCAAATAATATCCATGATTAGGGAAAAGGCGCTTATACTGCCGTTCATCAACCGAATTTACGGCAAGCCCGTAATATTTATCCGCGTACGGTTCTATTATATCCTTCGCGCTTTGCAGTTGCTTCTTCGTAGTCTTGTTCAGGGCGCATACTAAGATTATCCCGTCAACGCTCAGAAACATGATCGACGCTTCCGGCGCGACGGTAACCGCCGGCGAATCTATTATAACATAATCATATTCAGCCGATACTTCGGAAATAAAATCGGCCGCCCGCTCAGAACAAAATAAAAGCGCAGGATCATCTTTATAATCTCCGCTCGGCATAAAGTGCAGCCGGTCTACATTTGTCAGCCTTATAGCGTTCACAACTGGATATGAGCTGCGTATAACATCGCACAAGCCTATTTCAGCCATTCTGCTTTTGTGCTTTATCCGCGTCCGCATATCCGCGTCAACTAATAGCGTTCTGTACCCTGAGCGCGATAAAGCCACGGCAAGATTAATAGCAATCATAGTCGTGCCGTTTGACGCGCTGCAGCCCGTCAATATAATGCTCTTTTTCCCGTACTTGCTTTTATATGCGTGCACTTTTGCCGCAAGATTTGAAACAGCCTCGCTTATCAGCTGATTTTTCTCGATATAAAAACCCAATACCTGTTCTTTTGCATCAGTCATTATCAAACTCCTTTTTCATTTAGCTAAACCGCCCTTTTATTTTAAAATATACGGCAAGGCAAGTGTAACAGCCGCATTTAATCATCATATATTCAAGCTTTTTATAAAATGGTGACAAGTATTCTTTTTTTGTTTCCGCGATTATCGCCGCAACAGTTATATTTTCCATGCTTTTTTTATAAGCCCTGCTTATTTCAGAGATTTTCCACTTTCTGGCGTAAAACCTGAATATATCCG
>Ga0131853_10018740_pt1 | contig 12595 bp, 12 predicted proteins | sample TergutLab28metaG_FD_92764 | JGI IMG/M metagenome (GOLD analysis project Ga0131853, IMG submission 92764) | Labiotermes labralis P1 segment gut microbial communities from Petit-Saut dam, French Guiana - Lab288 P1 (version 2) (version 2) | ecosystem: Host-associated > Arthropoda: Insects >...
GGCCTCGCACCGGCCGCCCTTGACGTTGAACGAGAACCGGCCCTGCTGGTAGCCGCGCATCTTGGCCTCGGGGGTGGCGGCGAAGAGCTTGCGGACGTGGTCGAAGACGCCGGTGTACGTGGCCGGGTTGGAGCGGGGCGTACGGCCGATCGGCGACTGGTCGACGTGGATGACCTTGTCGACGTTGTCCAGGCCGCTGATGGTGCGGTGCCGGCCCGGGATCGTGCGAGCGCCGTAGATCTGCTTGGCCAGCGAGGTGTAGAGGATGTCGTTGACCAGGGTCGACTTGCCCGAGCCGGAGACGCCGGTGACCGCACAGAAGACCCCGAGCGGGAAGTCGACGGTGACGTTCTTGAGGTTGTTCTCGCGGGCCTCGTGGACGGTCAGGGCACGCCCCGGCGTCCGCGGGCGGCGCTGCGCCGGGACCGGGATCTCGCGCTTGCCGGCGAGGTACTGCCCGGTCATCGACCTCTCGTTGGCGTACAGCTCCTTGACGGTGCCGCTGTGCACCACGTGGCCGCCGTGCTCGCCGGCCCCCGGGCCGATGTCGACGACCCAGTCGGCGACGTTGATGGTGTCCTCGTCGTGCTCGACCACGATCAGGGTGTTGCCCAGCTCCTTGAGCCGGACCAGGGTCTCGATCAGCTTCTGGTTGTCGCGCTGGTGCAGGCCGATGGAGGGCTCGTCGAGGACGTAGAGGACGCCGACCAGGCCGGCGCCGATCTGGGTGGCGAGCCGGATCCGCTGCGCCTCGCCACCGGAGAGCGAGCCGGACGGGCGGTCGAGGGAGAGGTAGTCGAGACCGACGTCGAGCAGGAAGCGCAGCCGCTCCTGGATCTCCTTGAGCACCCGCTCGGCGATCTGCTTCTCGCGCTCGTTGAGCACCACCGCGTTGAGGTAGTCGCTGGCCTCGTTGATCGGCAGCGCACAGACCTCGGCGATGTTCTTGCCGCCGCTCGCCCGCTCTCCCAGCGTGACCGCCATCGAGACCGGCTTGAGCCGGCTGCCGGCGCAGGTCGGGCAGGGCACCTCGCGCATGAAGCCCTCGAACCGCTCCCGGCTGGTGTCGGACTCGGCCTCGCGGTGCCGGCGCTCGATGTAGCGGCGAACGCCCTCGAAGTCGGCGTCGTACGCACGCTGACGGCCGTACCGGTTGCGGGTGACGACGTGGACCTTGGTCTTGTGACCGTCGAGGATCGCCTTCTGCGCGCTCGGCGCCAGCGACTCCCACGGCGTGTTGAGGTCGAAGCCGAGCTCCTCGCCGAGCGCGCCCATCAGGCGCAGGAAGTACTCGGCGATGTGGGCGTGGCTCCACGGCTGGATCGCGCCCTCGCCGAGGGTCGCCTGCGAGTTGGGGACGACCAGCTCGGGATCGACCTCCATCCGGGTGCCGAGCCCGGAGCAGGCCGGGCAGGCACCGAAGGGGCTGTTGAAGGAGAACGAGCGCGGCTCGAGGTCGTCGGTCTCGATGGGGTGCTCGTTGGGGCACGCCATCTTCTCGCTGAACTTGACCTGCTCGCCGGTGTCGACGAAGTCGAAGACCACCAGGCCGCCGGCCAGCTCCAGCGCGGTCTCGACCGAGTCGGTCAGCCGACGCTTGGAGGACTCCTTGACTGCGAGCCGGTCGACGACCACCTCGATGGTGTGCTTCTTCTGCTTGTCCAGCTTCGGCGGGTCGTCCAGGGTGTACGTCTCGTCGTCCACCCGGGCACGGCTGAAGCCCTGCTGCTGGAGCTGGCTGAAGAGCTCGACGTACTCGCCCTTGCGGCCGCGGATCACCGGCGCGAGCACCTGGAAGCGGCGGCCCTCCTCCATCGCCAGGACCCGGTCGACGATCTGCTGCGGGGTCTGCCGCTCGATCGGGGCGCCGCAGGTCGGGCAGTGCGCGCGGCCGGCGCGGGCATAGAGCAGGCGCAGGTAGTCGTAGACCTCGGTGATGGTGCCGACGGTGGAGCGCGGGTTCTTCGAGGTGGACTTCTGGTCGATGCTCACCGCCGGGGAGAGCCCCTCGATGAAGTCGACGTCGGGCTTGTCCATCTGGCCGAGGAACTGGCGCGCGTACGCCGACAGCGACTCGACGTAGCGGCGCTGGCCCTCGGCGAAGATCGTGTCGAAGGCCAGGCTGGACTTGCCGGAGCCGGAGAGGCCGGTGAAGACGATCAGCGCATCGCGGGGAAGGTCGAGCGAGACGTCCTTGAGGTTGTGCTCACGCGCACCCCGGATGATGAGCTGGTCCGCCACCGCGGTCCCTTCAGAAGAGCTGGATCGAACAAGTGTTCGTCATGCTAGCAGGTTGCGCCAACCGCCCTCCCGGATCTTGCCGGCCGGTGCCAGGATGTCGGGGTGACCTCCCTCTCCTCCGCCCACGAGAGCCTGGCCGCGGACCCGCTCGCCGCGGCGACCCAGCGCCTGATCGCGACCGTCGAGGCGCTGCCCGACGCCGACTGGGGTACGCCCAGCCTGCTGCCCGGATGGACCCGCGCCCACGTCGTCGCGCACCTGGCGCTCAACGCCGAGGGCCTGGCCGGTGCGCTGCTCGGCGTCGTCGAGGGCCAGCCGGTGCCGATGTACCGCTCCGTCGAGGCGCGGGACGAGGAGATCGAGCAGCTGGCCGGCACCCAGCCGCGACCGCTGCGCCACCGGCTCGCGATCGCCACCGGCCGCCTGGACGAGGCGCTGGCCGCGCTCGCCGCGGCACCGGGCCAGGTGATGGAGGCGAGCTTCGAGCGTACGCCGGGCGGTCGGGTGATGGCCGCGGCCGCGGTCGCCGACATGCGGCTGCGCGAGGTCGAGATCCACCACGCCGACCTCGGCCTGGACTACTCCCCCGCCGACTGGCCGCGGCCGTTCGCCCGCGAGCTGCTCACCGTCGGCGCACAACGGCGCGAGCAGAAGATCGACGCCCTGGTGGTCGCCGCCGACCTGCCCTGGCAGCACCAGCTCGGCACCGGCGGGCCGACCATCACCGGGCCGGCGCACGAGCTGGCCTGGTGGCTGACCGGCCGCGAACCGTACCCGGGCGCCTCCGGGCTGACCAGCGACAGCGGCGTCCTGCCGCGGATCGGAGCCCTGTGATGACCTACACCGGAGAGGTGCGCCCGGGCGGTCCCGCGGACGTACGCGAGCTGGACGGGCTGACCATCACCAAGGTCGCGGTCGACCCGAAGATGTCGAACAACTGCTACCTGCTGCGCTGCCGGACCACCGGCGAGCAGCTGCTGATCGACGCGGCCGCCGAGGCCGCGACCCTGCTGCCGCTGATCGGCACCGGCGGGCTGGCCACGATCGTGACCACCCACCAGCACTGGGACCACCATCGCGCCCTCGCCGACCTGGTCGCGGTCACCGGTGCCGCCACCGTGGCCGGGGAGCCGGATGCGGGCGCGATCGCCGACGCCACCGGAGTCCCGGTCACTCGTACGGTCGTGCAGGGTGACACCGTCGCCGTGGGCGAGGTCGTCCTGGACGTGATCGCGATCCGTGGCCACACGCCCGGCTCGATCGCGCTGCTCCACACCGACCCGGCCGGGTCGCCGCACCTGTGGACCGGCGACAGCCTCTTCCCCGGAGGCGTGGGCAACACCTTCGGCGACGCGGCCGCCTTCGAGCAGCTCATCACCGACGTCGAGGAGCGGATCTTCCAGCGCCTCCCCGACGAGACCTGGTTCTACCCGGGCCACGGCAACGACTCCACCCTCGGCGCCGAGCGGCCGCACCTCGCGGAGTGGCGCGAGCGCGGCTGGTGAACGGGCCGGCGTTCGCCCGTCGCGAACGCCCCTGACCGGCGCCCTGGACCTCGCCTAGCGTGGCGCCATGGGCCAGGTCATCGAGTTCCCGCGCCGTACGCCGTCCGACGACGCGCCCGCGCGCGAGCCGCTGTGGCGTGATGCGGTCGGCGAGGTGCTGCGCACCGAGCGCCGTACCCAGGACCGCACGCTCGCCGACGTCGCCCGGGAGGCCGGCGTCTCCACGCAGTACCTCTCCGAGGTCGAGCGCGGCCGCAAGGAGCCGAGCTCCGAGGTCCTCGGCGCCGTCACCGGCGCGCTCGGGCTGCGCCTGGTCGACCTCACCGCCCGGGTCACCCGGCGCCTCGCCGCCGGCCAGGTCACCGGCCCGGTCTGCCTGGCCGCCTGACTCCGGCGCCGACTCATCCGACGGCCAGCGGCCTTCTGCTGGCGAGCACCTCATCGGCGACGCCGTACGCGACGGCCTGCTCGGCCGTCAGCACCAGGTCCCGATCGGTGTCGCGGTGCACGTCCTCGACCGACCGGCCGGTGTGTCGGGCCAGGATCGTCTCCAGCTCGGTGCGCAGCCGGAGGATCTCCTTGGCCGCCACCTGCAGGTCCGGCACGTCGCCGCGGGTCCCGCCCTGCCCCGGCTGCTCCAGCACCACCCGGGCCCGCGGCAGCACCGTCCGATGCCCCGGGGCGCCCGCGGCCAGCAGCACCGCCGCCGCGCCGCGGGCCTGGCCGACGCAGGTCGTCGCGACCGGTGCCGCGATGAACTCCATGGTGTCGTAGACGGCCAGCATCGCGGTCGGGTCGCCGCCGGGGCTGTTGAGGTAGAGATGGATCGGCACGTCGGGGCTCTCCGACTCCAGGTGCAGCATCTGAGCGATCACCACGTTGGCCACGCCGTCGTCGATCGGCGTGCCGACGTAGACGATCCGCTCGCCGAGCAGCCGGCTGTAGACGTCCACGGCGCGCTCGCCCTGCCGGGTCCGCTCGATGACCGAGGGGATGGTGTAGCCGCTCATCGCGCGACCGCCGGTCGCGGTGCCGCGTCACCGAGCCCGAAGGCCGCGCCGCGGCGTCCCGGCGAGACCGAGGCGACGTCGTCGAGGACGGCGTCGACCAGCCCGTATGCCCGCGCCTCCTCGGCGTCGAACCACCGGTCCCGTACCGAATCGGCGTCGACCCGCTCCACGCTCTGCCCGGTGCGCTCGGCGGTGATCCGCAGCATCCGCCGGGTCGCCCGCTCGAGCCGGGTGGCCTGGACCTCGATGTCGGCCGCGCTGCCGCCGATCCCGGCGGAGCCCTTGTGCAGCAGGACCTCGGCGTTCGGCAGCACGAAGCGCTTGCCCGGCGTGCCGGCGGTCAGGAGGAACTGCCCCATGCTGGCGGCGAGCCCCATCCCGAGGGTGGCGACGTCGTTCGGGATCAGCTGCATCACGTCGTAGATCGCCATCCCGGCGGTGACGGAGCCGCCGGGGCTGTTGATGTAGAGGCTGATGTCGCGATGCGGGTCCTCGGCCGCGAGCAACAGCAGCTCGGCGCAGATCCGGTTGGCGATCGGGTCGTCGACCTCCTGGCCGAGCACGATGATGCGCTGGTGCAGCAGCCGGCCGCTCAGCTGGTCGTCGAGCCCACCGACGGGGCGTTCCTGTGTCTGGGTCATGTCCCGAGCCTGTCCGGCCGGCACCCCCGATCCCAGCGGATCCACCGACGGCAGATCCGCTGTCAGCAGAGGAGACGCCCGGTCGAGCGCGGGAGGACGGACCGATCACGGCATCGTCCGTCGACATCACGCTCAGGCCCACCGTCACGAGGGGCCTCCACGCTCCATCGGTCCGTCCTCCCGTTGCGCGGTCGCGGACCGTCGGGCGTGGTAGAAACCGGACATGACCACTCGTCGGATGCCGCGAGGCCTCGGGACGGTCGTGGCCCTGCTGGGCGCGGTGACGTTCGGCGTCTTCGCCGGCTGGTTCAAGGGCGATGGCGCCGGCCTCCGCTCCGCCCTGGGCAACCTGAGCGCACCGTGGCTCCTGGTCGCGGTGGTCCCGGCCTGGTCCGCACGCTCCTGGTGGCGCGGCGCGCTGATCGGGCTGGCCGGCACCCTGCTCGGTCTGCTCGGCTTCTACCTCGCCGCGACGGCCGTGACCGCTCACCGCCTGGGCTTCGGCGCCGACCACCTGCACGCGTTCCGGTTCGTCCTCAGCGTCAACCGGCGGTGGCTGGAGGCCGGCCTGCTCAGCGGCCCGGTCTGCGGCGCCGCCACGGTCGCGCTGCGACGCCTCTGGCCCCAGGTCCGTCTGGTCGCCGTCGCCGCGGTCGCGATGGTCGGCGAGTTCGTCGTCGTACGCACGATCAGCAGCACCCCGCCGAAGGCACTCCCCTCGATCTGGACCTGGAACGTCGGCGACTGGCGTGGCTACGACGCCGAGCTGGTGCTCGGGCTGATGCTGCTGGCCTGCGTCGCAGCCCGGTACCTGCGCCGTTCGACGCCGCCGAGCTAGGCGGTCAGCGCTCCAGCAGCTCCTGGAGCCGGGCCAGGTCGGCGGCGACCATGGCAGCGTCGCGTTCGAGCTCGGCGTCGCTCATGCCGGGCAGCTGGCGCAGGGTGAAGACCACCTCGCTGAGAGCGCCGTACGGGAGGACGCGGAGCGGGTTGTGGACGACCTCGCCCGACGGCAGGCGTACGTCGTGGTCGAGCACGCCGAGCTCGTTGCGCGGCGCGAAGGTGAAGGTGACCGGGCCCATCGGCGAGTCGGTCGCCCACGCCGAGCCGTCCCACTCGACCGACGCCCCGGCCAGGCCGCCCGCCCACAGCGGGAGGTTCGCCGGCTCGGCCGCGAACTCGTAGACCTCGGCGGCGGGCCGGGCGATCCAGACCGCGAGATGTCGCGAACGGGGCGCGCCCGCGGCCACCGTGGTCATCGGCCGCGGACCAGGCTGACCAGCCCGCGCACCGAGCCGGCGAAGACCTGGCCCATCGCGTAGTGGTCGTCCCAGACGGCGATCTTGCCGTCGCGGACCGTGAAGGTTCCCTGGACCGGGAACGACGACACCCAGCGGCCGAGGCCCAGGAAGTCCGTACGGTCCGTCAGCACCGCCTCGCCGTCCGCGGCGACGGCGTGCATCTCAGCCCAGAACCTCACCTTGCGCCGCTCCATGTCGAGCAGCGTGCGCCGCACCCGCCGACCCCGCAGCGTCGGCAGGCCGGTGTTGCGCCACTCGGTGTCCTCGGTGAGCATCTCGACCGCCTCGGCCGCCCTGCCGGAGGCGAGGAGGTCGAGGAAGGTACGGACCACGGCCACGGCGTCACTCATGCCTCGGACGTTACCGGAGCGTCGGCAGTGGCGACCGCACTCGACGCTCGATCTCATGGTCCGGGGCCTTCGCCCCTAGTCTTAGCCGTGTGATCGAGCTCCGCACCCCGACCCAGATCGAAGAGATGAAGCCCGCCGGCCGGTTCGTCGCCGACGTGCTCCTCGCCCTCAAGGACGCCGCCGCGGTCGGCGTGAACCTGTTGGAGCTCGACGCGCTCGCGCACCGGATGATCAAGGACGCCGGCGCGGAGTCCTGCTACATCGACTACCACCCGAGCTTCGGCGCCAGCCCGTTCGGCAAGGTGCTGTGCACCAGCGTCAACGACGCGGTCCTGCACGGCCTGCCGTTCGACTACACGCTCCAGGACGGCGACCTGCTCAGCGTCGACTTCGCCGCCAGCGTCAACGGCTGGGTCGCCGACTCGGCCCTGTCGGTGGTCGTCGGCACCCCGCGCCAGGAGGACCTCGACCTGATCGAGACCACCACCCGGGCGCTGGAGGCCGGCATCGCCGCCGCCCAGGCGGGCAACAAGATCGGCGACATCTCGCACGCCATCGCCTCCGTCGCCCGCGCGGCCGGGCTGCGGATCAACACCCAGTTCGGCGGTCACGGCGTCGGCCGGACGATGCACGGTGAGCCGCACATCGCCAACGACGGCCGCCCGGGCCGCGGCTTCAAGCTGCAGCCGGGCCTGGTGATCGCGATCGAGCCGTGGTTCCTGCACACCACCGACGAGATCTACACCGACCCCGACGGCTGGACGCTGCGCAGCAAGGACGGCTCGCGCGGCGCCCACATGGAGCACACCGTGGCGATCACCGCCGACGGCCCGCTGGTGCTCACCGCGCGCGACTGAGCCGCGCCGGACGTCATACGATCCGAGCCCATCGGCTCCGGAGGTATGACGTCCGCGCCAGGATCACTCCTCCTGGTGGACGTACTTGCCGCCCGCGACCAGTGACGCGATCGCGGCCAGGACGCACATGCCCGCGGCCGCCCCGAAGACCACGATCAGACCGTGGTGGAACGGCTCGGACATGAGCTGCGGGAAGAACGTCTTGCCGGTGAGGGTGTGCAGGTCCGGCGAGCCCAGCGGGATGCCGATCTTGTCCAGCTCGTCGAGGATCGTCTGGATCGGGTTGAAGCCCAGGAAGGACGCGAACAGCGAGGCCACCGGCGGCATCTGTCCGGCCGCCTCGGCGGCCTGCGCCGAGACGCCGTGGGCCTGCAGGCCGCCGGTCAGCGTGCTCGGCAGCTTGGCCGCGAGGCCGGCGATCATCAGCGAGAAGAAGACGCCGATGGAGAGCGAGGAGCCGGCGTTGAAGAATGTGCCGCGCATGCCGGAGGCGGCGCCGCGCTGATGCGCCGGGACCGAGTTCATGATCGCGGAGACGTTGGGAGCGGCGAAGAGGCCCGAGGCGAGGCCGTTGACCAGCAGGATCGCGGCGAACACCCCGTAGTGGAAGTCCACCGGGATCGCCAGGAAGCCGATGAAGGTGAGCGCCACCAGCAGCATCCCGCCGGCCGCGAAGAGCCGGGCGCCGAACCGGTCGGAGAGCACTCCGGAGATCGGGCCGGCGATCAGGAAGCCGACGGTCAGCGGCAGCATGTAGATGCCCGCCCACAGCGGGGTCTGCTCGTAGGAGTAGCCGTGCAGCGGCAGCCAGATCCCCTGCAGCCAGATGATCAGCATGAACTGCATGCCACCGCGTGCGACCGAGGAGAGTAGCGAGGCCAGGTTGCCGGCCCAGAACGGCCGGATCCTGAACAGCGACATCGCGAACATCGGCTCGGCGACCCGGGTCTCGATCCAGCAGAAGAGCGCCAGCACCAGCGCGCCGCCGATCAGGCCGGTGAGCACCCACGGGTTGGTCCAGCCCATGGTGTGCGAGCCGTACGGCTGGATGCCGTACGTGATCGCCACCAGGATCGCGGTGAGGCCGACCGCGAAGGTGATGTTGCCGGGCAGATCGAGGCTGCCCCGGCGGCGTACGCCGGTCTCGTGCAGCGACTTGTAGGACCAGATCGTGCCCAGGATACCGATCGGGACCGAGACCCAGAAGACCAGCCGCCAGTCGATCTCGGCGAGCACACCGCCGACGACCAGGCCGAGGAACGAGCCGGCGACCGCGGCGACGTTGTTGATGCCGAGCGCCATGCCGCGCTGCTCGGCCGGGAACGCGTCGGTGAGGATCGCGGTGGAGTTGGCGAAGAGCATCGACCCGCCGATGCCCTGCACGATCCGGCCCGCGATCAGCCACAGCGCGCCGGCGCCGTGCTGGAACGGATCCAGGGAGAGCAGGATCGAGGCGATCGTGAAGACCACGAAGCCGAGGTTGTAGATCTTCACCCGGCCGTACATGTCGCCGAGCCGGCCCAGCATCACCACCAGGACGGCGGAGACGACCAGGAAGCCCATGATCATCCACAGCAGGTAGCTGACGTTGCCGGCGCCGAGCGGGTCGACGTCGATCCCCTTGAAGATCGCCGGCAGCGAGATGATCACGATCGAGCTGTTGATCGTGGAGATCAGGATGCCCAGCGTGGTGTTGGACAGCGCCACCCACTTGTACGACGGGTGATCGGCGGCCCAGCGGGGCTGGTTGATCGAAGAGCTCACCGTCCCGACTTTACTTGCCTTTGCTAACCACTTCGGTGGCGGTCCGGCGAACGCTGCCGGAAGAGTCGCCGGCTCGCTACGCTGCCGAGCATGGACGCAGGCAGTGCCTCGGACCCCACCCGGATGCATCGACTCGGCCCGCAGGCCGATGCGCTGGCCCGCGCGCTGGCCGACCTGAGCGTGACCCGGCTCTGCGAGCCGGCGCCGCTCGACGGCAGCAGCACGTACGCCGCGCTCAGCCAGGCCGCCGGCCGGACCGTCACCCCGACCGGGCTGGGCGCGACCGCGGCGACGGCGCTGTGGGACGAGGTGCTCTCCCGGGCCTGCATCTCCACCGACCACCCGAGCTATCTCGCCTTCATCCCGAGCGCGCCGGCGAAGGCGGCCGCGGCGTTCGACATGCTGATCGGCGCCTCCAGCGTGTACGGCGGCAGCTGGCTCGAGGGCGCCGGCGCGGTCTACGCCGAGAACCAGGCGCTGCGCTGGCTCGCCGACCTGGCCGGTCTTCCCGACGAGGCCGGCGGCGTCTTCGTCCAGGGCGGCACCGCCGGCAACCTCTCCGCACTGGTCGCGGCCCGGACGACCGTGCATCGGCGACGCGGCCACCGTCCCGACCGGTGGGCGGTGCTGCTCAGCGAGGAGACCCACTCCTCGGTCCGGCACGCGCTGGAGTCGGTGATGGACGTGGACGTCGTGGTGGTACCGGGCGACGAGCGTGGCCGGATGACCGGCGCGGCGGTCGCCGCCTGGGCCGCCGACGCGACCCCGGAGCAGCGCGGGTCCGTGTTCGCCGTGGTCGCCACCGCGGGGACCACCAACCTGGGCGTGGTCGATGACATCGACGGGATCGCCGATGTCTGCGCGCGGCAGGACTGGTGGCTGCACGTCGACGGCGCGTACGGCGCGGCCGGGCTGGCCGCGCCGACCGTACGGCCGCTCTTCGCCGGCATCGAGCGGGCCGACTCGTTCATCGTCGACCCGCACAAGTGGCTCTTCGCGCCCTTCGACGCGTGCGCGCTGCTCTACCGCGACCCGAAGCTCGCCCGGGTGGCGCACACCCAGCACGCGAGCTACCTCGACCCGATCACCCTGGGCGGCGAGTGGAACCCGAGCGACTTCGCGGTCCAGCTGAGCCGGCGCGCCCGGGGACTGCCGTTCTGGTTCGCGCTGGCAGTGCACGGGACCGACGCCTACACCGATGCGATCGAGCACACCCTGGAGGTCGCGCGCGCGGCGCGGGTGCTGATCGACGAGGCCGATCATCTGCGGCTGCTGGTCGAGCCGGACCTGTCGGTGCTGATCTTCGAACGGCCCGGCTGGGAGACGGTCGACTACGCCGCCTGGAGCACCCGCCTCCTGGAGGACGAGGTGGCGTTCGTGACGCCGAGCCGCCATCGCGGGCGACCCTGCACCCGGATCGTCGTGGTCAACCCGCTCACCACCCTGGCCGACATCACCCGCGTGCTCGACTCGATGCGCTGACCTGTGCCGGCTCCTGCGACACTGTGCGCCATGCAGCAGGGACTGAACGAGCGCGAGACCGACATCCTCGGCTTCGAGCGCTCGTGGTGGACCCACGGCGGCGGGAAGGAGTCCGCGATCCGGGAGCGGTTCGACCTGAGCGCGGGCGACTACTACCGGCTGCTCGGCGAGCTCATCGACCGGCCGGCCGCACTCGACCTGGACCCGCTCCTGGTCCGTCGGCTGCGCCGTCAGCGACTCACCCGGCAGCGCGAGCGCTCGGCCCGTCGTACACAGGAGTAGGCTGTGAGAGCGCGGTCACGCCCAGCCGGCTCCAGAACCGCCTTCACCAGGCCCGCATAGTCCGAACGGGTCATCCTGGTCACCAGACGGACTATCTTGTCGTCGTCATCGTGACACCGAGGCAAGGGCCGCCTAATGTTCATCGTGCCGAACCGCTGGTGACCCGAGACGCCAGCGGTTCGGCTTTTCAGATTTCGCCCCGCGTACGGATCGGCGGCCCCGGTGTGAGCGGCCCGGCGACGCCCTATTCTCGGTACATGCCGTCCTCCGTACCGGGCACCGTCCCGTCCCGCTTCGCGCTGCGCACCGCCACCAACCAGGCCCCGCCCCTGGTCGGGCACAACGTGGTCACCAGCGATGCGGCTCTGACCGACGCGGTCCGACGGCACGGCTCCGAGGAGGTCCTCGACTCCCTGGTGGCGCTCGGCGCCGAGGCCGGCACGGCCGACGCCCGCGAGCACGGCATGCTGGCCAACCAGCACTCCCCCGAGCTGGTCAACTACGATCGCTACGGCAACCGGGTCGACGACGTCCGCTTCCACCCGTCCTGGCACTGGCTGATGGAGCGCGCCGTCGGCCACGGCCTCGCGGCCGCGCCCTGGGAGCACCAGGCCGGCGGGGACGAGCACGCGCACGTACGCCGCGCGGCCGGCTTCCTGGCCTGGTCGCAGACCGAGCCCGGCCACGGCTGCCCGATCTCGATGACGTACGCCGCCGTGCCCGCGCTGCGGGCCGACGCCGCGCTGGCCGCGGAGTGGACGCCGCTGTTGGCCTCGCTGCGCTACGACCCCGGCCTCCGTCCGGCGCACGCCAAGCTGGGCGCCCTGGCCGGGATGGGGATGACCGAGAAGCAGGGCGGCTCCGACGTCCGGGCCAACGTCACGATCGCCCGCCCGACCGGCGTCGGGGGCGAGTACACCCTGCACGGGCACAAGTGGTTCACCTCCGCTCCGCAGAACGACCTCTTCCTCGTCCTGGCCCAGGCGCCCGGCGGTCTGACCTGCTTCGTGATGCCGCGGGTGCTGCCCGACGGCACAGCCAACCGGCTCGACGTGGTCCGGCTCAAGGACAAGCTCGGCAACAAGTCGAACGCCTCCTCCGAGCTCGAGTTCGACGGCACCGTGGTCCGTCGTCTCGGCGAGGAGGGCCGTGGCGTACGGAC